>Ga0302326_10028030_pt1 | contig 11346 bp, 9 predicted proteins | sample Palsa_T0_3_FD_202264 | JGI IMG/M metagenome (GOLD analysis project Ga0302326, IMG submission 202264) | Peat permafrost microbial communities from Stordalen Mire near Abisko, Sweden - Palsa_T0_3 | ecosystem: Environmental > Terrestrial > Soil > Palsa > Peat permafrost | place: Sweden: Abisko...
GAAAGAGGTGATGGGATATCTGCTCTCGGGGCGGCTGAGCTTTAGCGATTGCAGAGAGATTTTGGCGCTGGAGAATGAAGAACACATCAAGCAGGTGGCGGAAGAGGTGGTGACAAAGCGGCTGAAGTGGGATGACATCGAAGACCGGGTGGCGCGGCTGAATGGATTTTTGCCGATGCTGCCGGGGCAGACGGTGCCGGGAGAGCCGAGAAGGAAGCCGGGAGCGCGGTGGGTGGATCCGAATGTGCGGGCGGCGCAATTGGAGATGGAGCGGCTGCTGGGGGTGCGGGTGCGGATTCGCGACCGCAAGGGCAAGGGGAAGATTGTGATTGAGTATGCGACCGTGGACGATTATGACCGCGTGCTGGATGCGCTACGGGGTAAAAATAGCTAATACCCAGTACCGAGTGGGGCGGTGGACGCTTTTTCGTGGCGCCGGGAACCAGGGTAGTAAGAGTGGGAGCAGACGGGCGTTTCTTCCTTCCTGGGCGCGCTGTTATTGCAGTCGGGTCTGGGGCTGAGGGAGTCAGTGGGATTGATTTGCAATGTTGACTATCTTGAGTCTCCGGGATTCGAGCATTGGGGACTAAGTACCTGAAGAAGCGAAAGGAAAGCGTATTGCTCCGCATGATTCGGAGGGCCGCATCACCAAAGAAAGCGTCCGCTTGCCGCGCCCTTCCACGTTTTCGCGTCCACGGACTTTCGACTGCAGTCTTTCTCCCGATTGACATTCCGCTTCGAAAACTATAGTTGTAAGTCAGTAAGCCTGCGGAATCTGCTCTCCCAGCCTGGTTCCTGACTTTCTGGCGAAGAGACAGGGGTCTCCGGCCACTGCAAGTCTGTTACGAATCAAATTCAAATCGAGGGACATTAATGCTTAAACGCGTGGTAGGCAGTTTGCTTTTCTCAACCCTAGCCTGCGGGATGCTTGCGGCACAGGATAGTGGGCTCAAAGTAGCTCACACCGTTCGACAAGGCGCCGTAACGCCAGCCCAGGAAACCTCAGCCGCTTTGCAAACGATTTACACCGACTTCGGTCCGACAACCACCGACTACTACAACGACACCACCGGTTACTACATTCTGGGGCCAGATAACTCCGTGGGTGATTCTGAGCAGGCGATCGGTTTGCCCTTCACTCCTAAGGCTGATGCCCACGTCACCCAACTTCAGGGCGCGATTGGCTATATCTCGGGGACGTCCGCAGTAGACATCGGCCTTTACAGCGACGCCTCAGGAACGCCGGGAACGCTTCTGGCATCTGGACACGCCACAAAGATTCCGGATTTCGGCGCCTGCTGCACGGTTGTGAGCGTAACTATTACATCGACTGCCGTAACCGCCGGAACTCAGTACTGGATCGTGGCCAGTTCTGATACCCATGGGCCGGACTTCACCGGCGTGTGGCAAGCCTCGAACCTCTACAACATCGCAGGGAATGAGGCGGATTCGGGTTGGTTCACGTTTAGCGCAAACGTACCCGCCGGCGCGGCTAAAGGCACTGTCCCATAATCAACTTAATCTGTACAAGCAAAGGGCCGCGATCTTTGATCGCGGCCTTTTTGTTGAGCGGGATTTCTAACCAGGCGCCGAGATATTCAGAGGCTAAATATCCAGATTCTTTACGTCGAGCGCGTTGTCTTCAATGAACTTGCGGCGCGCTTCCACGTCTTCGCCCATCAGCGTTGTGAAGATGGTTTCGCATTCGGCGATGTCTTCGAGTCTTACCGAAAGTAAGGTGCGGCGCTCGGGGTCCATGGTCGTCTCCCATAGCTGTGGAGCGGTCATCTCGCCCAGACCTTTGTAGCGCTGTACGTCGTAGCCGCGGCTGCCTTCTTTCTTCACGTACTCAAAAAGCTCGCGCGCAGTCGCCTTTTCCACGGGCTCGACGGCGGTCCGATGCTTGGGCGCAGCTTTCGCGCCTTTCTTCTCGGACTTCTCGTCCGTGTCCGCGCCGTCCTCGTCGGAAGCTTCGTCTCCGTTCACCGCGCTCGCTTTGGTTATGGCTTCGACGATAAACGGCGGCTCGAGGTAGGGTTCGATCTGCTTGAACTTCGAGATCAACTGCCGGCACTCGGCGCTCGAAGCCAGTTCCCAGTTGATGACGTGTTCGGAACCCTGCGCGTTGACGAAACGAACTTCCCACAGGTTGTGCTCTTCATCGAAGGCCGCGTCGACGCTCTTGAACTTCCGGTCTTTTTGCAGCTTCTTCAGTTCGCGCTCGAGGCGCTCGATCTTTTTCGGCGGCGTCTTCTTGTCGCCCTCGAAATCCGTGTGCTTGGAGAAATCCAGCCGGGGCAGCAGCTCGGTGACGCTCTCATCGCGCAACCGCTTGTTTACCTTGTCGAAGAAGTTGAGATACTCCTTCAGCACGTTCATGAAGCGCATCAGGTTCGCGCCTTCGAGTTTGGCCGCGCCTTCGCCGTAGCGGACGATCACTGCATCGGCTCCGCGCTTCAGCGTGACCTTGTCGAAGGCGTCGTCGTCTTTGATGTACTGTATCGACTTGCCTTTCTTGATCGAGTACAGCGGGGGCTGCGCGATAAACACATTGCCGCGCTTGATCAGCTCCTGCATATGCCTGAAGAAAAATGTGAGCAGCAGGGTGCGGATGTGCGAGCCGTCGACGTCGGCATCGGTCATGAGGATGATTTTGCCGTAGCGAACTTTCGTGGGATCGAAATCGTCTTTGGCGATGCCGGTGCCGAGAGCTGTGATCATGGCGCGAATTTCTTCGTGGGCCAGCATCTTGTCGTAGCGGGCTTTTTCGACATTGAGAATCTTGCCTTTGAGCGGCAGGATCGCCTGGAAACGGCGGTCGCGTCCCTGCTTGGCGGTTCCGCCGGCGGATTCGCCTTCGACTAAGAACAATTCGCAGCGGTTCGGGTCGCGTTCCGAGCAATCGGCCAGCTTGCCCGGCAGCCCTCCGGAATCGAGCGCTCCTTTGCGGCGGGTTAAATCGCGGGCCTTGCGGGCGGCTTCGCGGGCGCGCGCCGCGTCGACTGCTTTGTTGATGATCTTCTTCGCAACGGTCGCATTCTGCTCGAAGAAGGCGCCCAGACGCTCGTTAATGAACGCCTGCACGATGCCGGCAATGTCGGAGTTCAGCTTGCCCTTGGTCTGGCCTTCGAACTGCGGCTGCGGCAGCTTCACGCTGATCACTGCGACCAGGCCTTCGCGCACGTCGTCGCCGGTCAGATTTTCCTTTACGTCTTTGAACAGCCCCATCTGCTGCCCGGCGTAATTGATGGTGCGGGTCAGCGCCATGCGGAAGCCGGAGAGATGCGTGCCGCCATCGACCGTGTTGATGTTGTTGGCGAAGCTGAATACCGACTCCGAATATCCGTCGTTGTATTGCAGGCCGATCTCCATGGCTACGCCGCTGCGCTCTGCTTCCATGTAGATGGGCTTGTCGTGCAAGACCTGCTTGCCGCGATTCAGATGCTTGATGAACTCTTCGATGCCGCCCTTGTATTTGAACTCCGCATGCTTGGCTTCGCCGCTCTTGGCGTCGGTGGAGCGCTCATCGGTCAGCGTGATCGACAATCCCTTGTTCAGGAACGCGAGCTCGCGCAGGCGCTGCGCCAGCGTGTCGTAGTTGTACTCGACCGTTCCCGTAAAGATGCTGCGATCGGGAAGGAAGTGAACCTTCGTCCCCGTCTTCATCTTGGCGACGCCCGTCTTCTTGAGCTTGCTGGTGGGTGTGCCCTTCGAGTAGGTCTGCTCCCAGGTCGCGCCGTCGCGCCAGATTTCAAGCTCCAGTTCTTCGCTGAGTGCGTTTACTACCGAAACGCCCACGCCGTGCAGTCCGCCGGATACTTTGTAGGTGGACGAATCAAACTTTCCGCCGGCATTCAGCTTGGTCATCACGACCTCGGCCGCGGAAAGCTTCTCCCCGTCGATTTCCATGTCGTCGACCGGAATCCCCCGCCCATCATCCACAACAGTTATGCTGTTGTCGATGTGGATGGTGACATCGATTTTGGTGGCGAAACCGGCGAGAGCTTCGTCGACCGAGTTGTCGACGACTTCGTAGACAAGGTGGTGCAGGCCGACCTCGCCGGTCGAGCCGATGTACATGGCCGGACGTTTGCGTACGTGCTCCATGCCGCTGAGCACTTTGATCGAATCGGCGTTGTAATCGCTCGAGCCACCGCCGTTGCCCGAGGTGATCGGCGTCACGATTCCGTTTTTTGTTTTAGTTTCTGCGATGGGAGTATTGATCTCTTTGGTGGCCACTTCCGCTCCGCGGGAGAATGCCCCGAACTTTCTGTCAGACTGGGTTCGTTTGCGCCTCGAAAGCCGACTTGAAAACTGATCCTAACCCAGCCCGGCGCCGCGCCTGCGAACTGACTTCAAGTTATTGAAATATCTTGTACTTAGGTTCGTTTGGCGACTGGGGAGATTATATCACGAAAAGGGCGGCTTTTCGACCCTGCCAAGGCGTGGAATCGGCGCAGTAAACGGGCCATTTTGAGCGGGATTTCCGGTTCTCGATTGGCAGGGGTTTGAGGTGAAAAATCAAAATCCCCACTTTTCGCGCAAAAAGCGCGCGAGAAGTGGGGCACCCGGCTTTGAAAGTGTTAGTGTGGAGTATACTGTGGAACAGGTTCCACATATGGAAATCGTGCAAATCGTGCTGGATAGAAAGCTGTTACATGCCGCCGACCAAGCCGCGAAGCGCACTAAGCGAAACCGGTCCGCTTTGGTGCGCGACGCCCTGCGGGAACATCTCCGCCGGTTGGAACTGCGAGCCAGTGAGGAACGCGACTGTCAGGGCTACTCGCGACGTTCGCAGGCTGACGCGGAAGCGCGGGTTTGGGAGTCGGAGGCCACGTGGCCGGAGGAATAACGCGAGGGCGAATAGCCCGAGGCCAGATCGCCCGAGGAGAGGTCCGGCTCTACGAGTTTGCGGCTCCCGACAAGAAGCGACCGGTACTCGTGCTCACCCGAAACAGTGCCATCGCGTATTTATCCACGGTGACGGTTGCGCCTGTCACGTCCACGATTCGCGGCGTGCCATCGGAAGTGGTGCTGGATGAGGAGGACGGGATGAAAGCCCCGTGCGCCGTGAACCTGCACAATGCGGTTACGGTGTCGCAACAGCGCGTGGGGAAACGTTTGGCGCAGCTTAGTTCCGCGCGAATGAATGAGGTGTGCGCAGCTCTGCGCTTTTCTCTGGGGTGCGATTCGAGTTAGTCGCTGGAGACATTCCGCCGGGAGAGCGAGCCCGATTGCTGTTTTCGAGAGGGCGTCGCACTATAGAGTTATGGTGGCAAAGACTTCTAAACATTTAGAGCCACGGTGGCCTGCAATGCTGGCTCTGCTTGCCGTGGGCGGATTGCGTCTGTCTCTGCCCGAATCCCTGTCAGCGGGCCCGGACTGGCTAATCATCGCGGTAGTCGGAGTGCTTCTAATTCCCACGGTGTTGGCACGCCAGCGAGGTAAGGACAAACTCAATCAGTTTTTAGGCTATCTGCTGAGCTCCATCGTTACTGTCGACATGATCTGGTCGCTCGGACTGCTGGTCGCGGCTCTACCCGCGCATCGACAGTCTCCCAAGGATCTGCTGCGTTCGGCAGCTGCCCTATGGATCACGAACATCCTGGTTTTCGCCTCGTGGTACTGGCGTTTGGATGCAGGTGGCCCGCGCGAGCGTGAGTTGCGCGGCGTGCACACCGACGGAGCATTCCTTTTTCCGCAGATGACTCTCGACCAGCAATCCAAGCGCGAGATGGGAGAGCAATGCTGGAGTCCTGGTTTTGTGGACTACCTTTTTCTCGCCTTCAATACCAGTACCGCTTTTTCGCCAACGGACTGCCCTGTATTATCAGGATGGGCGAAAATCCTTATGATGATTCAATCGCTCATTTCCCTGACAACGGTGGCTTTGTTGGCTGCTCGCGCCGTAAACATTCTTTAGCTCGTCGATGACGGGGGTGGTCCGAGCATCCTGACCCTGATAAACTGGTCTTACAGGAGTTACCGACCCGAATGCCGGTTCCGGTTTCACAGATGTGGACGGTGGCGAGCTATGTGCTGCGGCAGAAGGTTGCCGGGCGCAAGCAGTATCCGCTGGTGCTGATGCTGGAGCCGTTGTTTCGCTGCAACCTGGCTTGCGCGGGATGCGGGAAGATTCAGTATCCGGCGCACATCTTGAAGAAAGATCTGACGCCGGAAGAGTGTTTCCGCGCGGTCGACGAATGCGGAGCGCCTGTGGTTTCGATCCCCGGCGGCGAGCCGCTGATGCATCCGCAGATTGACCAGATTGTGGCCGGCCTGGTCGAGCGCAAGAAATACATTTATCTGTGCACCAACGCGCTGCTGCTGAAAGAGAAGATTCATCTCTTTGCGCCGAGCAAGTACCTGACCTTCAGCGTGCACCTCGACGGCCAGCGCGAAGAGCACGACCTCGCCGTGTGCCGCGAGGGCGGATACGACATTGCGGTCGATGCGATCAAAGAGGCGCTCAGGCGCGGCTTCCGCGTGACCACCAACACCACGCTGTTCGATGGCGCTAATCCGAAATCCGTGCGTGCATTCTTTGACGACATGATGGAGCTGGGGATCGAGGGCATGATGCTCTCGCCCGGGTACTCCTACGACAAGGCGCCGGACCAGAAGCATTTTCTGGGGCGGGCGCGGACGCGGCGCATGTTCCGCGCGATTCTTTCGAACCGCAAAAAGAACTGGCGCTTCAATCTTTCGCCGCTGTTTTCGGAATTCCTGATGGGCAAGCGCACGTTCACCTGCACGCCCTGGGGCATGCCCACGTACAACGTTTTCGGATGGCAGAAGCCTTGCTATCTGTTGCAGGATGGCTACGCCGAGAGTTTTGCCGAGCTGCTCTCGACGACGAATTGGAGCAACTACGGGACAGAGTCGGGCAATCCGGCATGCGCGAATTGCATGGTGCACAGCGGATATGAAGCTTCGGCGGTGAATGCGACTTTCAGTTCGCTGGGGGGATTCCTGGCTACGGTGAAGGCGACGCTGTTCACTGGATATCGGGACGAGGAAGCGTTGCGTTTGCTGGACGAGCCGCAGGCTCCGGTTCATCCGCTGGTGCAGATCACGCCGACAAGCGAGTCATCTTTGCAGGGGACGCGGGTTTAGCAGCCGGGCTTCGCCCGGCGGACAGCCGAGGGCGGCTGTCCCCACATTTTTCTCGCTATGACAGGGAAAGAATCAGGGCACGTCGATCACGAAGCGGCGCAGGCCGTGCCTCACGTCAATCCTGATGCTCTCGAAGTTGCTCCCGGCACGGCGCACGAGCAGCTGGAAGGCTGGATCCCGCAACTTGCTTCCGAAGAAGAAATCCGCATCGCGCTGGAGAAGGCCTTCGATTATCGTGGCGACGTCACCATCACCCGCAAAGACGGCTCGAAGATCGAAGGCTATCTTTTCGACCGGCGAAGCGGCTCTACGCTGAAAGATTCTCTGGTTCGTTTGTATCCGAAAAACTCGGACGAGAAAGTCTCCATTTCTTATGCCGACATCGCCGCCCTGGCTTTCACTGGACGCGATACGGCTGCGGGTAAGAGCTGGGAAGCATGGATGAAGAAGTACGCGCAGAAAAAAGCGGCCGGGGAAACCAACATCGCGCTCGAACCGGAACCGCTGGAGTGATCCGCGCGGCCTAAGCAACAGTGCGCGCAACAGCAGATTCCTCCTTGCCGTCGCGTTCGCTTCGGACTGCGTCGGAATGACAAACTTCGTTGTGGCGGAAGTTCTACGGCGAGGTTTTTCGCGCTGCCGTAAAACTTAACCCCTGGACCAACTCCTCGACATCGTCCTCCGTTCCGCCGATAAATGTGAACGAGACCACATATCCGTGGGAGAGCACGACCGCCGTCGACTGCCGCATCACGCGCGCGCCGACATCCTTTTGAAAATCTGCCCGCGCCAGCGTTTTGGTCCCCAACTCGAACTCATAGGGCTCCTGATCGATCTCAAAGCCGCGTCCCTTGGCCACCTCGGTGAGCGGACCGAAATACTGCGCCGCATCGGTCAGCCCTGGGTATGACGCGGCACTCTCGGCCGCAATCAGGATCGATCCATTCACATCCTCGGCGCGAGCCTCGGGAGGGCGCGAAAAGGCCGCCAGAAGCACCCGGCCGGCGCTAGTCGATTTCTTGCCCGCGTCTGCCTTCTCGTCTTCGACCTCCTGCTGATTCATCTCCGCGGTGCGCAGCACCCATCCGTCGGGAATCTTGCAGGTGAATCCGAAGGTTGGATTGCGGTAAATGCCGTTGGTGACTGAGCCGGAATTCAGCGGGGAATCTGCTGGTGACGCGGACTTTCTGACCGGCTTCGAGGAAGGTGGCGACGACTGTGCGGCCGCCTGCGCCAAAAGCACTGGCCGCGCCAGCACGATTGCGAGAAAAATACCGAACAGGCCGCAAAGATTTCGGTGGAAACTCATACCGCCATGTTAACCGAGTGCAGCTTAGTTTTCTGCGAGGGTAAAATTCACCAAAATCTGGGTGCTTACTTCTAAGGGTCCTCCGTTGAGTAGAAAGGGCTTGTACTTCCATTGTTTCACGGCTTCAATCGCAGCCGGCACGAGCGCTGGATCCCCGGACACCGGCTCGATCGTCGTAATGTCTCCAGCCTTGCTGATGATCACATGCATTACCACCGTCCCCTGAATCCGTCCACGTCGCGCCTCTGGCGGGTACTCGGGATTGACCTTCTTCACCAGCAATCCTTGGGAAACCCCCTGCGAAATCCGCACGCGTTGCGGAGCGGCGATCCTAGGCTTGACCACCGGCGCAGAATTGATAATCCAAGTGACCAGATCGTCAGTCGGGCCACCGCTTGTCCCGCGAGGACCGACCCCTACGATATCCATCACTGACGGCAGACCAGGAGGGGCAATATCGCTCGTAGGTCCCTCGGACTTCGGCGCCTGTTGCGCAGAAAGCGCTAGGCCTGCGCCCAGTGTGAGAAACCAAGTCGGGAATCTGATTCCGCGCTTCACATCCAGCTCCGGTTCGAATCTACGCCGCCCTTCCCAGCACGGGCTGAGTGCAGTGCGCGCAGCGGCGTGCGTCGATGGGAATTTCGCTCAGGCATTCGGGACATTTCCTGGTTGTGGGATCAGGGGGCTTCCCACCTTTGTTCATGCGCGCGACCAGCAGGTTCACGGGCACGACCACAAAGAAATAAATAGCGGCGGCAATCAGAAAGAAAGAGACGCAGGCATTGATGAAGTCTCCGATGGGAAACTCCGTTCCATGAACGTAAAACTTCAGTTTCGAATAGTCGGGCTTACCAACGATGAGTGCGATCAGGGGCGTCAGAAAGGCCTTCGTCATCTCGGTGACTACGCCCCCGAACGCTGCGCCGATTACCACGCCCACGGCCATGTCCACAACATTGCCGCGCAGGATGAATTTCTTGAATCCGTCGAGCATGAGTACCTCCGTACAAGATTGGGGGCAAATGTATGACAGGCAGGGCGGAAGGTCAAGGGCGATAAAGGCGCGAGGATTCTTAGCTGGGCCCCGTTTTTGACAAGCAAGAGATCCCTCGCTCCGCCTGAAAAACGGCTCCGCTCGGGATGACGCCCGACGACTGACCTCAGATGCGCATGGGCATCACGATGTAGCGATACTTGTAATCGTCGCCCTCGGCGGGGCGCAGCTGGCCGGCAGACTGGGAATCCTTAAGCTCGAGGCGCACTTCGGCGGTGCCGGCGGCTTTGAGGAAGTCGACCAGGTATTGGGCATTGAAGCCGATGGTCAGGGTTTCGCCGTCGTAGGGAGCTTCGATCGAATCCTCGGACTCGCCCGCTTCCGTGGATGAGGCCGAAAGTTTTACCTCGCCCTTTTCCAGCTTGAGGCGAACCGCGCGCGAGCGCTCGTCGGCAAACTGCGCTACGCGGAGGATGGCGGAGTTCAAGTCAGAACTGTTAAGCGCGATGCTCTTGTTGTTGTCCTTGGGCAGGACAGCTTCGAAGTTGGGGAATTGTCCGGTGAGCTGGCGTGAGGTCAGCAGGCGCGATCCGATGCGGAAGAACAGCGTCGATTCATCTTTGGCGAACTCGACGGTTTCGGCATCGGTGGAATCGAGCAGTGACTTCAGTTCGTCCATCGCTTTCTTGGGCACCAGCGTTTTCATCTCGCCGGAGACGCCTTCGAACTTTTCTCCGCTGCGTTCGCAATGCGCCAAACGATGGCCGTCGGTTGCGACCATGGTGATCGACTCTGGCTTCAGCAGCATCAGTGCGCCGTTCAGCGTGTAGCGCGACTCTTCGCTTGAGATCGCGAAGCCAGTGCGCGCAATCAACCCGCGCAGCACCTGTCCGGGAATCTTTACGGCGCCCGCTGTCGGAAACACGGGAAGGCTGGGAAAGTTCGACTTCGCCATGCCCACCATTTTTGTGTTGGAACGTCCGCAGCGAATGCTGACCCAGTGATTTTCCAGCAGCTTGATGGTGATATCGGAGTCCGGCAACAGCTTCACGTAGTCGTGGAGCTTGCGCGCCGGAATGGTGCACGAGCCTTCTTTCTTGACCTTGGCGTTACACGAGGTTCGCAGGCTCAGATCGAGGTCGGTCGCGGTCAACGCGAGCTTGCCGTCGGCGGCCTCAAATAAATAATTGGAAAGAATGGGAATGGTGGTCTTGCGCTCGACCACGCCCTGCGTCGCCGTCAACTCTTTCAGCAACTCAAATTTGCTGACCGTGATCTCCATCGTTCCCACCGCTGTTCCTGTTCCCGCCGCCACCACCGCTTCCACCGGCATAGACTTTGATCTCCCCTGCCGCGTGCTACTTTTATTACTTCCCTTATATCAAATGCAAAACCTATAAAACCAGCAGTAACAGTAGGCACGGCGCAGAAGTGGAAAACTTTCTCAACCTGCCTATTCTCACCGCCTTGAAGGCGATACCTTCGTGTGAGAAATTCGTCTCTAACCCGGCGGAGGAGGGGGGAGAAGATTTCCGCCGTTGCCAATTGTCCCGGCTGTTGCACAGCTTCCACATCTGATGCACAGCTTCGGAAAAGCAAAACTGCGCCGTGTGGTGCAAAACGCTGAATTGCAGCGATTCATCCCCCCAATTGCTCGGTTAGCTTGTTCAGCAGCCTGTTCAAATCTTTATCGTTCTTGCGAACCTCTTCGATCTTCTCGACCGAGTGCAGCACGGTGGTGTGATGCTTGCCGCCGAACTGACGGCCGATCTCAGGCAGCGACGCTTCGGTCATCTGCTTGGCCAGGTACATCGCGATCTGGCGGGGATATACGATGGCTCGCGAATTGTCTTTCGCTTTGATCTCGACCAGCCTTAGCCCAAATTGCTCGGCCACCATCTTCTGGATGGACTCAATCGTGACCTTG
>Ga0302326_10028032_pt1 | contig 11345 bp, 4 predicted proteins | sample Palsa_T0_3_FD_202264 | JGI IMG/M metagenome (GOLD analysis project Ga0302326, IMG submission 202264) | Peat permafrost microbial communities from Stordalen Mire near Abisko, Sweden - Palsa_T0_3 | ecosystem: Environmental > Terrestrial > Soil > Palsa > Peat permafrost | place: Sweden: Abisko...
GCGTAACCCCCCGCGATTTCTCGCTCGTCGGCAAAACCTCCGATTTTCAGGCGCGTACGCGATTCGATGTGTGGACCAACCTGGGCCTCGCATCTCCTCCGGAAGCATGGATGCGCGGCACGCATCCGCTGTCCGTATTCGGCCGCCTCAAACCCGGCATTTCGCTCCAGCAGGCGCAAGCCGAACTCGACGGCATCGCGCGCAATCTCCGGCGCCTCTACCGGGATGATAATGAGGCTAAGGGAATCGCCGCCGTTCCCATGGCGGAGCATGCGGTCTCCAACGTTCGCACCGCGCTACTGACGCTGCTCGCCGCGGTCGTCATGGTGCTGCTCATTGCCTGCGCCAACATCGCCAATCTCCTGCTCACCCGCGCAGCCGCCCGCCAGAAGGAGATGGCGTTGCGAGCCGCTTTGGGCGCGAGCCGCAGGCGTCTCGCGCAACAACTGCTCACCGAGAGCGCCGTCCTGGCTCTGCTGGGGAGCGGCTTCGGATTGGCCCTCACGCTGCTAAGCGTGCCAGCATTGATCGCACACTTGCCGGCGGATTTGCCACGCATCGCCGAAATTTCTGTGGACGGACGCGTTCTCGCGTTCACTACCCTCATCACCCTCGCCACCGGAATTGTGTTCGGGCTGGTTCCCATGGTCCAATCTCCGGGAGTAAGGCTGAACGCCCGCGGCGTTTCCCCGGGACAGTCCAGGCTGCGCGGCGCGCTCATTGTCGGGCAGGTCTCGCTCGCTTTGGTTCTCCTGGCCGGCGCGGGTCTGATGATCAAAAGCCTGCGCGCTCTCCTGCAGGTGTCGCCCGGATTCCAAACCACGCACATCCTCACAGCTCGTCTCTCCCTTCCGCCGCGATACGCCAATGGCTATCGATTCGGAACCGGCCAGCACCGCCGGATTTCCGTTTTCCAGCGCGAACTTGCCGACCGCGTACGTGCCATCCCGGGGGTGCGATCTGCCGGCTTCACTTCGTATCTGCCGCTTGCCGGCACAAACAATAATTGGTCGTTCTTCATCGAAGGCCGGCCGCCTAACCCGCCCGGCGTTTACGATTCCACCGATTACCGGCCCGTCACTGCCGGCTATATCGAAACCATCGGCATCCCCATCAGGCGTGGCCGCTCGTTCGAAGCTCGAGACGACGAGGACCACGCTCTCGTCGTGGTCATCAACGAAGCCATGGCGCGCCAGTTCTGGCCCAATGAGAATCCGGTGGGAAAACGCTTGAAATTCGGCGATGAGCATTGGCGGACGATCGTCGGCATCGTAGGCGACGTCCATCACCAGGGCTTGGCGATTGCACCGGCGCCGGAGATGTACATACCGTGGGGGCAGGTTCCCAACGTGGAGGTTCGCCCCACTATCGTGGTGCGCTCGTCCGTCGAGCCTGCCAGCCTGACCAGCGCCCTGCGCAAAGCAGTCGCCGAGGTCGATCCTGAAGTTCCCATGGATCAGGTCGCCACCATGGACCAGCTCGTCTACGGGTCGGTGAGCGAAGCGCGTTTCCGCACCGCTGTCATCTCGCTGTTCGCGCTGCTGGCGCTGTTCGTTGCATCGATCGGAGTTTACGGCGTGATGAGCTACCTGGTCAGCCGGCGGACGCGCGAGTTCGGCATCCGCATGGCCGTGGGCGCGACCCGCGGCGCGGTGTTCGCGCTCATCCTCAGGCAAGGCGCGAAACTCGCCGCCATCGGCGTTGCGATTGGACTCGTCGCCGCGGCGCTGTTCGGACGGCTGATCGCCAGCTTGCTCTACGGTGTGAAACCGCTCGACGCCGCGACCCTCGCGGGAGTCTCGATCCTTCTCACAGTGGTCGCTCTTTTCGCCAGCTACGTCCCCGCCCGCCGCGCCGCGAATGCCGATCCGATGGATTCTCTGCGGTATGAGTAATCTCGCACCAGCTGAGCTCTCGCCGTTCCGCGGTACAAAACCTCTAATTTGACACTGGGATTGCGCTCGGCGCTGACAATCGCGATGCAAGTCGCCACAGTGGCGAGTCTGCGAGCAGAAACAGCAGGAGACAGATGGACTTTGCTCAGTTCGGCGCGCCCTGGTCGGGAAAGGAACCCGAACGGGGTGAGCGCGCCTGGGCTGGCCGTCTGTGTACCGGACGGACCGAACGCCAAAAAAAAGGGGTTTCCCGGACCCTAGAGTGACGTTGTATTTTGTTGCATCGGCGTGGTTGAACTGCGGATCGTATGCTTCATGAGAGCCGGCCTCCGGTGCCGCCGCTCGTGTTTTACGCCCGCGACCTCACGGCTGGCCAGTTGGGCTGGTATCGTTAGCTATTATCGCGGACGTTCCTCCGAAGACGTCGTTATCGATGAAAGAGGAAAAGAGGGGATTGTTCCGGCGAGCTTGCGGCAGTGGAGGGTACCACCATGTCTCGTTCGACCATTGCACGGCTTTGGATGCTCGGGTGTCTGCCCGTCCTTGCGGTCTTCGCGCCACCCATCTGGAGCCAATTCGTAGCGCGAGCCGAGTTCCAAAGGTTCCATCGGGCTGCGCTGAGAGAAATCCTTCGGAAGGAGAACCTCGATCCCGCGGCGGTCGAACGTGTCCGCAAGGTGCTCGAGCCCCGCAGTCTCAGCACGAATCGGCTCTGGGACAAGAACCGTGCCGCAGTCAGGCTCACGGAAGTACTAAAGCAGGGGGATCTTGGCCTGAAACACGACAACGGCCTTTTCGAAGTCCGCCGAAAGCCACCCGTCGATGTTCACCCCGAGCTCTTCGAGCGGACGAGCCTGGAGTTCGTGGACTCATTATCAAGCGTAATCCGCCGCCTAAGCATTCTGGATCGGCTCGGTCCGGGCCGCTCGACTACGATCGAGCAGGGTCAACTTCAGGCTTACCTGATGAACTCCGTGAAAGTGACCGATCACGAGCAGGTCGCAAAATCGTTTGACTCCAAACTGGGAGTCGAGGTGAAGACATTACAGCAGCCGACAACGTTGTGGCGGATCTACGGCGGAGGGTCCGGGCCCGTCGGGCGTTACTACTTTTGCTGCGTCATGGAGGGCGTGTCGTATGACGCTCAGCTCTGGGTAGATGCGAGCGGGCTTGCAACCCCTCCCGAGAATCTGCGCAAGCACTTGGCCGGCGTAACGATCCCTGCGGGTACGACCGTGCTGGTCGGAACCGTGTCCGACAACTTCGCCGACAAACTCGGCCACCTGGAAAAGGGTGGGAATACGCAGATTTTCATACCTCACGTCCAAGACTTCCCGTTTGACGAGTACCGGAAAGTCGCGGAGTCGAGACAAATCTCGTTGGGGCCGGCACCTCAGTTTACGAAAGGGAATCGCTTGCGTCCGGTTTCCCCGTCCTCGAGAGTCGAGATACTTCGATCGGAGATCGTCGTGCAGTCGGATGACAGGATCCTGCGGTTTCGCGGGCCGGATTCGGTCCGTTTTCGGCGTTGAATCGGGCGGGAACGCCGGTTCAGGAAAGCGCTGCGGCGCGCATGGTTTCGCACCGAATTTGAGCACCGCGATCGAGACGGCAGATCGCCTTGTGTCCAGATGAGCGGCCGCCCCGAGATGCTGTCCCCTCCAGGTCTGAAGAGTGCGAAGCTCCGCCGGAGGACCAGCGAATCGCGAGAATTCTCCACGCCGCCAGCACGAGGACCCTCTGTATCGAATCGAGCGGCAAGGGAAATTTTGTTGGGGCTCGGCACGTCCCAAGGGCCGTCTACCGCAAATCCGGCAATCCGGCCGCGGCGGGCCACCGCCAGCGAATGGTCCTTCGTAACGCTAGGAACCAATCGGAAGTGCCCCGGCGCGTGATGCGGTGCCGCGCGGATGAGTTTTGGCCGGGGCATTTTCGATTGGGCCGATATCGTACGTACTGGCGGGACCGGAGTTGCCGCACCCAAATCGTCACCTCCACCGCAACAACTGGTGCACCTGCTCGCCCAGCGCAAAGGCGATCTTGTCTTGCGCCACCGAGATGCGGAAGGTACCCGGCAGCATGCCCCGCGGCGACAGCCGGCCATGGAAGTGCTGCAGCACACTCACCGCACCCACGGGCCGCTTATTCACGGGATCCACCGCGCGGGTGAAGATGCACTCGAACCCGTCATGCGCCTGCGTGAAGTAAATGCGTCCGCCGCCCGGAGACCAGCGGGGATAATCGCCTTCTCCCAGGTCCACCCAGTCCCCCAACGGAACATCCTGCAGTCCGCGAAACGGCGCGGCCCACATGTGCGGCCGCCGGACGCCCTCCTCGGACGTGAAGACCGCCCAGCGCCCGTCGTTCGAGAAACTGGCCAGGTACAAGTTCGCGCTGGGATGCGAGTAGATCGGCTTATGCTCGGAGGTTCTCGTATCCCAGGCCACAATCGTGCGGTGTCCCTCTATGCTTGTCTTGAGTAACCATTGGCCGCCACGCGAGAGATCCCAGTCCACCCCGCCGCCCTGCATCGATCCCCAAGAGTCGCCGGTTTTCAGATTCAGAACTCTTGAGATCTCCGGAGCCGTGCCGGCACTCCGGGCGCTCGTTTGGAGGACAAAGAGACCGTCGGAACTGAGGGTCCGTGCTCCCGGGAATTCTCTGCCCTTTCCGGTCCGGTAATCCGGCAGGAAGTTCGCCGCGCCTTGCGCCTCAAGGAGGAGCGCCGCGCCATCCGGGGTGAATTCCGGGCGGCATCCTCCGTGCGCCAGTTCCCTCAGGGAGGCGAGCGGTCCGCGTACGGCTCCGCTCTCCGCGTCAATCGGCAGCGCCCAGGCGCTTGACTGGTTGTCTACTCCATCGGCCAGGATCATGTCTGCGCCGGATGCGGCGCAACCGGAAATCGTCGACTGTTCATGGGACTGCGCACTGGAGTACCGGCTGGCACGGAAGGTCGGCTTAAGCAGGAATTCACCCAGCGCCGCGGCCTTTTCCTTACCGTGCGTGTTGGAGTAAAGGAACCGCTCTCCAGCCACTGCGCAAGCGCGTGCGTACAAAGACACCGCTTCGCTGAAGTCGGGCACCAACGCAGCGGGTCCGCCATCCAGTGGGGCGCTCCACAGCCGGGGCGCAGCGCCCTCGTCGAGCGACAGGAAGAGCACGTTCCGGCTGTCGGCGCTCCAGGCGAATCCCTGGAACGACGACGCGTTCCGGGCCAGCCGCACGGGCTCGCCTCCCTGTGCCGGCATGATATATAGCATGCGCGTATTGAAAGCCTGGACGTCCCCGCCGCCCTCGGTCGTGTTCAGATACGCGACCCACCTCCCATCCGGCGAAAAGCGCGGGCTCCGGCCACCCTCGATGAGCAACCGGGCCGCGCCCCCGGAACTTGAGGGTGCCCCCGGCTGCAAGTAGATCCCGGCAGGTGCGCGCGCGGAATGAAACGCCAGCCATCGGCCGTCGGGAGACAGCGAAGGTTCGTCGTTCGCGGCGTCGCCCGCGGCCACGCGTTTGGCCGCACCGTTGGGCATAGGTTTGACCCAGATCTCCGGATGCGTCCCGTCTTTTCCGGGCGAGGCGAACGCCAGCCACTTGCCGTCGCTGGAAAGCGAAGGCTGCATGGCGTTCGGAACTCCCGCATCAAAAGGTATGAGCTGGTGAGACGGAGCGCGCCGTATTTGCCACCCCAAAACCGCTGTGACGGCAATGGCCGGCACAACTGCCATCGCCATCCAAACCTTCTTGCGCGGTTTCCGCGCGCGGACCCGCTGCCCTTCCAGGTAGCGCGCCAGGTCCGCATCCATCTCCGTGGCGGACTGATAGCGGCCGGCGGCATCCTTGCTCAGCGCTTTCGAGAGAATCGCGTCGAGCGGCGCCTCCAGCCGGGATGCCGCCGGTTGCTCGCGGCCGATGACATTGGCCACGCAGGCAGGCGATGGGTCGGCGATCTGGTAGGGCAAGCGGCCGGTCAACAGACGATAGAGCAGCACGCCAGCCGAGTAGAGATCGGACGTTACGGCCACCGGCTCGCCGCGCACCTGCTCCGGGCTGGCGTATTCCGGTGTGAAGGCGAAGACGCCCGTCTTGGTGAGCGCGGCTTCGGCGGTGGCGTCCACCAGGCGCGCGGTGCCGAAATCCAGCAGCTTCACGTTGCCCGAGTCGTCCACCAGGATGTTGGACGGCTTCACATCGCGATGGATCACCTGGCGGCCATGCACGTATGCCAGCGCGTCCAGAACCTGACGCATTAGGGCGATGCGGCCGCGCGTATCGAGTTCGTGGGCGTCGCAGAATAAGTCGATGGCCAGGCCGCCGACGAATTCCATCACCAAATAGGGGAGGCCGTTCTCCGTGACGCCCCCATCGATCAGTCGCGCAACTTTCGGATGATCCAGACTGGCGAGGAACTGGCGCTCCCGGCGGAAGCGCTCTTCGATCTCATGGGAGGCCAGGGCCATCGGCACCACCTTTACGGCCGCCGACATCTGAAAGGCGCCGTCGGCGCGTTCGGCCAGATAAACGGTGCCCATGCCGCCGCGCCCGAGCAGCTTCACGGCCTGCCACGCGCCGAACCGCGGCAGGGGGCGCGCGGGCGCCGGCGCCGCGGCACGGATGCGTTCGCAATGTGCGAGCAGCAGAGCGACTCGAGTGCAGAGGTTCTCGTCGGCGCCGCAGCGTTCGGCGATCAGGGCATCGCGCTCGGCGCCCGGCGGCAGCTCCAGCGCCGCGTAGAAGATTTCTTCGACTTCGTGAAAGCGCCCGAGTTCAGCAGGGTTCATACCGAATTCTGCATAAATAGTGGGGCGGGTCCTCGGCCTGCGGCGGCCTCCCAGGCCGCCATCTTCTTTCTGCGACCCACTCACACATCAGGCCAAGCGCTCGCGCAACCAGGACAACGAAAAAAGCAGGCTGCGCGCCACCGTCCGGCTGGAAAGCTCCAGGATTTCGGCTGTTTCATCCACGGTGCAGCCGAGAAAGTAATGCAGCTCCACCATGCGCGTCTTAATGGGATCGAATTCCGCCAAATCGTTGAGCGCTTGCGAAAGATCCAACGACTCGGCACTCTCGCCCCCCAACCAGGCCAGTTCGGCGTCCAGTGGCGCGCGCTGCCAGCCCAAGCCGCGCTTTTCCGATTTGGCCTTGCGCGCGGAATCGATGAGCACGCGGCGGGTAAGCTGCGCGGCGAAGGTGAAGAAGTGCGCACGGTCCTTCAGCGACAGCCGGCGCATGCGCAACAGATCGACGAAGACTTCATTCACCACCGCCGTGGGTTGCAAGGTATGATCGGGCCGTTCGTTGCGCAGGTAGCCCTCCGCGATGGCATGCAGGTGATCGTAGACCAACGGGGCCAAGGCTTCGACTGCGCCGGATTCTCCCTGCTCCCAGCGCGCCAGGAGCTGGGTGATCTCCCCTTGCCCGGATTCCGCCACACTTCATCATAAGACCCTGTGCGCCAGCTTGGCCGGCGGGAGCGGGTACTGCACGGTTCAATACGGTACGTCAGACAGGTCCCCCCACAAAGAGACGGCGCAAATCGGCGGGAAAAACTGCCACCAACTGCAAACGAAAATGGCGTGTCAGCTTTTGGCGGCGTCTTGCGCCGTCTTAATTGAAACGGCCGGGCGGGGACTTAGCCAGCCGGAACTTGGAGCAGTAGGGAGAGGACATATGAATATAAATCGCTATGGCTTTTGCATGCGGCTGACCGCCGCCTGTGCATCTCGGGAACTCGTAGGACCCAGGAGACTTTCAATGACGCAAATGAAGCAACTTCGGCCGCAAAAAGCAATTCGCATCGTCGCCACACTCGCGCTCACTCTCGCCTTGACCGGTATCGCAATTCCGGCGCAGGCTCAAACCTTTACCTCGCTGCACACCTTTGGAGGATACCATGGCACCCCCCCGGACGGCGCCTACCCCAACGGGCTGGTGCAGGGCGCCAACGGATACCTGTACGGCACCACGGTCGGAGGCGGGACGGGCTTCTACGGCACAGTGTTCAAAATCAACACCAGCGGGACGGAAACCATCCTTCAGGACTTTACTTCTGTCCCCTACAACGGAAACCAGGCGGCCCTGGCACTGGCCGGCAACGGGGATTTCTACGGGTCCACAAACTTGCCCGGCTCGGTGGTCTACAAAGTCACTCCCAGCGGCGCCATCGCTACTGTCTACACATTTTGTTGCTCACCGGGCTTCGCGGATGGCGATAGCCCCGACGCGGCCATGGTGCAGGCCAGCAACGGGGACCTCTACGGGACAACGCAGAATGGTGGAGCATACAGCCATGGCACGATTTTCAAAGTCACCCTGGGAGGCGCGTTTACCGCGCTTTACTCCTTTTGCGAAAACCAGAACCCGGAAGGTTACTGCCTGGATGGAGGTGCGTCTCCCTATACGGCGCTGGTGCAGGCCACGAACGGAGACCTCTACGGCACCACGCAAGATAACGGGGCCAATGGCTTTGGTACGATCTTCAGAATCACCATGGCGGGCGAATTTACGACGCTTTACCCCTTTTGCAGCATCTCAGGTTGCCCTGACGGCGCCAACCCCAAGGCCGCGCTGGTTCAAGGCGCCGACGGCAACCTCTACGGGGTAACCAGCAACGGCGGCAACGGCGCCGGCACCTTCTTCACCATGACCCCAAGAGGGGCGCTGACGACGCTCTACACCTTCTGCCCCGCCGGCGGCGATTGCGTGGACGGCGCTCAACCCGTGGCGCTGATGCTGGCCACTGACGGGAACTTCTACGGCCTGGCGGGAAGCGGTGGGGCCAACGGTTATGGCACCATCTTCCAGATCACCCCCAGCGGCTCACTGACCACCGAGCACAGCTTCGACGGCACCGACGGCATTGTCGGCAACAACTCCTATAACGGTCCGATGCTCATCCAGGATACCAATGGGACGTTCTACGGGGTGACCGAGCAGGGCGGGGCCAATTATCAAACCTGCGCCACTTGCAGCGGTACCGTTTTCAGCTTGTCCATGGGTCTGGGCCCATTCGTGAAAACTCTGCCGACCTCCGGCGAAGTCGGGTCGACTGTGAAGATTCTGGGAAACAGGCTGACGGGGGCGACCAGCGTCACTTTTGACGGTGTCGCGGCAACGTTCACGGTGGCCTCGAGTACCGAAATCACCACCACCGTACCCACCGGCGCCACCACGGGCGTAGTTCGGGTGGTAACGTCCCGAGGGACTACGCTCACGAGCAACCTGATTTTCACCATTCCCTAGCCTGGAGTTTTGCACTTTTGGGGTTGGGTGATGGGCAGGGGGAACGCTTTGAGGGTAGGCATCCGCATCCAGTTCGACTTCTGCGATGCATGTTTGGGTCCGGGAGTGATTTTCTGCGGTGTGCCAACGGCCAGGCAGCGCCAGTTATCCGATGCGCCCGCGGGCTGGATGCCGCTTTCGCTGTCACCTCCGTACTGGTAGCACAGCACCTGGAGCCGTCGATGTCTGCTCCAGCCCAGCAGGTGTGGACAGAGCAGCCGTCTGCGTCCCCGGTAAAGTGCGGTGATCGGCCGCCGGTGAACGATCGCGGCCCGCACCTGGGTATGCGCCTGCTCCAGTGGGTGGACGGAAACCGGCATCGATCTCACGATATCGCTCTGCCGGATGCGGTGGATAGTCAGATACCGTTGTCGTCGCTGGAATAATGATGACGCACGCGGGCGGGAATGGAAGCCCAAACAGTGAACCGGCTTACAGCCGGATCTCTGTCCGCCCGGTGCTGTATAAGCATGGCGTATGATCCAGCCACGCATTCAACGGTACCCTTTAGCGGTACCGGCGGTGGCCCAACTTACGATGACGACACTGGATCTGGCAGGACGGGTGGCTGCAAATGTCGCCGGCCACATGGCCAGCCATCCGATGGCTCCGGAATGGCATATGACGGTGCCGGGCCACGGGGATTGTCCAGGTAACGACGCCGCGGGGCGCGCCTTTGAGAGGCGGCCACTTTAGGGTTGATTCCGTGATTTCGAGGTTCACGATGCGACTCCCGAATTTGAGAAACCTACTGGCTGTTTGGCACTCGCGGCGCCTGCGGCCGTCTACGCCGTTTCCTTTGATGCGCCCATGGTCTATCTGGTGGGCCATTCCGCTGTCGCAGTGGGCGTTGGTGGGAAGGCACGCCCATCGATCCCCACGGGTTCCGCACGGGCGCGGCCGGCAAATAGCGGGAGAGTCTGCTTGCTTTCGATGGCAGCGTTCCCGTCCGTAGAGCAGGCCCATGCGGCAAGCGCGACCGAAGGGCCTCCGGCTTTTCACCCCTCATTACCTTCAACACGGACTGCCCAGTCGGATGGAAGGGCCGGGTAGAATGCCAGAGATCCCCCTTCCCTCCGCCGATTTCCCAGCCGCTCATTCACTACACCGTCGACGACACCGCGGATAGCCATAGCGCTAGCGGATCACCGGGGCCGGATTCCGCAGACTCATGATCTGGGCGATGCGCGCGCAATACCCCTCCCATGCGGGCCAACTCCCAATGAACAATATCGCGCAGTGGCACCCGCTCCAGCAATGCTCGAATTGATACAACTTTCAGCCATACCCAGTGTTTACAATAGTGTGAGCAGCTTAGGTTACCTCTAACCATAGTCCCTCTAAAATTGAGTTAATCGGAGCAGCTCTAAGGCACTACTCATTGAAAACACAAGTGGTTCTTCGCTGCCCCTCGCGGTTGGAAGCGAAACTACTGAGGCTCAATTGCCGCCGCGCCGAGCTGGACCGCGCCATTCGGTTGCTGGAAGAAATCATGCTGATTCGGCTGAAACGAACCCCCGAGCTAAATGCTCTCATCTCTCGATTCAGGCGGGGCGCCTGAGCTGCCCGGTGGTGCTGGGCCGTCGCGGGGGCTAACGGATTCCAACCTGCTTGCTGGCCCCCGGCAGGGCTTTGGTAAAGCCGTCCATTGGACGGAATTCACCTCGACAGCTGGGCATTGCTCTCAAACATTTCCAAAAGAAACAATGGACTCGAATCAGTTTAGAGAATTGCACACGAGGTGTTTGGAGGCGCTTAGGCGCTATGTCCGCGAAGCCGATAGGACGTGTGAGTTGTTCGGCAAGTGCCTCGCTGAACCCTCCACCCTGCAGACGCACTCGGAAATCATAGAGCAACGCGTTCGTGAGAACAATGCTCTCGCCAGTTATCTTAAGATCCGGCGGCAACTCTTCGCAGCGGTTCGGACCGGCTACGGCTCGTCGAACTGAGCGGCTATCCAGCGTATAAGTCGGGCTGATTCCAGCCGCCGCGTTGGTCGTCAAGTTTCCGCGCATGACCCGGTATCTCGCCAGGATTCGCCGGCCTCACCCTATTGGAAGGCCGGAGGTTAGTATTTACGTGCTATCTAAGCCTGTGCGCACCTATGTTTTGATGCCGCTGCAAACCAGGCTGTATTGTCGCCGCAATACTATTTACAGCAACAAGTGTTGC
>Ga0302326_10028034_pt1 | contig 11344 bp, 9 predicted proteins | sample Palsa_T0_3_FD_202264 | JGI IMG/M metagenome (GOLD analysis project Ga0302326, IMG submission 202264) | Peat permafrost microbial communities from Stordalen Mire near Abisko, Sweden - Palsa_T0_3 | ecosystem: Environmental > Terrestrial > Soil > Palsa > Peat permafrost | place: Sweden: Abisko...
GCTGCCATCTCGACTGCGCGAGTTCGGGTAAGAAACAGGAAAATCCCAAGCAAGAACGGTCCGGCCGCTTTGAGAGCCATGCCCCACCAAAGGATGTTTTGATTCATCGAGACTGAGTGACTCTGTAGGTGTAGCGCGTGGCGAAGCGTGCCCAGCCACACCTCAGCCGCGCCCAGGACGATGACTACAGCGCCCGCTATCACTAGTATCCAGCGCATGACGTGTTCGTCGCGGGACGAAAACGTCATATCCGAGATTCGACCCTGACATTCGATAGCAACGCGGGCGATGAACGCGTTGAAGACCACCAGCACGAGGCCGAGAGCTATCGACGTCATAGCACTCGATCCCTGGTCTCATCGCTTGAACGCGCGCTTACTGGCACCGGCTTCTCTCCTTTGCGACTGGAAAGACTACTTCGCGGCGGGGCGCCATGCGAGAGCGGGCTCCGGGCCGCGGCGGGGATACGACAAGACCATGCGAGCGTGGTAGATCGGCTCGACCGATGGCATCCTCAAAGACAACCGCATCGACGCGCCGTGCGCCGCTCGAGGCGCGCAGCGTCAGCCGTGTGCTGACGGTACTAAGGCGCGAGGCGCCGAAGTGGAACGCACCTATCGTCGGCTTTATCGCGATCCAGCATGGCGACCCGTTCCGCACGCTGATCTCGTGCATCCTGAGTTTGCGCACCAAGGACGCGACTACCTCGGCCGCGTCGAGTCGATTGTTCGCGCGTGCGAATACGCCGGCAGAAATCCTCGCGATCGCGCCGAAGACGCTCGAGCGGCTTATCTATCCGGTCGGCTTCTATCGCACCAAGGCGCGCGTCATCCGTGGAATCTGCCGCGACCTGATAGACAAATTCGACGGCCGCGTGCCCGACGAGATCGACGCACTGCTGACGCTCAAGGGCGTCGGCCGCAAGACCGCCAACCTGGTCGTGACCGAGGCATACGGAAAGCCGGGAATCTGCGTGGACACTCACGTGCATCGCATTTCGAATCGATGGGGTCTCGTGCGCACCCCGACGCCCGACAAGACCGAGATCGCGCTGCGCGCTGTGCTGCCCGCGCGGCATTGGCTTGAGTACAACGGAATACTGGTCGCCTTCGGCCAGACGATATGTCAGCCGGTATCGCCCTGGTGCTCGCGGTGCAAGATTGCGGCGCTATGCCCGCGGATCGGCGTCGTCCATTCGCGCTGAACGAATCGCGGCGACTTCGTTGCCCCAGGCGGGCCGAATGGTAGCCTGAACTCATGGCACAGAAAATCGGTTTTGTTGGATTGGGGGCGATGGGCGAGCCGATGGCGATGAACCTGATTGCCGCCGGCTACGATCTCACGGTTTACAATCGCAGCGCGTCGAAGGCTGAGCCGCTGGTCGCCAAGGGGGCGCATCGCGCGGACCGCGCCGGTGATGTGGCAGAGCCGGGCGGGATAGTTATCTCGATGCTGCCAGACGACGCGTCGGTCGGGACGCTGGTGACGGGCGACGATGCGCTCGCGGCGCGCCTTGCGCCGGACGGGATTCATATCTCGATGGCGACGGTGTCGCCGGCCTTGACGAGCGCGATGGCTGCGTATCACGCGTCGCGCGGAAGTTGGCTGGTTGCGGCGCCGGTGTTCGGGCGGCCGAGCGCTGCACAGGCGAAGGAATTGAGGATCTGCGTTTCGGGAGCAGCGCATCTCAAGGCGACAGTACGGCCGATCCTCGAAGCGCTGGGGCAGGGGGTGTTCGACTTCGGTGAGAATGTCGCCGCGGCCAACGTGGTCAAGCTGGCGGGCAACTTCATGATCGCGGCGGCGATGGAGGCGATGGGCGAGGCGGTCACGATGATGCGCAAGAGCGGCGTCGATCCGACGGTGGCTCTTGGCATGCTGAGCAAAACGATCTTCGCAGCGCCGGTGTACCAGGGTTACGGGCCGGCTATCGCGCAGGGGCAGTTCTCGCCGGCGGGTTTTCGGCTGCCGCTCGGACTCAAGGACATCGACCTGGTGCTGCAGACGGCGCGGGAAGCAGATACGCCGATGCCGACCGCGAGCCTGCTGCGCGATCGATTCGTCTCGGCGATTGCGAAGGGACGATCGGACCTGGACTGGTCCGCGATAGCGCTGGGAGCGGCTGACGACGCAGGTCTCAAGTAGTCGCGCTGAAGCGTGGTGCGCGTTAGATGCTGCGATCGGCAAGACGTCGCGCGAGATTCGTCGTTGCGCGGTCTGCGGGGCTAAACTATCCTCGATCCCACGCGCTTGGCGCTTCTGATGTCGTTTCTGTCACAAGATCAGCGGGTTGACGAGAAACTCGGCCAGATACTTGGCCAGGTCGGTTCGGTCCGCCTTCGGCTCAACTCACTGGCGATACAGCATGCGGTTCTGTACACGCTTGCGATCGTGATCGCGTGCGGCGCGTCCATCTTTGCCGGCGCATACCTGGTGTCGCCCCTGATTTTCCTGGCGGGCGGCGCGGCTCTGATCGTCGTGGGCTGCGCGGGTGTGGTGAGTGCGGTGCGAGCCGGATGGCAGATGCGCGCGAGTGCGATGCGCGCGGCGGCGATCGCCGACGACCGCGCCGAGCTGAAGGGCCGTCTTTCGACGGTCGTCGCGCTTGCGCCCGGCGACAATCACAGCCCGTTGTGGTCATATCTGATTGAGGACACTCTCGGTCGCCGGGATGAATTCGCGGCGGCGAAGATCGAGCGGCGCCGCATATCGCGCGCAGTCTATCCGCTGGCGGGAGCATTGGTGCTGGCGGCGGCGGCGTTTCCGATTTCAAAAATCAAACATGCGCCGCAAGTAGCGCTGAACGAAGACCAGGAAGATCTGACCGTCGATCTCGACGACCTTCACCTGCGGCCTGCAGACCCGGGCGATGACTCCGGGATGCAGGTGACGGCCGACCCGGCGACGATGCGGCGGCTGCAGGACAAGCTGGCGCGCGAGAATCCCGCCGGCGACGAGGCGGCCGGCAATTCGCTCAACCAGCTGGTGAATCGAGCGCGCGACATGGCGGGGAATTTACAGAGCAAACTAACGGGACAGCAGGCGAACTCGAATCGGCGCCTCAACCTGCGGCTGGCCGATGCGGGCGACAACCGGGATCAAAATGAAATTCGCCGCGCGCCTGACGCCCAGAAGAATCGGCATCGCGAAATCGCCGGACAGTTCAAGCAGGACCTGGAAAAATCCAACGAGATCGATCTCCCGCCTGAAGATGATTCGCGTCAGCCCAATTCGCAGCCGTCAACCGGGGGCACCGGTGAGGCAGGCGTAGAGTCCGACGCGGGCCAGGAGAATCCTGCCAAGGATCAGAGCGCGACCGACCGCAGCATCCAGCAAAGCGGCGAGAACAGCAGCAACGGCGGCGAGGCGCATGGAATCGGCGCCGATCCCGACAGTCTGTTCGGTGCGCCGGCGCCCTCGAAGCTCGGCAATGAGGGTTTCGAGATTTCAATCGAAGCGCGGCCCGTCGATCACGGCGCGAAGGGCGCCGGCCGGGCGTACGTCCCGCCCAAGGTGCGCACGCCGCTCAGCGTAGACCAGGAGCCGGACGAGCCGGTGGCGCGCGCGGCGGTGCCGGCCGACGATCGATCGACGATCAAGCGAGTTTTTGAACGATGAGCGAAGTGCAGGCGGAAACGCTGACGGTGGCGGATTTCGCCCGGACCTTTCGGCGGATCCAGGCCGAGATCCACAAGATGATCATCGGCCACGAGCAGGCGGTCGAGGAGTTGCTGTCGGCCCTGTTCGCAGGCGGCCATGTCCTGATCGAGGGCGTACCCGGCACCGGCAAGACGACGCTGGTCAAGACCCTGGGGCTGGCGCTCAACCTGAGCTTCAACCGGATTCAGTTTACCGTCGATCTGATGCCGGCCGATATCACCGGCACGCGCGTGATCCTGTCAGGTGAAGATGGGCGGCGCGAGTTCACGTTCCAGCCGGGGCCAGCGTTTTGCCATATCCTGCTCGGCGACGAAATAAATCGTGCGACGCCCAAGACGCAGTCCGCGCTGCTCGAGGCGATGGCCGAGCTGCAGGTAACGGTGTCGGGCACTACCTATCGCCTCAAGCCGCCGTACTTCGTGATGGCGACGCTGAATCCGATCGAGATGGAGGGCACTTATCCGCTGCCCGAGGCGCAACTCGATCGCTTCCTGTTCAAAGTGCGTCTGAACTATCCGGACGAAGGCGAACTGACGCGAATTATCTCGTCGACGACCGGACCCGATGAAGCGGGGATCGAGCCGGTGTTTCACGCCGCCGAAGCGCCCGAGCGAGTCGAGGCACTGAAAAAGCTGGTGCGCCAGGTGATAGCAGCGCCTGCGATGGAGATTTACGCGGCGCGGTTGGTGCGCGCGACGCAGCCGCAGAACTCGCGCTTCGTGACCGACGAGGCGAAAGCCGTGCACGACGAGATGGTGAATCGGTACGTGATGTTCGGATCCAGTCCGCGCGGCGCGCAGGCGCTGATACTCGGCGCCAAGGTGCGCGCACTGCTCGACGGGCGCGCCAATATCGCGCGCGAAGATATCGACCAGGTGGCGGTATCGGCGCTGGCCCATCGCATCATGCTCAACTACGCCGCGCTCTCCGACGGAATCGACGCCACGCACATTGTTGAGCGCGTCATCAAGTCGGTGCGCGCCGCGAAAGTGTAGGCGGCCCACGATGCTCGAGGCGCGTGCGTTCGAGCCTGAGTTTTTGCGCAAGCTCGACCGGATGGTGCTGGGCATCAAGCGGGCCCGCACCGTGCGCGCCGGCCAGCGCGCGCTCGGCAGAGTGCAGGGACTCGGAATCGAACCTGAAAATTTCAAAGAGTATGCGCCCGGCGACGATCTGCGCTTCCTCGACTGGAACGCGTTCGCCAGGCTCGACGAGTTGATGCTGCGAACCTATCGCGCCGATCGCCAGGTGGAAGTCACCGCGTTGGTCGACGCGAGTGCGTCGATGGGATTGCCCGAGCGCGACGACAAGCTGGGGCTCGCGCTGGCGATTGGCGCGTCGCTCGCCTACATCGGGATGGCCGATAACGACGCGGTGCGAATCGGCGCGTTCGCGATGCATCGCGGCGCGATGACGCTAGACGCAACCCCGTTCCATCGCCGACGCGAGTCGTACCTGAATTTCAAGCCGTTCGTGACCTCGGTGAAGGCAGGCGGCGAGACCCGTCTGGGCGCGGCGGTTGATCAATTGCTGCTGCAGCGCCGGCCGCCCGGCATGGTCGTGATCATCTCGGATTTTCTGGTCAACGAAGGTGACCTCGAAGACGCGCTGAAGCGGATGGTAGCTGCCCGCCATGACGTAAAAGTCGTTCACGTGATGGGCGAGCAGGAGAGCACCGCGTCGTATCCGCCGGGTCTGTATCGCATTCGCGACGCGGAGACCGGCGAAGTGCGCGAGACGGTTCTCGGCCCTCTGTCGGTCGAAAAGCTGGGGCGAAAGGTCGAAAAGATAGCGGCGCGCATCCGCGAGATCTGCACCGCGCATGCAATTGTTTACGCGCGGGCGTTCGGCGCGGGCAACCTGGAAGCCTTCATGGAACGCGAACTCCCAATCCTTGGTATTGTGAGATAGCCGTGGGTTTCCTGGATCCGCAGAATTTCATATACGGCCTCAGCCTGGCGCTGTTGGTGCTGATCTACCTTCGCTCGCGCTCACGTCCGACGATTGAAGTGTCGAGCCTGATGCTGTTCGACGAGGCGCCGGCTCCCGTCGCCAGTGTTCGCCACGTGCGAATCGACCCGCTGTTCTGGCTCGAGATGGCGACGCTGGCAGCGCTGACCTTGGCGATCGCCGGGCTATACGTGATGACGCCGCCGTCGGCCGGTCAAGGCCGCAGCCACGCCCTTGTCTTCGATCTCGGCGCCGCAATGGGCGCGCGTGAAGGCCCGGGCACGCGAATTGACCTGGCGCGTCAGCAGGCCCTGGAGATAATCGATCAGGCGCCGCCTGGCGACGAGTTCAGCATCATCGGATATGCCCTCGAAGCGCAGGTGCGTCATCCGCAGACCGCGAACCTGGCTGATCTGCGTAAAGCCCTTGCCGATCTCGTGCCGATGGCCGTACCTGCGCGCATGGCGGCTCTGAGAGCGGCATTGATTCGTGCGCGCGGCGCTTCGGAAATCGATTTGTTCGCAGACCGGCCGCCCGCGCCCGCGATACTTGCTGACGTTGCCTCGACCGTGCGGGTTAATTTCCACCAGATCGGCTCCGATGATTCCAACCTCGCAATCGTGTCGCTCGATCCCGGCATCCCTGGCGCGACGCGCGCTCGTGCAGTGATTCGCAATTTTTCCGCGCGGCCTCACCCGGAGGAAGTGGCGATCGCGCTCGGTGACACCGAGCAATTTCATCAGACTATGATGCTCGCGCCGCGCGAACAGCTCGTGGTCAGTTTCGGACCGCTGACGGCCGGAGGCTTGTTGCATGCGCGGCTTCTGACCGATGACGCGATCGACGCTGACAACAGCCGCTACGCGTACGCGCCGTCCGATCATGCGGCGCAGGTGCTGGTGCTCTCGCCGGACGCGGCGGTGCGCGACGATATCGCGCGGGTGCTGCTGGCGGTTAACACCAATTTTCAAATCGAGACCGCCGATCCCGCCAAATTTGTCGCGCCGTCGGGACCCGGCGCGAAGCCGTTTGATTTGGTGGTGATGCATGATTGCTATCTACCGGTAGCCGGCGCTGCGTCGACGCTGCTGATTTTTCCGCCGCCGGCTGCGAAGAACCTGGCGCATGCGGCTGGTATCTGGGTGAATGGGACGCTTGCGAGCGCTGATATCCGCAGTGACGCTGCCGGCGAATCGGCGGGTGTCGAATCCCTGACGCTCGGCGCGACACGAGTCGTTGCCCTGCCTGAATGGATGGATCTGATTGCGACCGCGACCGGGCCCGGCCATTTGTCGGTGCCGCTGGCCGCCGAAGGACGCGGGGTGGATGGTCAGGTGGGAGTATTGGCGTTCGACGTGCGCGATCATCTGCTGCTCGCGCCCGACCATCTCGATGCGCTGGTGCTGACGGTCGATATGATCAAGCAACTGACTGCGCCGCGCGATATTTTGATCGTCTCGACCGGCGCCGACGTTAGCGTGCCCGCGACCGGGAACGCACGCGTGACGCTGCCCGATGGGAGTGTGCGCACCATGGCGGCCGACAAATGGGGCCGCGTGCGAATCCGTCCGATGCAGGCAGGGCGTTACACGGTCGAGTCGGGTGGAGTGACAACGCAGGTGCTCGCAAACTACTATGACGCCACCGAATCCGACCTCGTTGTGAAACCGCAACCGGAAGTGAGCGTGCCCACGGGCAGAGCAGCGGCCGCGTCGAACCTGCCGTCGGCAAGGCAGGTGCAGCCGCTGGTGTTCATTTTGATTGCGCTGGCATTGTTCGCCCTGATGATCGAATCCGCGATGCTGATTAATCATGCCGGCCGCTGGAGGATGCGCCATGTTTGATCGGCCGCATCTGTTGTGGCTGCTGGTGCTGGCGCCGCTGGCTGCAGCGCCGGGAATTCTCGCGATGCGCGGCGGGGCGCGGGCGGCGGGAGCTACGTCTGCCACGCTGCGCGCCTTGTGCGTCGTGGCGCTGGTCGCGATGCTTGCGGGACTGCGTATTCCCGGGCGCATCGCGGCGCAAAGAGTTGCGGTGGTCGCGGTGCTGGACCAGTCGGGCTCGGTCTCGCCCGATCAGCAGGATTGGATGCGTGCGCAGGTCGAGCAGTTGAAAGCGGCGATGTCGCCCAGCGACCAGCTCGGGATTGTAGGCTTTGGCCGCGACGCGCGGCTGCTTGCACCATTGACCGATCCGCGGCTGCTCGGAGATTTCGGCGACGGGGTTGACGCCGGCGCCACCAATATTGCCGGCGCGCTGACCGCGGCTGAAAGTCTGTTTTCGGCGGAAGCCGACAAGCGCATCGTGCTGCTGAGCGACGGCAACGAGACCGAGGACTCGGCGATGACGGAGGTGCCGGCGATGCTCGAGGACGGCGTGCGAATTTTTGCCGCCGCGCCGCCGCCGTCGACGACCGAGAGAATCGCCGTCACCGATTTTTATTCGCCTGAGGCGGTGCGCGCCGAACAGCGCTTTGCGTTCAGAATCGACGTCGAGAGTGAATCGCAGTCGCCGGTCGCCGCCACGCTCAAGCTCTATCGCGACGATGCTGCCATCGGCGGTGAGTCGATTACGCTGCAACCGGGGCTGAACCGGTTCGAGCTGCCGTATCGGCTGGAGCGCCCTGGTGCGTACCTGATGAGCGCCGAGGTCTCGGTTGCGCCCCCCCGCATCGCGCTGAATCCGCGCGTGGCGGCACCGATTTCGGTGACCGCTGCGCCGAAGATTCTGATCGTGTCGACGACACCGCCCGAAAGTCTCGTGACTGCGTTGAAGATGCGCAACTATCAGATCGATTTCGTCTCACCGCGCAGCCTGAGCAAGAATCCCGAGGACTACCTGCCGTACCAGCTGGTGATCCTCGACGACGTGCCCGAAGGTTCGCTGACGCCCGACGCACAGCACGCGCTGAACCGCTACGTCGCCGACTACGGCGGCGGACTGGTCGCGACGGGCGATACGCTGCGCGAGGACTCGCTGGCGGGAGGCGAGCTGGAAAAAGCGCTGCCGGTGAAGTTCATGCCGCAACCGCCGCCGCCGTCGCGCGAGCCGATCGCCGTTTATCTATGCATCGATCGATCGAACTCGATGAGTTACGATTCGCGCTATCCGGCGGTGCGTGACGGCGAGCGAATCCGCTACGCGAAGGAGGCGGCGATAGCGCTGCTGCGCCAGCTCGACGACACTGATTTCGCCGGCGTGATCGCGTTCGATTCGCAACCGTACGTGCTCGCGCACTTGCAGCAGCTCGGCGACGATCGCGGCGAGCTTGAAAACCGCATCGACCGCCTGCAGCCCGGCGGCGGGACCGACTTCAAGGACGCGCTGGAAATAGCCGAGCGCGAGATTTTGCAGAGCGGCATCCCGGTGCGCCAGGTGATTCTGCTGACCGACGGCGACACCAACCGCCAATATCACGACCACGACGATCTGATTGCCGAATACGCGCGCCAGCATATTCCCGTCTCGACCATCCGCATCGGCCCCGACCTCGCCAACCTTGAGCTGCTGCAGGACTTCGCGCAGGCGACCGGCGGGATTTTCTATCGCGTGCAGGACATCGAGAAGCTGCCGCTGCTGCTGGTCGGGCTGACGCGCGAGGCGATGAACCGGCGCAAATCCGATCGCACGACAGTCGAATCGGGCGAGGCGACCACGATGCTTTCCGGCATCGGGATCAAGGATATTCCGCCGATCGATTATTTCGCCGCGACCGAGGCCAAGGACGGTGCGCAAGTCTCGCTCAAGGTCGCGCGCGCCGACAAGACTTCGCCGCTGCTCGCGTCGTGGCAGTACGGACTGGGCCGCACCGCGATTTTCGCCGCCGATCCCGACTCGCTGGCCACGCTCAGCTGGATTCGATGGGACCGCTACGTGGAATTCTGGTCGCAGCTCGCGGGCTGGACGATGCGCCAGGGCGACTCCGGGATCTTCACGATGAGTGTGCATGGCGCGCCCGACGGCTCGATCACGGTTGAGGCCGAGAAGGCGGATCCCGAGCCGGTGAGCAACCTGGTCTGCCGAATTACGGGACCGGGCCGGGCAGTTGACGTGGCGATGACCGAGGCTGACGCGTCTATCTATCGCGCCGAAGTCGGGCCGCTGCCGCGCGGCAAGTACGTCGCGACGCTGATGTTCAAGGCGGCCGAGTCCGAAAAAGTTCTCGAGCAGCGCGAATTCGCGGCCGCCGGATCGATTCCGGCCGACACGGCCGAGCTGCGTATCAAGCCGCCCAATCTCGAATTGCTGCGGCGGCTGGCGACCGCGACTCATGGCGCCTTCGAGGCCAGCGCCGCGACCATCGCACGCCACGGCGATCAGACGGTGGCATTTCGCCGCAGCGCCGATCGGTGGCTGATTCCGCTGGTAATCATGCTGTTCCTCGGCGAAGTCTTGGTGCGGCGCCGTTACCTCGGGGATTGAAATCGATGATCGACGCGCTGGCCAAAGCCACTTACATTTACATTGCGACCGTGCGCAAGGACGGCACGCAGAGCAAAGCCGCGGCTATTTGGTTCATCGCGACCGCCGACAACCGGGTGCTCATCGAGACTTCGCCGGGAAGCCCAAAGGCGAAACGAATCAAGCGCGGCAGTCCGGCGCTCATCTGGATCGGCACGCGCACGGGCCCCGCGTTCATCGGCAAGGCGGAGATCGTTACCGACGCCGCGCTGCAGGACCAGGTGATTGCCGAGTTTCCGAAAAAATATCTGCTCGCGTGGATCGGGATTGCGCGTCCTTCGCGCGCGAAACTGGAGCGCGGCCAGATTGTGGTGATTTCCATCTCACGGACGCGTGATTTGCCCGACGGATTCAAGTCCTCGCCGGGCACTCCGGCGCCCCCCGTTTAAACGAAACCAACGCTGACCGGCGCCAAATAAATCGTAACCGCTGGCGTCAATCGCGCGGCGCGGTTATACCAGAATCATGGCCAACGACTCAGCATCGGCGCTGATCAAGTGCGCGCTAAACTGCCGATGCCCGGTATGCCGCAACGGCGCAATCTTCCGATCGCACTTCAGGATGAATCGCGAATGCCCGCGATGCCACGTCATCTTCTGGAAGGATCCCGGCGAGACGCTCGGCGCGATGTATCTCGATTTCGCGGTGGCCGCGGCGTCGTTCCTGGTCTGCTGGGCGATACTGGCGCTGGCGACGCAGCTGTCCGACAACGTCCAGATATTTATTCTGAGCGCGATCGCCTGCAGCAGCGTGCTGCTCTGCTATCCGCTCACGCGCAGCGCCTGGACCGTGCTGGTCTACCTGTCGGGCGGGATCGAGCGCCCGCGCCTGCGCACGATCCAGGGCGGCAAGAAATCCGCCTGATTTTATCCGGATTCGAACTTCGAACGCGCTGCCAGCTTTTCCTGTAAATGACTCAGTCGATCCGCTGCAGCCGCAATCGTCGCATCACTCTTTGAAAACGTGAATCGAATTTTCCCGTGCCCGAGCTCCGGCCGATGATAAAAACTTGAACCGGGCACCGCGGCGACGCCGACTTTATCGAGCAGGAAATCCGCCGCCGCGAAATCGTCCTTGAATCCGAGCCCGCCGATCTCCGCCACGATGTAGTAAGCGCCGTCCGGGTTGCTGCATTGCAGGCCCGCCCGCGTGAGCGCCGAGTAAAGCGCGCCGCGCTTGCGCTCGTACATCGCGGTCAGATCCGCGTAAAAAGACTCGGGCAGCCGCAGCGCGACGGCTCCCGCCTCCTGCAGCGGATGCGGTGCGCCGACCG
>Ga0302326_10028036_pt1 | contig 11344 bp, 8 predicted proteins | sample Palsa_T0_3_FD_202264 | JGI IMG/M metagenome (GOLD analysis project Ga0302326, IMG submission 202264) | Peat permafrost microbial communities from Stordalen Mire near Abisko, Sweden - Palsa_T0_3 | ecosystem: Environmental > Terrestrial > Soil > Palsa > Peat permafrost | place: Sweden: Abisko...
ATTGATGAAATGCGCCGGCGTGATCTCCGTGCTGTGCATGACGAGCAGAATCACAGCGCCGATGATGCCGAGCAAAATGAAACCGTAGCGCAGAATCGACGCCCGCGCCGCGGATGCCTTGGTGCGCGCCTCGCGCCATGCGATGGGATTGTGCCAGACAACCCGCGGCTTGCGGGTGCGATCGCCCTTGCTCACATGCAATTTTTCCAGCACCCAATTCTGAATCGTCGTACTCGACTGTGCCATTGTCCGCAGCAGCACGATGGATGGCAGGATCATCGCGATGCTCAGGAAAAACATCAGCGAAAAATAAAATGTCGCCGGGCTCGTCCACATCCAATCGATCGGCCAGGCCTGATACTGGCTGGGCAAATCGCCGGGCAGCGGGGGCGTGTAGCTTTTGTCGTGGAAAATCGCCTGCAATGCCAGAAACGGATTCAGCGGCGTGAGCCAGCTTGTCTGCGTCATCGTCGCGGTCCCGGATGCATCGGTGTAACTGATGTGCGTGAAATCCATCCGATCCAGGAAGAATCCGCCGACGAGATAGATCACGATAAACAGATAAAAGCTGAAAATCGTCCGCCGCGTGCCGACCTTAAAGGTGGCGATGCTCATGGCCATCGCGCCGGTGACGAGCGCGGTGCTGGCGGCGATGAGAAAACTGTAGATGATGCTGCGAATTGCCACGCCGCCGAAAATCTGCGTCACGCTGAAAATGGGGATCCCGCTGATGAGCAGCGCCACCACGAAAAACACGCGGCTGAGCAGCGATCCGAGAACGATCTGGCCATTCGTGAGTGGCGTGGAAAGCAGAATGTCGTAGGTTTGGCTGTCTTTCTCTTGGGTAATTGCCCCGGCCGTGAAGATCGGCGAGAGCAGCGCGACGAGCCCCAATTGCAGATACGACATGTTCTGAAAGAGACTGACGGATGCCTTCGACAACGCCGCGATGTCGCTCGTCGTTGTTTGAACCGCCACCTGCCAGATCACCAGGATGACCAGCAGCCCCAAGTAACCACAGCGCACAAACAGATCGCGTTTTTTCTTCCCACCCGCTTCCACCACCCGCCGCAGAATCGGGTTCCCGGGAATGAGTCGCCAGAAATAGTCGGCAATGCCAAGCATGGGATCGATCGCAGCTACTGCACCATTCCCTTTGTCAGCCGCATGAACGCGGTTTCCAGATTGACTTCTTCTTCACGCAGCAGATTCAGTTGGAAGCCGTTGGAAATAAGCTGTTGAGCGATGAATCCATAATCCGTCACACCATTTCTCAGCGCGACTTGCAAAAATCCGTTATTGGCGGTGACGGATTCGACGCTGGGATGCTGGGCAAGCAATGCCCCGGCCTGCTCCGGCCCGCGCGCCACGCCGACATGCAAAATCGTCCCCGCCCGCGCCCGCCGAACGATATCCGCAACAGGTCCGCTGTAGAGCAGTTCGCCCTGTTCAATGATCCCCACCGTGTTGCACAGATCCGCCAACTCCGGAAGGATGTGCGAGGAAATCACAATGGTTTTCCCCATCCGGCGAAGCTCCTTGAGCAACTCTCGCATTTCAATTCGAGCGCGCGGATCGAGATTTCCCGCCGGTTCATCCAGCAGCAACACTTTCGGATCATGCACCAGCACGCGCGCGATCGACAATCGCTGCTTCATCCCGCGCGAAAGCCCATCCACCAGCGAATCTTTTTTGTATCCCAGGTCCGTCAGCTCCAGCACATCGTTGACGATCTTGGTCCGCTGAGCTCCATTGATGTTGTACGCGGCGGCGAAGAATTCCAGGTATTCCTGTACGCACATGTCTTCGTATGCTCCGAAATAATCCGGCACAAAGCCGATCAAAGGCCGAATCGAGCGCGACTGGTATCCCACCACGTAATCACACACCCGCGCTTCGCCCCAGGTGGGTTGCAGAAGAGTCGCCAGGATTTTGATTGTGGTTGTTTTGCCCGCGCCATTGGGACCGATGAATCCGAAGCAATCTCCTTCGTTGATCTCCAGATTCAGATTTGACAGCGCCACCAGCGTGCCGTAACGCTTGGTGAGATTGACGGTTTTAATCACGGCTGCCATCGGCGGTCTCTTTCTATTGCGGTGCGGTGCTCGGCAAAGTTGTCGGCAAGGGAGTCGCCTGGGGCTGATTGTCCACTGCCTTGCGGTCCAAGGGAAGAACGAACTGGAAGATCGTTTTTCCGCTCCCCGTGACCGGAGAATCCGAGACGGTCAACGGGATCGGCAGGGGAGTGGAATCGACATCGTCGCCGTTGGCGGCCGTGGCCATGATCGCCAGTTCACCCGCGTTGATCGGCCCGGAAAAATCCAGTGAACGTCCGCTGCGGTGGAACAAATCTTTCCGGTCCGCATACGCCGGGTCCTTCGGCCACGGCGGAACGCGATCGAAGATGAAAAGCAGCGGTAACGCCTTGCGCATATCATCCTTAAAGTCATCGCGCTGAACCTGCCAGATGAAATTCCAAGCCGCCACGTTTCCGAAAGCAGGCTTGTCCCCCTCGGGCGCCTGGCCGTTTTTGTCATCGATGAATTGATTCGCATTGGCCATCAGATCGGCGAGATTCAGATTGGTGTCCTTCGCCCAGTTGGGATAATAAACCAGCCAGGTGTTGTCCTTCGCGCTGGGATCATCCGACGCCGCCAATTGCGGTTCCTGGAATGCAAAATAAATGTCCTTCAAATCGTATCCGGTGTGATTCACGACCGAACCGGCGAGATATCCGTGATTTCCCGGCGGGACGAGTTGCAGCGGCGCGCCGGCGGGTTCGATTTTCCCCGGCGGCGCGCCGATCCAATGCGCCTGAAATTTCTTGGAGCTGCTGTGATACCGCACCGTAATAGCCGGCTCGTCGCTCAGCGATGTATCGCGCACGGGCACGTCATATTCCTCGTAAGATGGCACGATGTTGTCGTTGTTCACATACTCGGGATGGATGCCAAAGGGAACGATGTAACTGACTTGCCGAGCGGCCGTGCCGGGCAGCGCGATGGTCTCCGCGCCATCCTGCGGAATGTAAAGCCCGAATCGGCTGTCCACCACCGCGTTCTCTTCCCCGGCGGCGTAGCGGACAAGGCTCAGATGCTTTAATTCCGGCGGCCCGCGAACCACGAGCATCACCAGGATCACCGTCAATCCCGTCGCCACCAACGCTGAAAGGCCGTAGTAAAACCAACTGAGATGGGCGCGCTTGCGGGAGAGGAGATAAAAATAAACGCCCGGGCCGGCGACAATGAAATATGCGGCGAAGAAGAGCAGGGCGATGGAAATCAGCGCGGCTGCCCGGCTGGAAAGATCCATTCCACCCATCAGACTCGCGCCGGCGTCCAGTGCCGTCCCGGTATCCCATGGGTCGTCGTTTGTGGGCGGCTCGTATTTTTCCGCCACGTTGGTCGGATCGTTCCAGCCGAAGACGCGCGTCCAGATGTATCGCCAGTTGCTGGGCGTTTTGGCGGTGAGAGCCGGATCGCCCAAATCCATCGCGACCCAAGTCACCGATCCTAATCCCACACCGCGCCTTGCTAACCAAGGGGTTGGACTTGCGCCGGCTTCGGGCCAGGTCATCCATTCATCGACTTTGCTGCCGGGAATTGCAGGCACCCGCGCGATTTTGAATGTTCCCAATTTTTCCGGCCAACTCTGCCTGGCTCCATCGGCCGATTCGATGATTCGCCTCGGCACGGACAAATCCGATGAATCCACCATCGGAATCGTCCATTCGCCGCCGAGCAATCCGCCCACCGGCATCATGTCCATGTCGGCGAAGGGTTTGATCTTGTTCGCCTCGGGCGGCTGGCAAATCACCAACTGCCCGCCTTGATGCACCCATTGCTGAATCGCTTCCAATGTCTGTGCACGGGTTCCGGAAAGAAGCGTGCGCGCATCCGCATCCATCCAGACGATCGCGTCCACCGCCTCGAATCCGATCACGTTGTTGGGCAAATCGGTTGGCGTCACGGCAACAGGATCGACATCCTGCAGCACGCCGCGCTGGACCGAATAATCCGGAAACATCGGGCGATCCATTCCATCGCTTACCAGCAGCACCAGCCGTCGGCTGCGCTGGCCGGAGTTTGGAGAGTTCGCGGGATCGACGCTGAGAATGGAACTCGTGAGCGGCAGGGCGACGGCGTGTTTGCCGTCTTTGTCGGTGAGAAAAACTTTCAGTGATGCCGCCAGTTGCTGCAAACTCGATCCGAGCATCGCCGCATCCGGCAATCCGCCATCCGTGGGTTGTGGCCGGAAATAGACCCAGAAATTTTCCGTGGAGGAGGGTTTGCCTTCGACGGTGCCACCGAGGGTTTCCAATTGCGTGTAATGGACGCGATCCCGGTCGAGGTCCTCCTGCACGACCTGGATTTGGAAGAGTCCGGATTGCTCGCTCTGATTGGAGAGTTGGACAAGCATGGGCGTCCAGCAATCGGGGCGGTAATGATTGTTGAACCCGATTTCCAGAATCTGCCCCTGCGCTTGCCCCCAAGCCGCGGTTGGAAGTAGGAAGAGTAAAAGCCCCGCCCAGGAAAGCCGCATCACGATAGAAAATGTATGCGGGGTAAGGGGGATGGTCAATTAAAAAGGACAGATGCGCTTGCGATGGCCAGGGTTGTCGGGATTTGGCATTTCTCCCTCGCCCGGTATTCCGGGAGAGGGGACCAGAGCATTGGGCAATCACTTATGCCCCTTGGGCCGCTGTTTGCCGAGGTATTTTTTGGTTATGGCGGCAGCGAGGTCGACATTGTTGATGTTGGCCAGCGTGCAGAGCCAGGCGATGACATCGGCGAATTCCTCTTCGAGATTATCACGATCATCGCCGTTGAGGGCGGTGGCGAGCTCGCCGATTTCTTCCATGAGCCATAGAAACGTCTTGGGCGTTCCGCGCCGGCGGTCCACCTTTTCATAGCGATCGAAAATGTGCTTTTGGAATGCGGATATCGTGAGGGATTTGGGTGGCATAATTTCACTGCCTCGAATACTGATTGACCCGGCTGGAAAGAAAAAGGGGACATCACTGATTATTAATCAGTGATGTCCCCTTTTCTCCTCTTCATTGGCTCGGCTGGGTTTCGGCGGCGTCGCGCAAGGCGTTGAGTTCGTCGATGATTCGTTTCTCTCGCGCCAATCCATCGGGATTGGTGCCCATCCTTTGGTAAATGTCGGCGAGCAGTTCGTGGGCGCCGATGTCGTAGGGATTGATGTATGCGGCCTTGAGCGCGCGTTGGGAGGCCAGGTCGAGTTTGCCAAGGTCGCGGTAAAGCCGGGCGGCGGCTTTGGCGTAGCGATTGTCGTTCAGTTCCACAGCCGCGAGGATGTCGAGTTGTTCGACCGCTTTTTCAGGCTGATTGACCGATGGATCCATGTACAACCCGGCCAACCGCTGATGCGGCAGCACGTCCATCGGCCGGATTTTGGCGATGTCCTGGAAGACCGGGACCGCCTTGGCGTATTCCTTGCGTTTGATCAGGTCTTCGCCGTCGTCGCGCAGGGTTTCGTATTCCATGCTGGTGGCATCGTCGTATCCCCAGGTGGCCACCTGCTTTTCGCACCACGCCTGGAATTCATCGAAGAACTGGGATTGCGTGCGATTCAGCGCATTGACGAACATTTCATCCTGGCTGTGGCCGATGCGGCATTCATCGAGCATTTTGAGGATTGCCGCGTGGCCGTATTGTTCTTCTATGTATTGGCAAATCCAATAGGACTGGGCGTAGGCAAGCTGGCGATCGATCGGTTTTCGTGGCCGGATGAATGCCCAGGTCAGCGCGTCCATCTGGAAAAGTTTGTGATTGGTGACCGCATCGTACAGCATGGGCACCCACTCCCATCGCAGCGGCGAATGCTCCTGCTGGACTGCCAGACCCTCGGTGAACCAGTGCGTGATGCGATTGTCGGTGGCGCCGAGGGTGACGGTGTGCGTGAATTCATGATGGAGCACCTGGCTCCAATTAAATGTTCCCATCGTCTCCGGTCCCGCCCGGGGGGCGACCAGCGCGATGATTCGGCCGGTGCTGGCTCCGACGGTGGCGATCCATGGCGCGCCGGTGGTTCGCACGGAAAATTCATCGTGTGTGGGAAAGACTTCGATGAGCGTTTTCACCTTTGGCTCGTAATTGAAAGTCGAGCAAACCTGCGGATAAATCGACTCGAGATAGTCGCTGAAATATTCCGGAACCACCGGGTCCTGGGAGGCGTCGTAGATGACGATGAAATGCGCGGACTCCTTCCGCGCGAACTTGGCCATGGTGTCCAGCAGGCGAAGGTAATTGGTGGTGCGGACGTTGTAGGGATCGATGACATGGGCGGCTTCGAGGACGGTGCGAGCCTGATCCTCATCTCCGCTCTGGGTGTAGAGGAGTCCCAAGCCGTTGCGGGCTTCGGACCACCACGGCGCACGTTGGACGGCGATCTGATACATCGCGGCTGAGCGTGGATATTGCCGCATGGCCGCGAGTTGATCGGCCACCTCTTCGTAGGCAAGGGCATTGTTGGGGACGAGGGTATCGACTTGTTTGAGAATCGCCGTGGTCTGATCGTCCTTGAGCAGCAGGGCGTCATCGCCGGCCATGAGTCCAAGAGCTTCAACATTATTCGGCTGACGATCCAGCACGCGCTGCAGCGCCGGCAGCGCGAGTTTGGGCACCCGCTGCTGCATGTAGTTCCGCGCTTCCAGCAAATCCGCCTCGATGGAATCGGGATTTACATCGCGAATTTCCAGAACAGCGTGATCAGCAGTGTCGAAATCGAAATTGTCAATCGCGATCTTCCCCACCAGCGCCCAGGCGCTGACATCATGCGGATTGGCATCGAGCGCGGATTGCAGCTCATCCAGAGATTGATCCGGATCATCGTGCAGTAGGAAATAATTCGCGGCCGCCACGTGGGCCGGCCAATAGGCGCTGTCGATCAGATCATAGGAGCGGACGAACATGTTGAGCACGGTGTCGTGCAATCGGCTGTCGGTCTGATAGGCCATGGTGAGCGTGGCCCAGCGATCGACCGCCCGGCCGATGTAGGTGACGGCCTCGGCATCGTTGAACGAATCCGCGTTGGTCTGCCATTGCTGGAGATAGTTATGCGGCTCGGTGACGAACCATTGATACGCTGCCAGCGCCCCCTGCAAGTCGCCGACTTTTTCACTATATGACCCCAGGAAAAATCGGGCGGCCACGGAATCCGGTTGGTAGGAAATGATTTTCTGGAGCAGGTCGATGGCCGAATGGGTGTCGCCCTGGGCATCCAGAATCCGCGCGTGGAGAACTTGCAGAGTCGGATCGTCGGCAACGGCTGGATCGCTCAGGGCCGTGATCGCGGCGGGATACCGGCCGAGTTCAAAATCGCATTCGGACCTGACTTGTGCGATCTCCGTCGAGTCCCCGCGCTTGACCGATTCCAGCGTCACCAGCGCCCGGCGATACTGCCCGGCCCAGGCCTGTGTGCGGGCTTGTTCCAGCAAATTATTCTTGTCGTAATCCGCGTAATCAGGCTCGGGATTATCCTCGGGAAGCAAAGGCTTGATCCATTTGTCGGGGATGATCCGCTGATCGTAATCGCCGGCACGCGCCGGGCGCGCGAAGATAGACGTGCAAAAAAACGCCAACAGAAAAACCAACACGCTTCGGAGTTTCATTCTCGGCTCGCGGCTATTATACATGGAAACAGGACAGAACCATGAATTCGATTTCATCGCTTATTGGCAACACCGCGGCATTTCCGATTCTCAAGGACTGGGTCTTTTTTAATCACGCCGCGGTGACGCCGTTGCCTCACGTATCGGCCGAGGCGTTTCGCACCTATGCAACGCAGGTGGAGAATGCCGCGTATCTCAATGCTGGCTGGCACGACAACGTCGAGAAATTGCGGCAAGAATCCGCGGCATTTCTCCATTGCCACCGCGACGAGATCGCTTTCGTGAAAAACACCAGCGAGGGGCTGTGCACCGTGGCCAAGGGCATCGAATGGCATGAGGAGGATCGCGTCGTAACAACAAACGTCGAATACCCCGCCAACATGTACCCCTGGATGGACGTCGCGCGAAGACATGGGGTGAAACTTGTGACCGTGGCAGAGGAAGACGGCCCGGACGGCACTCGGCAAATTCCGATCGAGAAAATATTTGAAGCCGCCTCCGTTCCTAAAACGCGCTTGATCACGCTCTCCCACGTCGAATTCGCCAGCGGGCAGCGGCACGATCTTTTTGCGATTGGCCGGTTCTGCCGCGAACGGCAAATCCTTTTCTGCGTCGATGGAATTCAATCTCTTGGGGCAATTCCGGTGGATGTGAAGGCGATGAACATCGACTTCCTCTCGGCCGACGGACACAAGTGGCTGCTCGGTCCCGAGGCGGCGGGGATTTTCTATTGCCGGCGGGAATTGCTCGATCAGGTCCAGCCTCTCACGGTTGGCTGGATGAACTTCGTCAATGCGCGGAATTTCTTGCAATACGATTTCACCCTTCGGCCGGATGCGGGGCGTTTCGAGAGCGGCAGCGGCAACACTCCCGGCTTGCTGGCGCTGCGCGAATCGATCCGATTGATTAGCGAGGCCGGGATCGAGCGCATCAGCCAGCGGATCAAAATACTGACGGATTTACTAATCGATGGTTTGACGAAAAAGGGATACCGAATTGCCAGCCCGCGCGAAGGAACTCAGTGGAGCGGGATCGTGAGTTTCAGCTCGCCAACGCAGAATCAGGAAGACATCCACCGCTCGCTGCACACCGATCATCGAATAGAGATCGCGCTGCGCGAGAAGCGGCTGCGTTGCTCGCCGCACTTTTACAATACTGAGGAACAGATCGAGAAACTGGTGGATTTGCTGCCGAAGAATTGACTACGCGGATTCCACTTGGACGCGTTCACATGCTGTGATTCAGGGAGGTCCAGCGTGCCACGACTTTGGTGCCGACGGCGCCGATGACGCCAATCGCCGCGACCACGATAAGCCCGGCAATCAGAGCATATTCCAGAACTTCGCCTCCGTCCTCGTTGGACAGGAGCTTCTTGAACCCGTTGAAAAGTTTAGAAAGCATCTTGTTTATCGCCTCGTCTAAAGTTGGCCGTGCGTTCTTATATCGGCTCAAAACATTCATTTGTTAAGCCGATCTAAAGTGGAACATATAATAAAATCAGCGGAATTCACGGCAGAAAAGAAGCATTCGCTCTTTGGATTCAGTCGCTCGCTGAACCGATCCGCTTCAAAATCGGCTTCGCCCACAGTGACAAATTGCAAGTCTATTGCGTCGCGCGCCGATTTTTCAGGCACGTTTTTGGAGGACTCGAAAATCCACGCTCTATCAGCGAGATTATCGCGCAAAAATGCCGCGGCCAGCGTGGGGCCCGGCTCCACCATGACGTGTGTGACATTTCGTCCGCCCAAATCGTCCAAAACCTGCGCTAGTGAAACATGACCATGCGCATCCGTCACAACCGGCACAACCTCCACACCCCGCATATCCAACAATCGCGGATTGACCGCCGTGTGGCTGCAATAAATCAGCACCGGAAATTCTTCCGCGCTACGAAGAATGCGGGACTCGAGCGGAATTCGCAGATGCGTGTCGAGAATCACCCGCAACGGATTTTTCAGCGCCGGGACATCTCGGACCGTGAGCAGCGGATCGTCCGCCAGCACCGTGTTGATCCCCACCATAATCGCATCCATCAGCCCGCGCAGGCGATGCATTGCCGACAGGCTGGCGCGGTTGCTGATGATCAAACGCTCGCCGCCGATGGTTGCGACTTTCCCATTGGCCGATTGCGCCCATTTCAACGTGACATAGGGGCGGCGCTGTTCGATGTGCTTGAAAAAAGTCGCGTCGAGCTGTTTTGCTTCATCGCCAAGAATGTTTTCATCGACGGCGATCCCCGCCGCGCGCAGGGCATCGATTCCCCGGCCGCTGACCAGCGGATTCGGATCCCGGCAGCCAACGACAACGCGCGCGATCTTCGCCGCTATCAACCGCGGGACACATGGCGGCGTGCGCTTGCTGAGATGGCAACAGGGTTCCAGATTCACATACGCCGTCGCGCCGGCCGGATCTGATGTGCAATTCTGCAGCGCGATTGGCTCAGCATGTGGACCGCCCGGCTGCTGATGAAAACCCTCGCCGATCGCGACCCCATTTTGCACGATGACGCACCCAACCATCGGGTTGGGCTCGACCGTCCCCCGCCCCTGCCGGGCCAGTTCCAGCGCCCGACGCATGAAGCCGATGTCCATCTCACGATCCATCTTTGCCTCGGTGCGTTTCGTGCGTCGGCAAAAGACTGTGGATCACCATGAGCCCCACGCCGACGCACAGCAGGCTATCGGCGATATTAAAAACCCACGGAAATAAATGTGGCCAGCGCGGTAGGGCGTGGATCATGTCCCGCACATATCCAAAGCGGAGCCGGTCGTACATATTCCCTATCACGCCGGCCAGCAACATGCCCAGCAAAATCTGATACCCATGTTTTCGCCCGCTGGTGGCAAAGAGAAAAATCAGAAATGCGATGGCGGCTACGGAAACAATCAGAAACAAAACCTGCTGCCCCTGCCCCAGCCCAAAGACCGCTCCGTGATTCCGCACGCACTCAAACTCCAACCACCCGGGAATGAATCGGTAAGGCTCGAAGGCATATTGCAGTCGATCGACGGAGACGGCCTTGACCCACAAATCCAGCGCGATGCCCCCGGCGGCGGTGAAGCCGAAACAGATTAGCGACAACGGAGAGCGGAAAGGGGAAGGCATAAATGTTGCATTTATCCCCTCGCCCTGTACTCAGGGAGAGGGCTAGGGTGAGGGGTCTTTTGGTGCGGCAAAAAAGCCGACCCATTGCAAACTCGGCCCTCACCCCAACCCTCTCCCTGAGTACAGGGCGAGGGGGAAAGGCGGAAAATCCACTCGCCTTCCGCGCCGCCGACAACTTACCTCAGTCGCCGCTCCAGTTTTCTTGCATACTCAATGGAGAACCGCGCCCAGGGCTGAGCTTCGAGCCGGGCCTTGCTGATCGGTTTGCCGGTGCCTTCGCAGATGCCGTAGGAGCCATTCTGGATTTTAGCCAGCGCATCGTTCAGGTCGCGCAGAAGTTTGCGGTCTTTTTCCATGAGGCCGAGCGTGAATTCCTGCTCGTAATTGTCGGTTCCCATGTCGGCCATGTGGATGGGGAGATTGGAAAGATTGCTCCCGCTGCTGCTGCGCAGGGCTTCGCGTTCCATGGAACTCATATCGCCGACGATCTCGCGCCGTTTGGCAAGAATGAGATCGCGATAGAGTTGCAATTCTTTTGGCGAAATGCCCGCCTGATTTTTACGGGGTTTCCCATCGGTCGGCACCGCCGGCATTTGCTGGACA
>Ga0302326_10028037_pt1 | contig 11344 bp, 11 predicted proteins | sample Palsa_T0_3_FD_202264 | JGI IMG/M metagenome (GOLD analysis project Ga0302326, IMG submission 202264) | Peat permafrost microbial communities from Stordalen Mire near Abisko, Sweden - Palsa_T0_3 | ecosystem: Environmental > Terrestrial > Soil > Palsa > Peat permafrost | place: Sweden: Abisko...
AGCGAGCGCCACGACGTCGGTCGGCCGCCTTGGCGCCGCTCTCAGCTGTTTCAAGCAAGAGGAGAGAGCCACATGGCGCGATTTCCAAGTCCCTTCGACACGCTCCAGAGCCTGCAGCAGGCGCTGGACAGCTTCCGGACCAGTTCCTGGCTGGACGCGGGCCCGAGCGGCGGCGGCGCCTATCCGCCTATCAACGTCTTCCGCAAAGGTGAGGACTTCGCCCTGATCGCAGAAGTTCCCGGCGTCAAGAAATCCGACATCGAGGTGCAGGTGAAGGGTCGCACCGTCCGCATCTCGGGCGGCAAGTCCGTCGACTACCCGGCCGGGTCAGCCGTGCATCGACGCGAGCGGCTGGGCGGTCGCTTCGATCGCGCACTCAGTCTCCCGTTCGAGATCGACGCCGAACGCGTACAGGCCGAATGCCGCGATGGCGTATTGGCGCTCTTGCTGACGCGCGCCGAGCACGACAAGCCCAGAACAATCAAGGTGAGTTAGACCAATGAACGACACAGCTGCAAAACCGGACGCCACGACGGCCTCGCAAGAGTTGGCGGTTAGTGAGAAGAAGGAACTCACCGGCGAAGAAAAGACGATTCCCGGTCGATTCTTTGTCCCGAACGCCGATGTCTACGAGACTGAGGACGGCCTCACGCTGGTGATGGAGATGCCAGGGGTGGTCCGCGACAGCCTCGACGTCTCGCTCGAGAACGGTGTGCTCAAGGTCGAGGGCCGACTCGACTTCTCAAAATACCAGGGACTAGGGCCCGTCTACACCGAGTACAACGTCGGCCATTACACAAGATCGTTCTCACTGTCGGACAAGGTCGATCAGGATAACATCGGCGCGATGCTCGAAGACGGCGTGCTGACGCTGACGCTGCCGAAAGCGCCGGCCGCGCGGCCCCGTCGGATCTCGGTGAGCTGACGCGGCCCCGGTTGCCTGCTGCTCCGGCGCTCGGGTTGGCGGCGCGCCGGAGCCGAGCCTTGAAGCTGATGAAGCCTTTGACGCGGGCCTCGTCGCCGCGGCGGTATTCGAGGGCCGCAGTGTCTCGAGGAAGGCGCGCTCGCTGTCGACAGCGGCCAGCGGCTTCAAAGGCCTTGCCCCTCCAGGCGTCGGGCGGCCTCGGCCACAGGGTCCCGGCGTCGGGGTAGACGCCGATGAGCCAGTCGATCCTGATCCCTTCGGCACACGCGACCTGCGCGAAAAACCGCCGCCGCCGAGGCCGGCTGGGCCGGCGCGGCCACGGCTTCAGTCAGCGACCAGCCGACAGAGGCGTGCGACGCGCCCTTCATTCACGGGCTCTCGCCCGAGACAAGGTGACCGCTCGACGATGAACCGTGGCTGATGGGCTCAACCGCGCCGACCCGCCGGGTAACCGTGGGGCCGCGACGGAACCATCCGACGGCCGAAGTGTTTGAGGTCCTGTTGCGGAGATAAAGCCGCGACGAGCGAGAAAATCTCGTCGTAGGTTGCTAGAGGGCCGAATTAGTCTTTCGCGTCTTTAGCGTTAATGGCCGGCGTCAACTTGTACAGCGTCAGTGGCGTTCGCAGCGGTGCTGTTCCATCTTTCGCGCGTTGGTCCGGCCTGCGCGGGGATCCAGTTTGACTTAAGCAACCCGTTCTCAATCGAAAGGAGATTGTCATGAGCAAGGAAGGCATCGAAGGCGCGACCCAGAAGGGCGTCGGCGCCATCAAGGAAAGCGTTGGCAAGGCCATCGGCAACGAGAAATTGCAAGCCGAAGGCATGGCTGACAGAGTCGCCGGCTCGGCGAAAGAAGTCATTGGCAAGGCTAAGGACGCTGTCCATAAGGCGACCAATTAGGCCTGACGAAGACATACCGACCCCCGGGCTTGCCCCGGAGGTCGGGATGATTTGAGACGGCACGACGAGAGCATTCGTCGATCAAGCCGGCGCATCCAAAGGCCGGCCCGTGCGTATCACCTTTCCCCATAATATCGCCGACCCCAACAGGAGTGATCTATGCCCTCGTACGGAGACGGAACCCACGCGCTCGTGGGCAATGGGGGGGCCGAGGATATCACTCTCAACCCCGGCACCACCGACGCCACGTTCAATGTCACCGGCACGGAGACCACGTTCGTGTTCACCGGGCTGGCAGGCGCGACGCTCACCATCAACAATGAGGTCGACGCGAAGGACAATTATGTCATCAAGACCGAAGGCGCCGACGTAACCCTGACAAGCAGCGTTCTGACCGCCGACGCCATCGCGACGGTCAATGTCGCGATAGAAGGCGGTTCGTTTTCCGTCAGCGCGGCCATGATCAACGACGATGTGATCGGAGTAGGTTCGGTCCAGTTCACCTCGGCCGGGGGAACGGAAGACATCGGCACGGCGGGATCCCTGGTCAACATCGACCTCAACAACGCGTTTCTGCCTTACGACGCTCTGACCACGTCCGATGTTCTCAACGACGAGTCGCTCGGGGCGCCGGTCAAATACACGATCTTCGGATCGGGGACGACCCAGCAGATAATCATAACGGATGCGAGCGGCCACACGTTCACCTTCGAGACCAATGGCCAGAATTTCACGGACGGCTCCTATACGGATCTCGTCTACGGGCCGCTTCACTTCATCGCGGACGGGGTCGGGGGCACCGATGTCACCGTGTGCTTCCTGGCCGGAACGCACATCCGTACGCCGGCGGGAGAGACGGCCATCGAGACCCTGAGGATCGGGGACCCCATCCTGACGGCGGATGGCCGCACGCTGCCGATCCGCTGGATCGGGGTAGACACCGTGACGACAGAGTTCGCCGACCCGCTGCGCGCGTTTCCGGTCCGCATGCGTGCCGGCAGCCTCGGCGACCACCTGCCCGTGCGCGACCTGCTGGTGTCGCCGGATCACGCGATGTTCCTTGGCGGAGTTCTGGTCCAGGCCGGCGCGATGTTGAACGGCGTGTCGATCACCCGCGAGACGAACATGCCACGGACGTTCAAATACTATCACCTCGAGATCGAACAGCACTGCCTGATCCTGGCCGAGGGCGCTGCTACCGAGACCTTTGTCGACAACGCCGACCGGATGTCGTTCGACAACTGGGCCGAACACCGGGCCCTGTTCGGCGACGCCGAAGCCATCATCGAGATGGACTATGCCCGGGCCAAGTCGGCGCGGCAGGTTCCCAGCGCGGTGCGGACCATGCTCGCGGCCCGGCAGGCGCATTGCGGCCAAGGTTTGGCGACGGCGGCCTGAACCGCCGGTCAACCGTCCAACCCTGCGGGGGGACAGCGCGTCCAGCTCTGGGCGGGCCCGCGCATTCCTGCCGGAGCCGCTCGAGGGCATCGGCTGCCCCCTCCCGCCGCGGCTGCGCTGGGCCAGAACGCCCCGATGGCGGATACACTAGCAACGAGACAACCAGCGACAACGCCGCCATGATAAGAGCCTCAAGGAGGGGCGAGATGGGCGCCCCCGCGAGGAGGCTCACAGCATTCCAGAGGAAAGGCTTGCGCGGCATGCCCCGGACGGTAAGCCCTCGGCGCCCTGGACGCCGCGCTTGCTAACAGGCGGATTTCAGCGCCCGCGCCACGGGCCGCCTCCTCGTCGCCCCCAACAGGGCCGTCTCGCTGGCGTGACGATCCGGCCGCTCACGCCGTCGGATCCCTAGGTCGCCGCCCGGTGCGCATCGCGACGTTCAACATCGACAACGTCAACAGGCGGCTGGCGAACCTGCTCGACTGGATGGCGGCGACGCAGCCGGACGTCGTCTGCCTGCAGGAGCTGAAGTGCGAGGACGGCGCCTTTCCGGTCGCGGCGATCGAGGCCGCGGGATACGGCGCGATCTGGCGCGGCCAGCGAACCTGGAACGGGGTGGCGATTCTGGCGCGGGGCGCGACCCCCGTGCCCACCTGCTGGGCCCTGCCCGGTGATCCCGCCGACGACCAGGCCCGCTACGTCGAAGCGGCGGTCAAGGGCGTCCTGGTCGCCTCGATCTACCTGCCCAACGGCAATCCGCAACCCGGCCCGAAGTTCGCCTACAAGCTGGCCTGGTTCGAGCGGCTGATCGAACACGCCGGCGAGCTGATGGCCGCGGGCGTGCCTGTCGTTCTGGCCGGCGACTACAACGTCGTCCCGACGGAAGCCGATATCTGGCCTGGTCACCACGAGCAGGCCAATGCGCTGCTGCAGCCGCAGACCCGCGCCGCCTACCAGCGCCTGCTGGCCCAGGGTTGGACGGACGCACTACGCGCCCTGCAGCCGGAGGGGCCGCTGTGGACCTTCTGGGGCTACCTGCGGCATCGCTGGCCGAACGACAGAGGCATGCGCCTCGATCATCTACTTCTGAGCCAAGACTTGGCCGCTCAGCTGGTGAGCGCCGGCGTCGACAGGGTCGCCAGAGCCGAAGTTGGTGCGAGCGATCATGCGCCAACCTGGATCGAGCTCGACATCGCTAATCGCCTCTAGAAGCTCGACCCTTCGCGTGCATGTCCTCCATCCTAAGTCCGCCCACCCGCGCCGCCACGGAGGCCGTGAAGGCGCTCAGCACCATGCCGACCGCGGTGAAGAAGGCGGATTGAACGAGGATATGCGCGGCGCGGGCCGGGTCCGCCGCTGTTGTTGACGTCGGCGACGTCACGGACGCGAGTTGCTCGGCATAGGGCGCGAGGACCGATGCGGCCAGCACTACGCCGGCAACGGTCGCGATCGCCCAGGTGATCAATCCGTGGGCGGTGTCGCGGAAGTGCGCCTCGTCCGAGTGGGCGGCAAGCCAGGGATGGCGCAGACGACCAGCAAGGTAGCCGCCGAGGCCGGCCGAGATGACCTGTATCGCAATCGCACTGGCGCCAAGCTCCGGCGTGAAGGCCGCCAAGGACCGGCGGGTCGAGAGACCGCCCGCGGCCAGGTCGAAGCCGAAACCCGCCGCCAGGAGGCTCAGGAACACCGAGGCGGCGAGCGCGACGACGGCGCCGGCGAAGATGGCGGCCCAGGAAATGGCGGGCTCGATCACAATCGCTTTGCCGTCATGCGTTGAAACTTCCGACATCTCAAATCCTCCTGGCGGGTCAGAAATGGTGTGTGCAGAACGCGAGGAGAAGGATGATCGGGATGGGCACTCCAAGGAACATAAGCAGGATCGAACGCATTTCTCTGTCCTCCCATGGCCCACGCGGGGCGGCTGTTTTTGTGCAAATGCGCCACGGCCGCGTTCGTTGCCGCAGGATGTCGCTCGGGACTTTGCGCAAATGGCGGCGCTTGGGTCGGAGGTCGCGCCGCCAGGCTGAGCCAGGTGAGCGGCGCTGCCGGAGCGACGCGGCGTCAGCTCCATCGGCTGTGCGCTGGTGAAGCGTCTGGAACGCTACGCCGCGGCAGGCCGGACGGTCGCCTCCAGCAGCGCGCCCACGGCGGTGTCGAAGTGGGATTCCATGGCCGCCGCCGCCGCCGGGGGATCCTGGCGGTAGATGGCCAGGGCGACCGCGCGGTGGCGATCGACCATGGCGGCGCGGTCGGCGGCGGCGGCGCGCGTCCGCCAGGCGGCGGGAACGGCCACCTCCATCAATGGGGCGAAGGACGAGACGATCTGCAGGAAGAGCGGGTTGTGGCAGGCGCGGGCGATTGCTGCGTGGAAGGCGATGTCGTGCACGGTCATGGCCGGCAGGTCGTCCAGCTGGCTGCTCATGGCCTGAGCCAGCTCGAGGATCCCGCTCGCCTCGGCCGAGGTGCGCGAGGCGGCGGCCAGGGCGGCTGTGCGCACTTCGATGGTGCGGCGCACGTCCCACACCTGCGGCACGGTGATCTGGGCGGTCATCATGGCGTGGTCGAGGGAGGTGGCGATCACCGAGCCGTCCATGGCCCCCACCCGCGCTCTGCGCCCGTTGGCGACGTCGATCACCTTCAGCGTCGCCAGGGACCTGAACGCCTCGCGCATCACCGCGCGGCTCACGCCGAGCGACCCGGCGAACCACCCCTCGCCCGGCAGGGTGTCGCCGACCCGCAGGGCGTTGGCCCGGATGTGGCCGATGATCGCGTCCATCGCCCGCTGGACCATGGACGGCGCGCCGGCGTGCAGGCCGCTCATGCCGCGAGCCTGGCGGCGCGGTAGTCCGACGGCGGCACGCCATAGCGGCGGGCGAAGGCGCGCGCGAAGCTGGCGTTGTTGAGATAGCCGTTCTCGTAGCCGACCGAGGCGATGGGAAGGTCGGTGGTCAGCAGCATGCGGCTTGCCTGGCTCAGACGGCGCTCGGCGATGGCCTGGGTGATGGAGGACTCGAACATGTCGCGAAAGCCCCTGGTCAGCTTGGCGCGGTTGAGGCCGCAGGCGCGTCCAATGGCCGCGAGGTTGAGGGGCTCTCTCCAGCGCTCGTCGATCATCCGCCGCGCCGCGATGATACGCGTGGCGTCGGCTCGCGAAAGTCCGCAACACGACGCCAGGGGAACCGCGCGCGTCTCGTCCATCAGGCGGATGGTCTCGCACAGCAGCTCGACACCCTTGGCGCCGCGGTAGGCCCGGCGCGCGGCGCCGGTCATCGCGCAATCGCGCAGGGAGACGACGATGGCGCGCAACTCGGTGGAGAGATAATAGCCGCGGCGGTCCGCCTCGTCCGGCCCCCGGCCGCCGAGCCGGCGATAGCCGGCGGGCGCCACCAGCAGGGTCACCCCCTGGCCGGACGGATCGTCGCCCTCGGTTTGATCGGCGAGATGGCGCACGGGAAGGATGCGCAAGGTGGGGCCGTGTGACGGCGTTCCCAGGCCGAAGACCAGGGCGATGGTGTCTGGCTCCATCGGAACCGGCGCCGACGCAGTCCGGCCGAGGATGACCGTCATGTCCGCCGACACCTCGATCAGATCGAAGATATCGGCCCCCGCCTCTTGCATGCGTCCCGCTCCCCGTGGGTGATTTGGCGAAGACGTAACCTATCTGCTAGGTCTGTCAACAACCTATCTGATAGGTGAAGCGAGCGGCGCGCACGGATGACGTCCGGATCGGTCGCAAGCGAGCCTGATCTTCCGTGGCCAACCTACGCCTGATTCCCAATCGATATGGGAGGTTGGCCGCGGCCGCTGTCCTACAGGTTGCCGGCTTCCGCAGACGAGGGCGGCCTTTGCCCATTGGCACAAAACCTTTGCCGAAACGGCGCCATCGGCGCTCTCGCGATAGGCTGTGGCGCCGGCGCCGCTATAGCCAAGGAGACTGTTGTTCATTCCCAGCTCGGGGCGCCGCGCGCATGACCGATCCGATCGCAAACACCACCGCTGGCCCGGTTCGCGGGGTCGCCGCCGATGGCGTGCTGCGGTTCCTCGCCGTGCCCTACGCCGCCGCCCCGGTGGGCGAGCTTCGCTTCGCCGCGCCGGCGCCGCCCGTTCCGTGGACGGCGCCGCGCGACGCCACCTCGCCCGGTCCTACGGCCCCGCAGTTGGGGCGCCCTTTCCCGGCGCTCGATCTCGCGCCCGTAGTGGGCGAGGGCTGGCGCAAGGGCGACGACTACCTCAATGCCTGCGTCTGGACGCCGGACCTGGCGGCCCGCGGCCTGCCGGTCATGGTGTTCATCCACGGCGGGGCCTTCCTGGGCGGCTGCGCCGATGCGTCCGCCTACGATGGCGCGGCCTTCGCGCGCTCGGGCGTCGTCCTGATCTCGATCAGCTACCGCGTCGGCATCGAGGGTTTCGTGCCCGTTCCAGGCGCGCCGACCAACCTCGGCCTGCGCGACCAGATCGCGGCGCTGCATTGGGTGCGGGACAACGCAGCCGCTTTCGGCGGCGATCCCGCCAACGTGACGGTGTTCGGCGAATCGGCCGGAGCCATGTCGGTGGCCGACCTGATCGGCTCACCGCTCACGGAAGGCCTCTTCCGCCGCGCCATCGTGCAGAGCGGGCACGGCTCCATGGTCCATCCCCTGTCGGCCTCATTGCCGATGATCGAGCGGCTGGCCGTGATGCTGGGCGTGGCCCCGACCCGGGACGGCTTCGCCGCCGCCCCGCTGGAGGCCTGCGTCGAAGCGGTGGCGAACCTGGCCGCAGCCGGATTTTCCACTCCGGACGCCGAGGGCCGCGACCCTGGCCATGGCCTCAGCCCCTTCCGGCCGGTGTGGGGTGATGACGTGTTGCCCCTCCTGCCGCTGGATGCCGCCGCCACCGGCGCCGGCAAGCAGGTCGACCTGCTGATCGGCGCCAACCTGGACGAGCTCAACCTCTATTTCGTCCCCACCGGCGTGCGCCAGGGCGCCGACGCGGCCATGGCCACGGCGATGCTGCAGGCGTCCGAGCCCGCGGCCGGCGCCATCCTGGCCGACTACGGACTGGGTGACGCGTCGACCACGCCCGGCGACGCGCTCACCCGCGCCATGACCGATCTGGTGTTCCGACTTCCCGCTCGCCGGTTCGCCGCCGCCCACCCCGGACGCAGCCACGTCTATGAGTACGGCTGGCGCTCGCCCGCCCTCGAGGGTCAGTTGGGGGCGTGCCACGGTCTCGAGCTGCCGTTCGTGTTCGACACCCTGGCCTCGGCCGTGGGTCCCAGCGGCCTGCTCGGTCCGACGGCGCCGCCCAAGGACCTGGCCGACCGGATCCACCGGGTCTGGGTCGATTTCGCCCGGGACGGGACGCTTCCCTGGCCTGAGTACGATTTGGAGACGCGTCAGATCTATCGGCTGGAGACCGGCCACGCGGACCGGGAAGACGCCATCGCCGCCGAGCGCCACACTTCCCCTTAGTTCGACACCGGCCTGTGGGCCGACCCCCGCGCACGAAACGGCCATGCGATAGCGTCGAGGCCGCTTCCTCCCTCCCTTTTATACTAGGGGATGCACATATCTGCGCTGCTCGATGTTGTAAGCGCCGCACTCCGCTGGAGCCCCCTAATCCCCTTTATGGGGAGGGACAGGCCGAAGGCGAGGGCGGGGCTCGGGGGAGGAAAACGCTCGGCCCAGACCCCATCCCGGACTTCGTCTCGACCCCCATAGAGGCTACGGGATTCACGGAAGTTCGCCCCCGACCGCCAGACCCGACCGCCGGACCTGTCGATAGACCTTTACAAAATGCAAGTTTTCTGCCACTCTATGGGCCTCACTTCCTGCTCGCGAGGCCCCCCATGTCCGCCCCATCCGCAACCGATCACCCCGCCCGCTACACGGCGCTTCGGTCCCGGCAACCGGCCCCGCGCGCCGCGCTCATCGAGCCGGACGGCGTGCTGGTGAACCACGCCAACGCCGATCCGGCGCCCTCCGCGCACCGCATCTACGGTGTTTAACGGTGAGACGGGGGCCGAACCACGCCAACGCCGATCCGGCGCCCTCCGCACACCGCATCTACGGTGTTTAACGGTGAGACGGGGGCCGAACCACGCCAACGCCGATCCGGCGCCCTTCGCGCACCGCATCTACGGTGTTTAACGGTCAGAACGGGGGCTTCGGCGGGGGTCGTCCGACAGGCCGGTGTGGAACTTCATGACGCCCTCTGGGAGAGGGGTGTTGGCGCCGCGCCTTTTTCACCTCTTCCAGAGGGACCATAACGGGGAGGGAGGATCAGTTTCTGTCTGGGGGAAAAGGTTAGCCGCTCGCAGCACATCACTCTCCCTCCTTGTTTGGCCCTCCTTGTTTGGCCCTCCTTGTTTGGCCCTCCTTGTTTGGCGGGAGTACGCCCGCGGGGCGAGTAGAGGTCTCCAGCAGCGTGCGGCGCTCGCGACCCGCGACGATCCGGCCGCGCAGTGTAGAGTGGACGGCAGAACACACCCCGACGGTGAGGAACCATGACGCCAGGCCTGATGCAGCCCTCGCCGCTGCAGACGTCCGCCATTCTGCGATACGCGGCCGTGGCGCACGGCCGGCGCGAAATCGTGTCACGCCAGGTGGACGGCTCGATCTGGCGCTACGACTATGCGGGTCTGGCCGGCCGCGCCGCGCAGGCGGCGAACATGCTGGCGAGTCTGGGCGTGAAACCGGGCGACCGGGTGTGCTCCCTGGCCTGGAACACCCATCGCCACCTGGAGCTGTTCTATGCGGTGTCGGGCTTCGGCGCGGTCCTGCACACCGCCAACCCGCGGTTGTTCGACGACCAGATCATCTACACCATCAACCATGCGCAGAGCGCGATCCTGCTGTTCGAGCCGAACCTGCTGCCCCTGGTCGAGCGCCTCGCGCCGCGGCTCGAATATGTGAAGGTGTTCATCGCCCTCACCGACGAAGGCGCCCACGAGGCCGGCGAGGTGGGCGCGGCCTGTTACGAGACGCTGCTGGCCAGCGAGAGCGACGCGTTCGACTGGCCGGTGTTCGACGAGAACGCCGGGGCCTTCCTCTGCTACACCTCTGGCACCACCGGCGATCCCAAGGGCGTGCTCTACAGCCATCGGGCGGTGGTCCTGCACGCCATGGGCGCGGGCCTGAACAGCGCGTTCGGCTTCACCGCCTTCGATGTGGTGATGCCCTGCTCGTCGCTCTACCACGCCACCGCCTGGGGGTTGCCGTTCGTGGCCCCAATGTGCGGCTCGAAGCTGGTCTTGCCGGGCGACCGGATGGACGGGGCCAGCCTGCACGAACTGATCAACGGCGAAGGGGTGACCTTCACCGGCGGCGTCCCGACCATCTGGACCATGTACCTGGCCTATCTCGACCGGACCGGTCAGGCCCCGGCCGCCTTGAAGCGCGTGATGATCGGGGGTTCGGCCGTGCCGCGGGCCATGGCCGAGACCTTCAAGCGCCGCTACGGTGTCGACGTGCTGCAGATCTGGGGCATGACCGAGACCTGCCCGCTGGGCGTCATCGCCAGCCCCACGCCCGCCCTCGCCGCGCACGGCGCCGACGCCATGCAGGAAACCCTGTGGACGCGCCAGGGCCGGCTGCAGTTCGGCATCGAGCTGCGCACGATTGCGGAGGACGGGTCGGACGCCCCCCGGGACGGCGAGACCCCCGGCGCGCTCCTGGTCCGCGGGCCGTGGACCATCCAGCGCTACTATCGCCACGACACCGACGCGGCCGACGCCGACGGCTGGTTCGACACCGGCGATGTCGCCACCCTCGACGCCGACGGGTTCATGCGCATCACCGACCGCAGCAAGGACGTGATCAAGTCGGGCGGCGAGTGGATCAGCTCGATCGACCTGGAGAACGTCGCCGCCGGCTGCCCGGGAGTGAAGATCGCCGCCGTGATCGGCGTGCCTCACCCCAAGTGGGAGGAGCGCCCGCTGCTGATCATCGAAACCCACGAGGGCCGCGAGCTCAGCGCCGAAGCGGTGCGCGACTACCTCGCCTCTCGGATCGCCCGCTGGTGGATGCCCGAGGACGTCATCTTCGCAGCCGTGCCGCTCACCGCCACCGGCAAGATCGACAAGAAGGCGCTGCGCAAGGCCCACGGCGCACGTGACGGCTGAGCTCGCCGCGTCCGTGGCT
>Ga0302326_10028038_pt1 | contig 11343 bp, 11 predicted proteins | sample Palsa_T0_3_FD_202264 | JGI IMG/M metagenome (GOLD analysis project Ga0302326, IMG submission 202264) | Peat permafrost microbial communities from Stordalen Mire near Abisko, Sweden - Palsa_T0_3 | ecosystem: Environmental > Terrestrial > Soil > Palsa > Peat permafrost | place: Sweden: Abisko...
GTCGAGGCGACCTTCTCGGCAAACACGGGCATGAACATGTGGACCTCCTCGGGCAGCTCCCCGAGCTCGTCGAGGTCTTCACCGAGCGCGCGCAGCACCGCCTTCGCCGGCGACTCGCCCGCCTCGCGCTCGCGCAGCGCCGCCGCCAGGCGCGCGATTCCCTCGTCGGCGCGGTCGAAGACGAGCGACTCCTTCGTGGGAAAGTAGTTGTAGACGGTCTTCTCCGAGACCCCGACGACGTCGGCGATCTCGGACACCTTCACGTGGTCGAAGCCGCGCACCACGAACAGCGTGGTCGCGACGTCGGAGATCTGCTGACGGGTATGGCGCTTCTTGCGCTCGCGCAGCCCCTCGCCCGGGTGGCGCCGGCGCGCCCAGCGCTCCTGGGTCTGGCGCGCGAGCGCGAACGCTCCGGCCAGCCCCTCACCCAGTTCGCGCGCGAGCAGGCGCTGGATCGCCCCCTCGTCAGACATGTCCTCAGACGCGTCGTCTGTGAGCGGATCTGACTCCCCGAGCCTCTCGTCCACCATACGTTGCAGCTTACCAATAACTTCAGTTGCACAAAACTTTCAGTTACTGTAGGATCACGCAATGTTCAATTCAGAGGCAGATCACTCCAACGACACGGCCGCGATCGAAGCCGAGGGACTGACGAAGCGCTTCGGCGACTTCACGGCCGTCGACGCGCTCGACCTGAGCGTGGAGACGGGGACGGTCGTCTCGCTGCTCGGACCGAACGGGGCGGGCAAGACAACGATGGTGAGGATGCTCGCGACGCTGCTGCGCCCCGACGGCGGAGCGGCGCGGATCGCGGGATACGACATCGTCAACGAAGCCGAGCAGGTCCGGCGGGTGATCTCGTTGACGGGCCAGTTCGCGGCGCTCGACAAGAACCTGACAGCGAATGAGAACCTCACGCTGATGGCGCGCCTGCGTGGCCATAGCCGCAGCGCCGCGCGAGACATCGCCGAAGAATTGATCGAGCGCTTCGACGTCGAGGAGTTTCGCGACCGGCTCGTGAAGAACCTCTCCGGCGGACAGCGCCGGCGCGTGGACCTCGCCGCGGGCCTGATCGACAAGCCGCAGCTACTCGTGCTCGACGAGCCGACGACGGGCCTGGATCCACGCAGCCGGCAGGTCGTGTGGTCGACGATCCGCGAGCTCGTCGCCGAAGGCGTGACGCTGCTGCTGACCACCCAGTACCTCGAAGAGGCCGACGCGCTGGCCGACAAGGTCGTGCTGATCGACCACGGCCGCGAGATCGCCGCGGGCACCCCCGCGCAGCTGAAGGCGCAGGTCGGAGAGCAGCGCGTTGATGTGCTCGCGCCTAACGCCGCGGCGCTCACGCAGCTCGAAGGGGTGCTCGAGGGACGTTTCAAGACGGCGATCGCGCGCGAGCAGCGCACGATCTCGATCCCAGCTCCGGAGGAGGTCAACGATCTCGCCCGCGTGACGCAGACGATCAAAGAGAGCGGGATCGCGGTCGACGAGATCGCCCTGCGCCGCCCGACGCTCGACGACGCGTTCCTGGCGCTGACCGGCCATCCGGTGCAAAACGACGATGCGAGCAAGGAGTCACACGATGAGCAGTGAGGCAATCGCAAGCAAGAGTGCCCTGATCAGCGCCCCCGACCGCTCGCGACATGCGGTCAGGCGCTTCGTGAGCGACTCCGCGCTGCTGACGGCGCGCAGCCTGCGCTCGATCCCGAGGGTGCCCGAGCGGCTGCTGGACGTGACGATCCAGCCGATCATCTTCATCCTGCTGTTCCTGTACGTGTTCGGCTCGGCGATCCACGTCGTGGGAATCGACTACAAGGACTACCTGTTCCCCGGGATCCTCGGCCAGTCGCTCGCGTTCGGGGTGATCGGCGCGGGCGTGGCCACCTCGAACGACATGACCGAAGGCGTGGTCGACCGCTTCCGCTCGCTGCCGATCAGCCGCCTGTCGATCATCACCGGCCAGGTGATGGGCCAGTTCTGCGAGGCGGTGCTCGGCCTCACGATCACGGTGATCGTCGGGTTGCTGCTCGGCTGGGATCCGCACCTGACGCTCGCCCACGGGATCGAGCTGGCGGCGCTGATGGTGCTCGCGGTGTTCGCGTTCACGTGGACGGGCGTGCTGTTCGGGATGCTCGTGCGCTCGCCCGACGCGATGCAGGGGATGGGTTTCATCATCATCCTGCCGCTGACGTTCATGGCGGGCACGTTCGTACCGATCGAAGGCCTCGACGCGGTGCCGCGGGCGATCGCCCAGTGGGACCCGATCTCGGCGCTGGTCGCGACCGTGAGGAAGCTGACCGAGGGCTACCCCTCGCACGGGTCCTGGCAGCTCGACCACCCGGAGATCGCGATGGTGCTGTGGTGTGGGTTGCTGCTGGCGATCTGCGTGCCGCTCGCGCTGAGGCGCTTCAACCGCACGCTCTCCAGCTGAGCCCCGCCCGGGCGGGGCCCGCGCTACGGCGCCGCCGGCACCACCGCGACCGGAACACCCTCCTCGACAGGCAGCTCCGCGGTGTCGAAGACCGGCCCCGGCAGGCGCTCTACATGGGTCATCAGCTCGAGGAACGCCTCCTCGGTCTCGAGGAAGGAGATGCGCGAGGTGCGGTAGTGCATCGGGACGACCCAGCGCGGCGACAGACGCTCGACGATCGTCGCGGCCTCGGACGCACCGGCCGTCGGTCCGCCGCCGACGGGAAGGAACAAAAGCTCGACGCGTCCGATCGCCTCGGCCTGCTCCTCGCGCAGCCCGCGCTGGCCGAAGTCGCCGAAGTGGCACACCCGCATGCCATCCAGCTCGAACACGAAGATCGTGTTCGGCCCGCGTTCGGTTCCGGCCGCTGCGTCGTGCTCGGAGGCGATCGCGGTGACCTCGCCGATCGGCGACTCCAGCGCCCCTGCAGTGGAGCGCAGGATCGCGGGATCGCCGCCGACGACCTCCACGCCGTTGTGGTCGATGTGCTCGTGGGTCACGAGCAACAGCTCGGCCGCCAAGCCGTCGATCACTGGGTAGTCGAACTGCATCCCGCGGCTCGCCGCCATTGCCGACATGTCGCCGAATGGGTCGATCGCGACCGTTGTGTCCACTGTGCTCAAACGAAACGCGGACTGTCCGTACCACTCAACTTGCATGCTGTTCCTCTCTGATCGGGACTGGGGTGGCTTGGGTGACTGTGTATTGATACTTGCCGCCGCGCATCAGCGATGCGGCCGCGGCGATCAGACAGGCGACGATCGCGAACGCGAACGCCTCGTGCAGCCCCGCGCGAAACGGCGCGGAGATCAGATGCGGGAAGAACGAGTGGCCGACGAGCGCCGCACGGTTGGCCGGCGAGAGCGCGCTCAGTGCGTGGGCGCCGACGAGGTGCTGGATCGGGTTGTAGCCGAGGAACGCAGCGAACAGGATCGACACGGGCGGCAGGTGGGCAACGCCGGTGGCGGTGGCCGCGGCGACGCCGTGGGCCTTCAGACCGGCGGTCATCGCCGAGGGCAGGCTGGAGGACAGGCCGAAGATCATCAGCGTGAAGAAGATGCCGATCGAGAGCACCTGGGCGGAGTTTTGAAAAGTCTGGTTCATGCCGCCGCCGGCTCCCCTATCGCCCGCCGGGAGGCTGTTCATCACGGCGGCGCGGTTGGGCGAGGCGAACATGCCCATCGAGATGCCGTTCAGGAACAGGACCGCGGCGAACAGCGGATAGGAGAAGTCGATCGGCAGCAGCGCCAGCAGGTAGAAGCTGAGTGCCGCTCCGAGCATCCCACCGGTCGCAAACCAGCGCGCGCCGAAGCGATCTGACAGGTAGCCGGAGGTCGGCCCGGCGATCAGCATGCCGACGATCAGAGGCAGCATGTAGATCCCGGCCCACAGCGGCGTTTCGGTGAAGTCATAGCCGTGCTGGGGCAGCCAGATGCCCTGCAGCCAGATGATCAACATGAACATCAACCCTCCGCGGGCGACCGCCGAAAGGAACGTGGAAAGCGTGCCGAACGTGAACGCGCGGATCCGAAACAGCGGCAGCCGGAACATCGGATCGGCCACCCGCCACTCGATTACAGCGAACGCCACCAGGCAGGCCACGCCCGCACCCAACAGGGCGATCACCTTGGGGCTAGTCCAACCGGTGGCGTGTCCGCCGTAGGGACGGATGCCATATGTGACCGAGACCATGATCAGGATCAGCCCGAGCGCGAAGGTCAGGTTGCCCCACCAGTCGACCCGTGCAGGTTTCGGCGTGCTGCGCTCCTCGAGCTTGAGGTAAGCCCATACGGTTCCGAAAACACCGATCGGCACCGAGATCAGGAAGACCGCCCGCCAGTCGATCGGCGCCAGCAGGCCGCCGAGCACGAGTCCGATGAAGACGCCGCTGACCCCGACGATGTTGTTGATGCCGAGCGCCATCCCGCGCTGATTGGCCGGGAAGGCATCGGTCAGGATCGCCGCGGAGTTGGCCAGCAGGAAGGCCGCCCCCACCCCCTGCACGATGCGAAAGACGATCAGGTACAGCGCTCCGTCGCGCCCGGTCATCCAGTCGATCGTGAGGAACAGCGAGGCGATCGTATAGACGAGGAAGCCGAGGTTGTACATCTTCACCCGGCCGTACATGTCCCCGAGCCGCCCGAGGCTGACTATCAGGACGCTCGTGACGACGAGGAAGCCGAGGATCATCCACAGCAGGTAGAAGCTGTTCGCCGGCACCAGCGGGTCGAGGTGGATGCCCCTGAAGATCGAGGGCATCGCGATCAGGACGATCGACCCGTCGAGCACCGCGAGCAGCACGCCCAAGGTCACGTTGGAGAGGGCGATCCACTTGTAGTTGTCTTTTACGGGCATCCAAATAGTGTACAGGTAGCCTGTACAGATAGCCTGTGCATTTATCGGCTATTCCAGTTATAGTTTTGCGGCCTTGTCCGTCGATGTCCCTCTCGTCGCTAGCGATCTTCGGGTCGTGCTGGGCCAACTGGTGCGACGACTCCGCGCCGAGCATCGCTTCTCGCTCGCGCATGGCGCCGTACTGGGTCGCCTCGACCGTGAAGGCGCGAGGGGCACGAGTGATCTGGCCGCCGCCGAGCGCGTCCGTCCGCAGTCGATGGCGCAGATCGTCGGCGAACTCGAAGCCGATGGGCTGATCAGCCGCCGGCCAGATCCCGCCGACGGACGCCGCGCCCTGCTCGAGCTCACCGACCAAGGGCGCCAGGTGCTCGAATTCGAGCGCCGCGAGCGTGTGGGTTGGCTGACCCGGGCGATCGCCGATGGCCTCTCTGAGCAGGAGCGGCGGGTGCTTGCGGAAGCGGTTCCGCTGCTCACGCGCTTGGCGGACTCTTGAGCCGGCGTGACCATACTCAGATCAAACCAAACGGAGGTTCGAGAACATGAAGATCGGACGATTGCTGTTGAGGATGGTGGTGGGCGGGCTGTTCGTCGGGCACGGTGTGCAGAAGCTGTTTGGCTGGTTCGACGGCCCCGGCCTCGACACCACGGCACAGGGCTTCGAGCACCTCGGCCTGCGTCCGGGTAAGCCGAACGCGATCGCCGCCGGCGCCGCCGAGGCGGGCGGCGGGGCGCTGCTTGCGGCCGGACTGGAGACACCGTTCGCCGCGTCTGTGCTGACCGCGACGATGCTGACCGCGATCCATCGGGTGCACGCCAAGAACGGTCCTTGGACGACGAACGGCGGCTACGAGTACAACCTCGTCCTGATCGCCGCCGCGCTCGCGCTGGCCGAGGTTGGACCGGGCGCGCTCTCGCTGGACGCGGCTCGGGGACGCGAACGTTCAGGCTCCGGCTGGGCCCTCGCCGCGCTGGTCACCGGGGCGCTCGGCGCGATCGGCTCATACGCGATCGCCGCGGCACAGCCCGCTCCGGCGGAGACGAGCGCTGAGGAGGCAGAGCAGACACCCGGCGCCGAGGCGGCCGGCTGAAATGGAAACCCAGCCCGAGATGCCCCTTCATGGCGGGTGCGGCTGTGGAGCGGTCCGCTTCGAGGTGACCGCACCGCTGGAATCCGCGAAATACTGCCACTGCACGCGTTGTCAGCGACGTACCGGGACCGCCGCCTCCGCGAGCGCCCGTCCCCAGCCGGGATCGTTCCGCATCGTCTCGGGCGAGGAGCATCTGCGCGCGTGGCGGCCGGACAGCGGCGCGGAGAAGTGGTTCTGTGGAGATTGCGGCTCAGCGCTGTTCAGCCGCGACCCGAACGATCCAGAGCGCATCGGTGTCCGCCTCGGCGCGTTCGACAGCGATCCGGGGATCAGGCCGAGCCTGCGTCAATTCGTCGCCTACGCCGCGCCCTGGGAAGCGATTCCGGACGACGGGCTGCCGCGTCACCCGGAGGGCGAGGACGCAAAGTAGCGACAATCGAGAGACTTTCCCGACATGCCAGGTAATCACCAATGACGCGCCTGATGGTGCCCACGACACGCTATGCGCGTAGCGGCGATGCGACGATCGCCTACCAGGTCGCGGGAGAGGGCACTCTGGACCTGCTGTTTCTGCCGGGTTGGATCTCTCAGATCGAGCAGTTGTGGGAGGCGCCCGCGCTGCGTCGTTTCCTCGAGCGACTGGCGGTGTTCAACCGACTGATCCTGTTTGACCGCCGCGGCAGCGGACTGTCTGACAGCGTTGGCGAGCCCTACACGTTGGAGCAGGACGCGCAAGATGCCCTGGCGGTCCTCGATGCCGCGGGCAGCGAGCGGGCGGCGCTGCTCACATACGGCTTGGGAGGGCCCGTCGGCGCCATGCTCGCCGCCGACCGCTCGGAGCGCATCGGCGCGCTGATCATGTATGCCTCGATCGCGCGGACATCGTGGGCTACCGATCACGAATGGGCGATGAGCGCCGAGGACCGCGCCGCGTGGACCGAGCGCACCGTGTCCACTTGGGGTGAGATCGATGGCCCAGGACTTCCGGTGCTCGCGCCCTCGATGGCCGATGACCAGGCGCTCGCCACGTGGTACGCGCGTCTGCAGCGTCTGGCGGCGAGCCCGAGCGAAGCCCGCATCCTGCTGAAGGCCGCGGCCGAGCTCGACGTACGGGACACGCTGCCCCGTATTCGCGTTCCCACGCTCGTCATGCACCGATCCGGCGATAGCGCCTGGGACCCACACCACTCGCGTTACCTGGCCGAGCACATCCCCGGAGCTCGTCATGTGGAGCTGGACGGCGTCGACTCCTTCCCGTTCATCGGCGACAGCGACGCGATCGTCGAGGAGATCGAGGAGTTCCTGACCGGCGGGCGCAGCGGCGGGGAGTTTGCGCGGGCGCTGCTTACGGTGATGTTCACCGACATCGTGGATGCGACAGCGCGCGCCGCCAGGCTTGGCGATAGTCGCTGGCGCGATCTGCTCGCCGACCACGATTCGCAGGTGCGTGAGCAGCTCGCCCGCTTCAGCGGTCGTGAGGTGAAGACCATCGGCGACGGTTTCCTCGTGACCTTCGAGGGGCCACCGTCGCGGGCCTTGCGCTGTGCCCTCGCGATCACCGCCGCCGCACACGAGCTCGGGATCGAGGTGCGCGTTGGCGTGCACACAGGTGAGTGTGAGCTGATCGGCGAGGATGTCGGCGGCATGGCCGTCCACATCGCCTCGCGCGTCAACACGCTCGCAGGACCCGACGAGGTGCTCGTCTCAGGCACTGTGTTCGGAACGGTCGTGGGTGGCCCGTTCGCGTTCGAGGAGCGTGGCTTTCACGAGCTCAAGGGCGTACCCGGGCGTTGGCCGCTGTTCGCGCTCAACCGTTGAGGCGGGCGCCTGGCGGCTCACTGCTCGCCCCGGCCACCCGCTCGATGTGTTCGCGGATGGTGCGGCTCACGAGCGCGGGCTGCTCCTCGGCGATCCAGTGGGTGGCGCCCTCTACCTCGATGAACGTCAGGTCCGAGACGTAGCGGTCGAGTCCTCGGTGGGACGCCGGCCGAATCCATGGGTCGGCGGTCGGGTACATCACGAGAGTGGGCACGGTGACCGTCAGCGGATGGATGTGTCTGACGATGTTCGCGGCGGCGGGCGTTCCGTCGGGGGCGGGTGGCCCCTGGCCCTCGGCGTGAAACCAGCGCAGTGCGGCGGCCATCGCGCCGGGCTCTCGCCAGCTCTGCACGTAGCAGTCGAGTGTCTCCTGGTCGATGAACGGGTGATCGAGCGATTCACGCAGCACGCGGAAATCGTCAACCGAGAAGACGCCCGCGGCATCCGGTGCTCGCGCCGTGAGCATGTACGCGCTCGCCTCCTGCTGTTCGGGGTCATGACGGAGTGCTTCGTCGAACAGCACGGGATGTGGCGTGTCCAAGATCGCGAGCGCGCTGAGCATCTCCGGATGGTGCAGGGCGAACGACCACGCGACCGCCCCGCCAACGTCGTGGCCGACGAGGACAAATTGCTCGTATCCGAGGCGCACGACGAGCTGGCGGATGTCCTCCACCAGCGTGCATGTCAGGTAGGCGTGTACATCCTGCGGCTTGGCAGACAGGTTGTAACCACGAACGTCGGGCGCCACGACGAGATGATCTTGCGAGAGCTCAGCGAGCTGGTGGCGGAACTGATACCAGCACTGCGGAAAGCCGTGAAGGAAGAGAATCAGTGGACCCTGCCCTCGATGGGCATAATGGAGCCGTACGCCGTTTACCTCGGCATAGTCGTGGCTGAGATTACCCAGCTGAGCGTCCCGCGCTTTGACAGCCATCCCAAAATCTCCTCACATCCGATTGATTGACAGTGGTGAATTCGCCAAGCACCGTGGCACAGCGCTGCGGTCATGTCCGGCGGATTTCGGACTTGCATGCCTGGACCGCCATCAAGGTCCGATTTCCGCTAGACGTCGACTGACCGGTGTGCCACTGTGATCGTGTGATCTTTGATTCAGACCGTTTTTGGCAGGCGATCGAGGCCGAGGACCCGCGCTTTGACGGATGGGTGTTCTGCGGTGTGAAGACGACCGGGATCTACTGCCGCCCGAGCTGCCCGGCGAGGACGCCGAAACGCGAGAACGTACGCTTCTTCGCCACGGCCGCGGCGGCGCAGGCAGCCGGCTTTCGCGCGTGCAAGCGCTGCCGTCCGGACGCGACGCCGGGCTCGCCTGATTGGGACCTGCGCGCGGACCTCGTCGGGCGCGCGATGCGTTTGATCGCCGACGGCGTGGTCGACCGCGAGGGCGTCGGCGGTCTCGCCGGTCGCCTTGGCTACACCGAGCGTCACGTCCACCGCCAGCTCGTTGCGACGGCCGGCGCGGGGCCACTCGCGCTGGCGCGCGCGCAGCGCGCGCAGACCGCCAGGATCCTGCTCGAGACGACGATCGTGCCGATCACAGGCGTCGGGTTCGCCGCGGGCTTTCAGAGCGTGCGCCAGTTCAACGCGACGGTGCGGGAAGTGTTCGCGATGGCGCCGCGTGAGCTGCGCGCGCGGGCGCGACGGGGAGACCATTCCCAGCAGGAGAGCGGCGCGCTGTCGCTGCGGCTCCCCTACCGGTCTCCGCTGGATGGAGCGGGCCTGATCGCGTTCCTAGGCCTGCGAGCCGTGCCCGGCATAGAGGAGGTGCACGAAGGGGCCTATCGGCGCAGCCTGCGCCTGCCGCACGGGAGCGGCATAGTCGAGCTGCGTCCCGCCGACGACTACGTGCACGCCCGCTACTGGCTGGAGGACCTGCGCGACCTCGCCGCCGCGATGCAACGCTCGCGCACGCTGCTCGACCTCGACTCCGACCCGCTCAGTGTGGCCGAGGCATTGGGCGAGGATCCGTTACTGGCGCCGCTTGTGCGTAAGGCGCCGGGACGGCGAGTGGCGGGTCATGTAGACGGTCACGAGCTCGCCGTCCGCGCCGTGCTGGGCCAGCAGGTGTCGATCGGCGGCGCGAGGACGCTCGCCGGGCGTCTGGTCGCCGCATACGGGCAGCCGCTGGCGCGTCCGATCGGAACGGTGACCCACCTGTTCCCGTCTGCCGAGACGCTCGCCGCGGTGGATCCCGGCCGGCTCGCGATGCCGGCCGGCCGTAGGCGTGCGCTGCTCGGCCTCGCCAGAGCGCTCGCGAGCGGAGATCTGACGCTCGACGCCGGATCAGATCGCGAAGACGCACGGCGCCGGCTGCTCGAGCTGCCCGGGATCGGGCCGTGGACGACCGAGTACATCGCGATGCGCACGCTGCGCGATCCCGACGCCTTCTTGCCGAGCGATCTCGGTGTGCGCCACGCGCTGGAGCAGCTCGGCCACGATTGTCAGCCCGCCGCCGCGGAGCGGCTCGCCGAGCGCTGGCGGCCCTACCGCGCGTACGCGGTCCAGCACCTGTGGGCCTCCCTGAGCACAACCGGACGAACGAACAGAGCGACGACCCCGACAAACACGACCCCACCGCCAGGCGACGCCGCCGAGCGGCAAGCGGCATGAGAAAGGTGTGATCCAATGTCAATCTCCACACTCAAGACACCAATACACAACTCCACCACCCAGACCCTGTACACGACAATGGAAAGCCCGATCGGAGAGTTGTTGCTGGTGGGCGAGGGGGACACCTTGCACGGCCTGTACATGCAGGAGGGCCGCAAGCCCAAGACGATCTCCCCTGACTGGCAGGCCTCGGCCGCGCCCTTCGCGGATGTCAAGACGCAACTGGAGGAGTACTTCGTCGGCGCTCGCACGAGCTTTGATATCCCCCTCGCCGCGGAGGGAGCTCCATTCGAGCTCGAGGTCTGGCATGCGCTGGAAGAGATCCCCTACGGCGAGACGGTCAGCTATGGCGAGATCGCTCGCCGCGTCGGCCAACCAACGGCGGCGCGTGCGGTGGGAACGGCCAACGGACGCAACCCGATCGCCGTGATCGTCCCCTGTCACCGGGTGATCGGCGCGGACGGCTCGCTCACCGGCTACGGCGGCGGGCTGGAGCGCAAGCGGCTGCTGCTGGAGCTCGAGCGTGGCCAGGGACGCCTAGGACCGACGGCGCTCGCCGGAAGCCCGGAGCACGTCGTATGAGTGTCGTCTCCTTCGACAGCGGCGGGGTGCGCTGCGAGGGTATCCATCTGCAAAGCAACGGCGATGCCTTCGCCGGCGAGGACGGTCGCCGGCCCTGCGTCGTGCTCGCGCATGGTTTCGGCGGTACCGTCGACTCGGGGCTGTTGCCTTACGCCGAGCGCTTCGCCGCCGCCGGCATTGACGCGCTGGCGTTTGACTACCGGAACTTCGGCGCCTCCGACGGCGAGCCCCGGCAGCTGCTCTCGATCCCCCGCCAGCTCGAGGACTACGCGGCAGCAATCTCCTTCGCACGCTCGTTGGATGGTGTCGATCCCGATCGGATCGTGGTGTGGGGCTCCTCCTACGCCGGAGGACACGTCGTCCCCGTGGCCGTCGCCGACGGGCACGTCGCTGCGGTCATCT
>Ga0302326_10028041_pt1 | contig 11343 bp, 11 predicted proteins | sample Palsa_T0_3_FD_202264 | JGI IMG/M metagenome (GOLD analysis project Ga0302326, IMG submission 202264) | Peat permafrost microbial communities from Stordalen Mire near Abisko, Sweden - Palsa_T0_3 | ecosystem: Environmental > Terrestrial > Soil > Palsa > Peat permafrost | place: Sweden: Abisko...
CCGAGGGCCGCAAGCACGGGATATCCGTCTTCAGCGCGCCGCGGGTCAACCTGGACGGCGAGCCCATCAGCAGCACCAGGATCCGGGAGAGGATAGGGCAGGGCGACATGAAGGGCGCGGCGGCCCTCCTCGGCTACGTGTACACGGCCGAGGGCACGGTGGTCCACGGAAAGCACCTTGGACGCACCATCGGCTTCCCGACGCTGAACCTGGGCTGGTCACCGGACCTGCGGCCGCTCTACGGCGTCTACGCGGTCCGCGTCAACGGGGGCCGCTCCTACGGCTGGCTGCCCGCCGTGGCCAACTACGGGCTGCGCCCGACGGTGGAGCAGTCGGTTGAGCCCCGGCTCGAGATCCACCTGCTGGTGTCATGCCCCTACGGGGCGGGCGACTGGGTGGCGGTGGAGTGGGTTCGGTTCCTCAGGCCCGAGAGGAAGTTCGCGGGGATCGACGAATTGAAGGCCCAGATTGCCCGGGACGTCGTGGAGGCCAGGGCCGAATTTTCCTTGCCGTGATCGGCGTCGATCCTGCTTAATTTCCGACCCGTTAGAGAGGACCCTTAGCTCAGTTGGTTAGAGCGTTTCCTTGACATGGAAAAGGTCACTGGTTCGAGTCCAGTAGGGTCCACCATTTCGGGGAATCGTCGAGAGGGGAGGCATCGGCTCCATTTGCAACCTCCTAACGTCTTGACTTTCCCGCCCCAGAGCTTCGAGTGGGGGATGGTCCAACCCGCCTTCGTCACCCGCGAAGCCCATCGAGTCCGGCCGGACGGCACGGACCCTTAAAAACCCCCATGGCAACCACCACACCGTCGAACGACCACGGTCACGATCACGGACACCGTCCGTTCTCCCTCCCGCTCTTCCTGTTCACTGTATTCGCCTCGGAGGGCCTCCTCCTCGCGATCCTCAGGCTCGGCTTCCCCGCCGTGTGGGAGCAGCAGGTCCTGGCGTCCCTCCCCAGGGCCGTCGCGGCGTTCCTGCTGCTGAGCCTTCTGAACTGCTTCATTGAGTACATTTTTCACCGCTACGTGCTGCACAAGCCGGCGGTGCCATTCCTCAGGCGGTTCTACCGCCAGCACACCCTCCACCACGCGCTGACGCGCATCGCGCGCAAGACGACCCGCGACGGAAAGGGACTCATGTTCATTGAGAACAAGTACCCCATCCTGGACGAGGACCAGCATGAGGCCTCGTTCTTTCCCTGGTACACGCTCATCGTGTTTGCGGGCATCCTGACGCCGCTGCTCGCGCTCCTGCAGCACGTGCTTCCGTCCTTCCCGTGGTTCTTCTCGGGGTTTGCGGCGCTCGCCTCGTCGCTCGCCATCTACGAGCTCGTCCATGCGATCGAGCACTGGTCGCTCGACCGCTGGGAGCCCCTCATCGAGAGCCCCCGCTGGGGCTTCTTCTGGCGCCCGGCCTACAGCTTCCACCTGCGCCACCACGCGGTGATCGACTGCAACGAGTCGATCTCGGGCTTCTTCTGCCTTCCCCTGGCCGACTGGGCCTTCGGGACCTGCCTGATGCCGAAGAGCATCTATGCCGACGGCCAGGAGTGGACCGCCGACGAGTTCAAGAGCCCGAAGCCCGTATGGTTCATCCGGATGCTCGACCAGGCCGCGGAGCGCGCCGTACTGAGGCACCGGTCCCGGCCCGGCGCCGCTGCGGCGGGCGAGAGGCGGCCCACGCGCGGCGAGCGCATCGCAAGCTGGGTGACGCACGGCATAGGCCTCGGCGTCAGCGTCGTCGCCTTCGCCCTCCTCGTCGTCTCGTCGAGCCGCAGGGGCGACGCCTGGAAGATCGTGAGCTTCTGCGTCTTCGGGCTGACGCTCCTGATGCTCTACTCGATCTACACCCTCTACCACGCGTGGGGTTCCGAGAAGGGCAAGCAGCTGTTCCTCAAGCTCGGGCGGGCCTCCGCTTTCCTGCTGATCGCAGGAACCTACACTCCCTTCCTCCTGGTCAGCATGCGCGGGCCATGGGGCTGGACCCTGTTCGGCATCATCTGGGGCCTCTGCGGCGCGGGTGCCGTCTTCCAGCTGATCGTGGGCAACCGCTACCGGCTGACGACGACCCTTGCGGCGCTCTTCCTTGGGTGGATGATCGTCGTCGCCATCAAGCCGCTGATTGCGGCCATACCTGCGGCCGGCCTCTGGCTGCTGCTCGCGGGCGGCCTGTGCTACACGGCGGGCACGATACTCTCGTCGTCCCGGGGCCTGCGATACCACTATGCGTTCAGGAACGCCTTCGTCCTGTGTGGCAGCACCTGCCACCTGCTCGCCGTCCTCCTTTTTGTCCTGCCGCAGCACGTCTAGTCCGGGCGGCTCGCGATGAGATTCCGCTCGAATAACTGCATCGCGATCCACCTCAAGACTCTCGCCAAGGCCGAGCGGTTCTACTCGGACGTGATGGGATTCAAGCTGAAAAGCAAGACGCGCTCCTGCCTCGAGTACGACACGGGAACCTTTCTGCTCTACATCAACCGGTCGTCGAAGACGCAGCCGCCGACGCCTTCGTTCAGCGTCAGGCACATCGGCAAGGCCCGCCGGCTGCTCCGGGGCGCGCGATGCGAGATCCTGGTGGACCGGGGCAGCTCGCTCTATTTCCGCGACCCCTTCGGCAACATCTTTGATGTCATCGAGGATTGAGGACGGCGGCCCACCCGGCATGCGGGCTGCTGGGTGCGCCTGATGATGGTGCCGTTGCCAACGTCTCTTCGCCGGGGCATGGCCGCGGCCATGGCGCTGGCGCTCGCCGCCGGCTGCGCGAGAAGGGAGACCCCCGCCGAGCAGGGCGTCACGACGCAGACCCTCCTTTTCGGCAACGGCGCGGAGCCCCAGGATTTGGACCCGGACGCGATCTACGCGTACACGGATTCCCAGATCGCCTACACGCTGTTCGAGGGGCTGACCAAGCTCGATGGCAAGACATCGCAGGCCGCCCCCGCCGTCGCGGAGAGCTGGGACGTCTCCCCCGACGGAAAGGTCTACACGTTCCATATCAGGGCGAATGCGCGCTGGTCAAACGGCGACCCGCTCACCGCCGAAGACTTCGTCTACTCGATCCACCGGATCCTCTCGCCCGCCTTTGCCGCCAACTACTCGTACATGATCTGGCCGGTCAAGAACGCGGAGGCCTTCAACTCGGGAAAGATCACCGACTTCTCCCTCGTCGGGGCGAAGGACCTCGACCCGCACACGCTCCAGCTGACGCTGGAGCGGCCCACCCCCTACCTGCCGGCGCTCGTCTCGCACACGACGTGGCTGCCGGTGCACCGGGCGACGATCGAGAAGTACGGGAAGATCGACGATAAGGGGACGTTGTGGACGCGGCCCGGCAACCTCGTGGGCAACGGCGCCTTTGTCCTGAAGGAGTGGGTGCCGAACGCCCGCATCGCGGTGGAGAAGAATCCCCTCTACTGGGACGCGGCCAACACGAAGCTGAACCGCGTGGAGTTCTACCCAATTGAGAAGCCGGACCTCGAGGAGCTGAACTACCGCTCGGGCCAGCTCCATTCCACGCAGAAGATCCCGACGTCGAAGATCGACGCGTACCGCGCGCATAAGCCCTCGGACCTCGCGGTCGACCACCTCCTCAGCACCACGTACCTTTTCCTGAACGTCACGCGCCCTCCGTTTGACAACCTGAAGCTGCGCCAGGCGCTCTCGCACGCCCTGGACCGGGAGGCCCTGTGCCGGGACATCACGAAGGAGACCTATCCTCCGGCCCGCAGCCTGACGCCACCCGACTGCGGCGGCTACTCGCCGCGCGCGCAGGTCACCGACGACTTCGACCTGGCACGCAAGCTCCTGGCCGAGGCGGGATACCCCGGAGGCCAGGGCCTTCCCTCGATTGAGATCCAATGCTATGAGGACGAGATACCCCTGCGGATGATGGAGGCGATCCAGGCGATGTGGCTGAAGGAGCTCGGCGTCCGCGTCACCATCGTGCAGCTGGAGCAAAAGACGCTGTTCCAGAACCAGAAGGACCGGAATTACACGGTGGGGGTCTCGGGGTGGGTCGCCGACTACCCCGACCCGCTGACCTTCCTCGGGACGATGATCACCGACGGCGGCAACAACTGGGCCGGCTGGAGCAACAGGACGTTTGACGGCCTTATCGACGAGGCGTCGAACACGGCGGACAACGCGAAGCGCCTCGAGCTCTTCCAGAGGGCTGAGGAAATCCTGCTGCGCGAGGCGCCGATCGTCCCCCTGTATTTCCAGCCCAATGTCTACATCCGAAGCCCCCTGATCCACGGCTGGACAACCACGCTTTCGGGCTTCCACGAGTTCAACCGGATCTGGCTCGAGAAATAGACCGCCGAGGCGCCTTGATTTGGGCCCAACTTCCATTTGACAAGGACGTTGGGTGGGCGGTGATTGGCGCATGGTACCCCACATCGTGCTGCGCGCGCTTGCCCTTGTCCCGCTCCTGGCAATCACGTCCCTGTTTGGCGACGGCACCCTCGCGAGGCCGGTGACGCCCGACGCCTCGCCCGAGGCCGTTGCCCTCCTGCAGCTGCTCAATGATGTCTCCGGCAAGTACATCATGACCGGCCAGCACAACTTCCCCAACACAAAGAGCCGGAACTCGGACTTCGCCTCCCAGTACATCGGAAAGACCCCGATCATATGGGGCACGGACTGGGGCCACGCGAAGGCCGGCGACTCCGACTCTTACCTTGCCCGGCCGGACATCGTCCAGGAGGCGATCCGGCAGCACAACAGGGGATCGATCATCGCCCTCTGCTGGCACGCGGTGCCCCCCACGGCCGACGAGCCGATCACGTTCAGGCAGCTGCCCGGCAGCGACCCGAAGGCGCTGAGGAGCGTCCAGGGCAAGCTCCTCGACGACCAGTTCAAGGACGTCCTGACGCCCGGGACCCCGCTCTACAACCACTGGTGTGCGCAGGTCGACGTGATCGCGGGATACCTGAAGCAGCTCCAGGACGCCCACGTCCCCGTCCTGTGGCGCCCCTACCACGAGATGAATGGGGACTGGTTCTGGTGGGGCGGCCGCACCGGCGAATACAGCACCATCGCCCTCTACAAGCAGATCTTCGACAGGTTCGTGAACTACCACCACCTGAACAACCTCATATGGGTCTGGAGCATGGACCGGCCGAGCACGCCGGAGCGCGCGCACGCCAAGTTTTTCCCCGGCGCGAACTACGTGGACGTGCTCGCCCTCGACGTCTACGGCCGCGACTTCGCGCAGTCCTACTATGACAGCATCGTCTCGCTCTCGGGCGGCAAGCCCATCGCCCTTGCCGAGGTGGGCAACCCGCCGACGCCCGACGTCATAACGAGGCAGCCCCTGTGGACCTACTACATGACCTGGGCCAGCATGGTGCGGAACACGTCGAAGAAGGAGTATGACTCCGACATGAGCGACCCGCGCTACCTCGGCCTCGAGGATCCCGCCTATGCCGCCCTCACCGCGCCATACCGCAAGGCGTGCGGCCTGCCGCCCCTGCACTTCGAGCACCCTGCGGCGAATTTCTCGGGAGTGTGGGTCCTCGACGAGGAGAAGAGCGACTTCGGCAAGACCGGCTCGGGGATGGCGCCGGCACGGCTGGAGGTGGAGCAGGAAGGGACCAGCCTGGCTGTCAAGACGGCGCGCGTGCAGGAATTCGCGGATCCCCAGGTGACCGACGAGAAGATGACGCTCGACGGAACCGAGACTCGCTCCCAGTTCATGAACTCTCCCCGCGTCGTCGCGGCCCGGCTCAACCCGGACAACGGCGACGTCGTGATCGACTCGGTCGTCACCCTGACGTGGGGCGCGCCGGGCGCCAAGATTGTCTCGAAGGACACGTGGCATCTCATCGACGGTGGGAAGGAACTGTCTATCCACCGGGTGGGAAGCTCCCAGCGCGGGACGCAGGATGTGACGATGGTCTTCGACAAGGGCTGAGGGCCGCTTCTCTGGCAGCCCCTGGCGGGGATGGATTTGTTATATATTAACCACAAGGGATTTAAGGCACATTGCTCCGTCGCCATCCCGACGGCTTGGAAAAAGCGGCCTGGGGAATCGAAAATTTATTGCCGACGCGGCGGCCCATCACCGCTATGTAGGGTGCGCACGAGCCATGCAGACCCTGACGAGCACTTTTAAGGAGAAAATCGCCGCGGCGATCGCGAAGGCCAATTCCCTCCTTTGCGTCGGCCTTGACCCGGAGCTCTCGCGCCTGCCCAAGGCGATCTCCTCCAAGGGCAACCCGTTCTACGAGTTCAACCGGGAGATCGTCGATGCGACGGCCGCCGCGGCGTGCTGCTACAAGCTCCAAATCGCCCACTACGCCGCCGAGGGCCGCGAGGAAGAGCTGAAAATGTCGATCGACTATATCCGCGGGGCCCATCCGCACATCCCGGTCATCCTCGATGCGAAGCGGGGCGACATCGGCTCGACGGCCGAGCGCTACGCGGTGGAGTGCTTCGAGCGGTTCAACGCCGACGCGGCCACCGTGAACCCCTACCTTGGCGCGGACAGCGTGGCTCCCTTTGCGAAGTGGGCGGACCGCGGCGTGATCGTCCTGTGCCGCACCTCAAATCCGTCGGCCCGCGAGCTCCAGGACCTGCGGGTCGGGAACAGGGCCCTGTTTGAGATCGTCGCCGAGCTCGCCACGACGACTTGGAATGCGAACGAGAACATCTCCCTTGTCGTGGGGGGCACCTATCCCGCGGACCTCGCGAGGCTCAGGACCGTGTGCGGCGACGACGTCCTCTTCCTCGTGCCTGGCGTAGGGGCGCAGGGTGCCGACATCAACGCGGTGGTGACGTCGGGGCAGGACTCCCGGGGCACCGGGCTCCTCATCAATTCATCGAGGGCGATCATCTTTGCCTCGGCGGGGGCGGACTTTGCGTCCGCCGCGAACGCCGCCGCGGAGGCGACTCGATTGGAGATCAACCGGGCGCGCCGTGGTGCGGCCTGAGTCTGCGCTGCCCTCGAGGCAACCCCGCTTTGGCGCCGTGACAGCGAGGGTGGCTGCGGCGTTGGTGCTCGCCTTCGCGGCGCTGAGGGGGCGGTCGTACTCACCCGTCTCCGCGGACATCCCAACCGTGTCCTACACGCTGGTGAAGGCGTGGCCCCACGACCGCGGAGCGTTCACCGAGGGCCTGGTCTTCTGGGACGGCATGCTGATAGAAAGCACGGGGCTCAACGGGCGGTCGACCCTGCGCAAGGTTGACCTCATCTCGGGCCGGGTGACGCAGGAGGTCGCGCTCGACGACCGGTATTTTGGCGAGGGCATCGCCGTGCTGGACGGAAGGATCTACCAGCTGACCTGGCAGAGCCACCAGGGCTTCATCTACGACGCGGCCACCATGCGGCGCGAGGGCGACTTCACCTTCACGGGGGAAGGATGGGGGCTCACGACCGACGGGCACTCGCTCATCATGACCGACGGCACGAACCGCATCCGCTTCATCGACCCCTCGACCTTCCAGGTGACGCGGACAATCGACGTCTTCGCGCACGGGGAGCCCGTCAGGAAGCTGAACGAGCTCGAGTACGTGAAGGGCGAGCTCTACGCCAACGTATGGCAGACGGAGTTCGTCCTGAGGGTCGATCCCGCCACGGGCAGGATCATCGACTCGATCGACTTTGTCGGAATCCTCCCGCAGTCCGATCGCCGAAGGGACACCGATGTCATGAACGGGATCGCCTATGATGCCCAGGGCGACCGGCTCTTTGTAACGGGCAAAAACTGGCCGACGCTCTTTGAGGTCAAGGTGCCGCCGCTGGGGCGCTGACCCAGGTCCGGGTCAGCATTGCAGATTTTCCGGTTTTGCGAATAAACGGACGAGTCACAAATATCCCCCCGATGCCCACGCAAGACCAGGCCCGCGACCCCACGACAGCCCTAAAATTGCAGCTGCTTGAGTGGCTCGTCCGCGAGCCCAGAACCTATGGCGAGGCCCTGGAGGCTTGGAAAACCACCTGCCCGAGGCTCTCCATCTGGGAGGACGCCTGCATAGAGGGCCTGATCGACTTGGACCGGGGGCTCGGGCGCATCGTCGTGCCGAGCGCGAAAGGACGGGAACTGCTTCAGTCTTCGGGAAGACCTATTGGGGCGCCTGGCCTTCGACAAAGTTCCTGAAGATCGGTTGGCCGATCTTCACGTTGCCTTCCCTCGGCAGGTAAAATTTGAAGACGGGTTCGGCCGCGCTGGGCGCGTGGGCTTTGCCGGCGGCGTCATTCTGCTGGAATGAGGTCTCCTCGAAATACACACCGCCACATGACTCGGAGCCGTGCGAAGGCGGGTAGAAAGAAACGTGAGGGGCGCCATCCACCGTCATGACGCACCACAACAGGAAAGTACCGCTCCCCTTCGGGATCTTTCGCATCTGGTGGCGGAAGGTGGGTGTCTCGCCCACGTCGTCGGCAGTCGTGGTGAAAAGCCCCAACACGGCCGTCTTCATGGAGGCCAGCGCATAGGTGCCCATTACCGCGTACAAGCCGCCCACCTCGAATTCTGCCCGGTTTCCCCGGATCGCGCGGATGACGATGCGGTCGCCCTTACTGAATTTGCTCCACTGCGTCTGGTAGGTGGCAACGGCGTACTCGAAGGGGAACGCCGCCTCGAACCCGGCGGCGGAGGTTTCCAGCGACAGCCTCAACGACGGCCCGGCGGCCTTGTCCGGAGGCGATGGAAGGGAATCCAAGACGTTTGCCGGGGTGGGACCAGCGTACGCTCGGCACGGCGCCGCGGGTGAGGCCAGGAGAAGGACCGTCACCAGAGCCCCACCAATGCTGGGGCAGGCTCCCTTGCCTGTGCGAACGGGGGCCTTCATGCGGCATGTCACCTTGTGTTAGCGCCGCTGTCGGCCTTGGCAGCCAGGTCGGCCAGCATCTGGAGCCGAATCATGAGCCGGCGGCTGCAATCCTCGGCTCGATCGCCGGGAAGCTGGCCTTCCGGGATGATGTCTATGGAGAATTTCGTTTCGCCATCCGACCCGGAGCGCGTCACCGAGCCACCATAGCCATACCCCTCCATCTGCCGGAACCCGCTGGCAAGGGCGTGATAGTCGCAAGGGCCAGCAACAAGCCCGTACAAGACGAAGGGGAATTCAGACTCGTCGACCTCGAGGCGCCGCACCGTGAGGCCCAGCTTGGCGCCCAGGCTATTGAATGCGGCCTTGAGATTTGCGGGCGCATACCTCGGGTCCAGGTTTGCGGGAGGAGGGACAGGATCGCCCAGAAATGCCATGATCGCACGGTTGGAGCGATCGCCAGAAAGGATTCCTGCGGATTCTCCAGAACCAGGAATTGCGCCCTTCGGGCTGCTGGACCGCGAATCCGGGAAATCCGACCAGGTCTTCGCCCTCAGGACCGTGCTTTCGATTCCCTTTTCGCCAAAGTAAATGCCCCCGTGGGGATGGCCATCGACGAAGAACGTGAGGTGAAGCCAGCCGTCGACGAGCAGTGTCTTTTCCAGGTGGAAGGACCCGGCGCCCCGGGAGATTCCGACATGCTCGGCGTCCCTTACCGGCGTCGACGTGCTCGGCGCCCGCGACGTTGCGAACCATGCCAGGTCCGCGCTGTCAGCCGAGGACAGTGTGTAGGACCCATCGACGGTGTAATGACCGCCCAGAGCAAGATGGTCTTCGTTGCCGCGCAGGGAGGAGATGGTTATCTGGTCACCGGGCGCGAGCTCCGTTGCGCCGACTTCGGGCTGGATCACAAAGGAGTCGGCCGCCCGCGCGGAAACGGGGATGAAGTAAAGGCGGGCAACTGCGACTGCGGCAACGAGGCCGGCGGCGTGGAGAATTCGTTGGATGGGCGGAATCACAATGGAGTTGGGGAAGGTTTTCGATCGAATGCGGTCGTATCCGATGTGAGGCCGGCATACGCCCCGCCCACGACATAAGTGATTGAGTCCAAGACTGCACCGGGTTGACGTTGGAAAACGTGGCGCTGGACTTGAAAGGGCACGTCGACGACCCAGGCTCCGGAGCCGCTCGCTGGCGCCTGGATCGGGAGAACCGATCTGGCCGGATGGAGGTGTGCGGCACCTTTATAAAGGACGAGACCGACGGCCAAGAGTGCCGCGGCCGCGAGGACCGGCCGAAAGACCATTGGCCACGTCAACGCGGCAAACAGCGAGTTATCCCGGTAAGACCTTGCCGCAACGGCATCCAGGATGTCCTGCCTCATTCCCGGGCGAATGGAGAGACCGGACGCGCCTTCGCCTAGGGATTGGTGCATCGCGTGGGCGAAAGCCTGTTCGCGCGCGAGCGTGCGCCGGCACGCGCCGCAATGCTGGAGATGGAGCCGGGCCTCGGCATGGGTCTCGGCGTCCAATGACTCATCGAGGTACTCGTGCAGCACGCCTTGGAAGGATTCGCAGTTCATCATGGCTCCATGCTATGGGTGTCGTCCGCCACAAAAAGGTTCATTTCGCCAGGGACGAGGTCCACGAGGGAGCGCACTGCATAGTGGAGTCGGGATTTGATCGTTCCCTTCGAGAGGCCAAGATGTGAGGCTATCTCTCCAATCTTCAAACCTTCGTAGTACCTGAGTACGATGATCTCGCGGTGAATGGGAGACAGCTTCCTCACTGCGAGCTGTAGGCCTTTCGCGGCTGTGTTGCGGTCCATTTCCTCCGCGGGCGCGGATTGGTAGGCTGCGCCAAGGACATGCTCCTCTTCGTAAACAAGGCGCTTCTGCTTCCGGTAGTGCCTGCGGCACAAGTTCAGGAGGATGCCATGCAGCCACGTGTATACCGCGGAATCGCGGCGAAATCGATCGCCCGACCTCAACGCCTGGATGTAGGTTTCCTGTACCATGTCTTGGGCCTCGGTCCTGTTTCCGCAAAGGAGGCAGGCCGACCTCAGGAGGCGGTTGCCATAAGCATCCACCAATTCCCGAAGATCTATGGATGAGGGCGTCTTGGGGTCGGAACCGCGCTGGGCCTCAGCCATATCCAATGAGTGCCATAAGTGGAACAAAGGTTCAACGATCTCGGAAGGATCCAGACTTTGGGGACCCGGTTCTAATCCGCCGCGCCGGCCGAATTGTAATTCCTAAATCTCTTGGGGCACCCAAAGTTGGAAGGCCGGAGCTGCGATCCAAATGTCCCTCTTGGAACGCCGCACGAAGCCCGATGGGTACACAGGAAATCGGACCCGCAGAATTGCGGACAACTCAATACGCATCATTTCACCAGCCGCTCAAAGATCAGCGGATGAGATCCGCCTCTAACGCCGAATAATGGCTAATGCCCTGCCAGTAGTACCAGGAGGAATCTCGACATTTAATTATTGGATTTATTGGGGAGCCACCGCAGGGGGGAAGTAAGGCGGCGTGCCCGCGGCTCACTCGGACGGCTACTCGGTTC
>Ga0302326_10028043_pt1 | contig 11343 bp, 7 predicted proteins | sample Palsa_T0_3_FD_202264 | JGI IMG/M metagenome (GOLD analysis project Ga0302326, IMG submission 202264) | Peat permafrost microbial communities from Stordalen Mire near Abisko, Sweden - Palsa_T0_3 | ecosystem: Environmental > Terrestrial > Soil > Palsa > Peat permafrost | place: Sweden: Abisko...
TCAAAGTAGTTGCCTGGTATGACAACGAATGGGGATACTCCAACAAGCTTATCGATTTGGTGGCGTATTTGTCTACGTTATAATTGTAGCATTTGTTACGGGTCCGGATTGGCCTTTAGCGGTTGGTTTTTAGCCTTTGGCATTTCGAGGTGCAATCAGCCTTTCGTGTTCAATCCCAATGGCCAAAGGCCAACAGCAAAAGGCTCTTCCCAGATGAAATAGTAAAGAATACCTTCCTCGTTCCCTGAATTCCTATTCTGGAGCAGAGCCTAAAACTTACTTTACAGATGTAGGTTTTTATCCTCATTCGCAAGAATCCCCGTTTTGATTCGCTCCATCTTTGTCATGCCATTAACTAAACGATGGAGCAGATGAAAGACGTGTCTAATGTTAGAATGAAAAGCAGGATCAGGCAGTTAATGATCGTACTCACAGCGATTCTCATGGGAATAATCATTTCGTCAGCCCTTCGGGCCGAAGATTTTAACAAAGCCAACGCCCGCCATTACAAACAAAAATATAAAACCCAAATCCGGCTTGCCGGCAAGGAATGTATCATTCTTAATAAGAAGCGAAACGAACACCCCAAGTCTCCGCTGTTTGCTTTCCACAAACTGAAATATAAACCGTTGCCCGAAGTAAATGATCCGGGTATTCGCAAAAATGAATCGGCAGTGGCGACTGCCCCGTAGATATTGTTTTTATAGATTAGGTGTTTGGTTAGCGAAGGCTTGCATCCGTCGGGATACAGGCCTTTTTCTTTTGCTGGCCTTTTAATTCCTGACGGGTATACGTTAGTTTTACCTCATGGAGTTTAGTTCGGAAATATTTCTTAACCATCTCGCTCAAACCACACCCCAGCCATTTCTCATTCCGGTAGATCACGCCGAGGGTGTTTATATCTATACCCCGGATGGAAAGAGGTATATGGATTTAATCTCCGGAATTGGCGTAAGCAACACCGGTCACCGGCATCCTAAAGTGATCGATGCCATTCGCCGGCAACTCGACAAACACCTGCATGTTATGGTTTTTGGCGAATACATTCAATCCACTCCCAATGCATTGGCCAAAAAACTCGCCGAACTTTTGCCTTCGCCGCTCGATTGCTCTTACTTTGTCAATTCGGGGACCGAGGCCAACGAAGGAGCGCTGAAACTCGCCAAACGCTACACCCAACGAACAGAAATCATTTCTTGCTGGAAATCGTATCATGGCAGCACGCACGGATCGTTGAGCGTTTCCGGAAACGAAGAAAAGAAATATGCCTTCCGCCCACTTCTTCCCGATGTGAGGTTCATCGAATTCAATGTCGCGGATGATCTTGACCAAATCACGGAACGAACCGCCTGCGTGATCATGGAAACGATCCAGGGCGATGCAGGGGTAAGAATCCCTTCCCGGGAATATCTGCAGGCCGTCAGAAAAAAATGCTCCGAGCAGGGTGCTCTCCTTATTCTGGATGAAATTCAGTGTGGCATGGGCCGGACGGGAACACTTTTTGCTTTTCAGCATTTTGGAATCGTACCGGACATTTTAACGATGGCGAAAGCCTTTGGAGGAGGCCTTCCGATCGGGGCTTTTATTTCCAGTAGAGAGATTATGAATTCACTCGCCCACAACCCGATGCTCGGCCACATCACTACCTTCGGGGGGAACCCCGTCTGCTGTGCGTCGGCCCTGGCTGCACTGGACGTCATCGCGGAAGAGGAACTGCTCAACCATGTCGAGCAAAAGGGCAGACTCATCGAAGCCCTGTTGGCTCATCCGCACATCAAAGAAATCAGGCGCATGGGACTCCTGTTAGCGATCGACTTTGATTCGGCCGAACGGGTTAACCGAATCGTCGCAGAGGCCAAAAGGAATGGCGTCATTTGCTATTGGTTTCTATCTCATCCTCACAGTTTCAGGATTGCTCCTCCACTCACCATCACCGAACAGGAAATCAGGGAAGCCTGTGCTGTAATTTTGAAAGCGATAGAAAATTCCTGAAATTTCAAACAACCCAACGGATGCAAGCCAGGGACAAGATTGACCGCCTTTATAAAACATTGATGATCATCGCCCTGATCATCACCGGGGTCATCTTGCTAAAAGACATAGTCATTCCGGTTGCCTTTGCCGGGTTGTTTTCCGTTGTTCTTCTGCCCCTGGTCCGGAAGCTGGAACGAAAGACAGGTCGACTGTTCTCCATTCTTCTTGCCTTGCTTGGATCGTTTACCGTGATGGGTCTGATTATCTGGTTTGTTGTTTCGCAGGTAACCAGCTTAGTGGCCAGTTTACCCGGACTGGAAGAAAAGTTTTTCTCGGTGGTGAATCAAGCGAGCGATGCATTAAACCATACCTTCAATATCAGTACGGATGAACAATCCAGGTTTGTCAGCGACACCGTTAAAGAAATGTCGAGTTCCATGGGTGGTCTTCTCCTCTCCACATCCTACCTCGTCTACTTTATCGTTCAAGTACCTATTTATATTTTTCTCTTCTTGCTTTACCGGGAAAAATTCAAGGCCTTCATCCTGACCTTTACGGCCGGAGATGAACTGATCTGGCAAAAAGATGTGGAACACGTTATCCAGGGATACATCAGTGGTCTTATCATTGTGATTGTCATTACCGGTGCATTGATCAGCACGGGTTTACTGATACTTGGCATCGAGCACGCCATTTTTTTCGGCTTTCTTTCGGGTGCTCTGGTAATGATTCCCTACATCGGCATCGGTATTGGGGCAACCTTACCCTTTCTGGTTGCATTAGTTACAAAGGACAGTCTTTGGTATGCCGTGGGCGTCATTGCCGTTCACGGTTTTGTGCAATTTTTGGAAGGAAATTTTATAACGCCCCGAATCACTGGAGCGCGGATCAGTATCAATGCGATCGCAGCTATTCTGGCGTTGCTGGTCGGTGAGCGGATTTTAGGAATCCCCGGAATGATTCTTGCCATTCCGGCTATAGGCACACTGAGAATCCTGCTCTCCTATTCTAAAACGTATAAGCCTTTTACCATTTTGTTAGAGGGTTCTACCTCGAAGTCCAGGGAACACCTCCACGAATAAAACCAAAGGCGATGCCGCCCTTCGGAGCCATAGCATCCTTTCTTTTAACGGCCGTCATCTGGACGTCAGGTTTCGCCCAGAATATTGATTCCTTGATGAAACAAAGAGTCGACGCCGGTGAAACACCAGGAATCGTTGTTGGCATTTATGAAGCTGGAAAAATTACCTATTATACCTGTGGATTTGCCAATCCGGAAACTAAAGAAAAGGTAAGTCAGAAAACACTATTCGAGATCGGGTCTATTACCAAGACGTTTACTGCGCTCATGACTGCACTGATGGTTCAACAAGGAGCTTGGTCGTTGAATGATCCGGCTCAAAAATACCTGCCACCCGAAGTAACGCTGCCTGAAAAAAATGGCAAACCGATTACAATTGAAGATTTAGTTACGGCGACCTCCGGGCTACCGCGAATGCCCGATAATCTCGCTCCGGCCGATCCACAAAATCCTTTTATTGATTATACCGGTGAGCGCATGGTTGATTTTCTTACTCATTATACGCTGACCCGGGAAAGCGGCCGCACCTATGAATATTCTAATCTCGGAATGGCACTGTTGGGATATGTCCTGGTTTTGAAAAACCACAAGACGTACAGCCAACTGTTGGACGAATGGATTACAAAGCCTTTGCACATGAATCAGACTTTTATCAACCCACCGGACAAAACCACGCAGCATCGTGCGCAAGGGTATTTCGAAAAAACGGCAGTAAAAGCGTGGACGTGGACCGATGGTAGTGTTTTAGCCAGTGCAGAAGGATTGGTTTCCAATTCAGAAGACTTGATGAAATACCTTCTCGCGCAACTTAACGAGTCTCCTCCACTAAGCCAGGCTATAGCGATGACACATGTCCCAAGGCATAACGCAGGTGACTCCCATATGCAAATAGGATTAGGATGGCACATCCTGAACGATGAAATTATTTGGCATGGCGGCGCTTCGGGAGGCTTCCGTTCTTTTGCCGGATTCAATAAGCAGACGAGGACAGCGGTAGTGGTCCTCACCAATTCCAACACCGGCGCGGATGACCTTGGATTCTATTTGCTGGATCACTCTTTACCGCTAAAGAATATTCAAATGCCAGTAGCTCCTTCAGAAAAAACGCTTGCCGAGTTTCCCGGTGAGTACGAAGTAGTTCCCCAATTCAGGATATTGATCACGCTTAAAAATGGCTTGCTCTTCTATCAGGCCTCCGGCCAGGATTCCTTCGAGTTGGCGCCTGAGTCGGGGACACGATTTTACGTAAAGGAGACAAATGTGCAAATTGAGTTTATTTGGAATGAACAGCAGGAGGTGGTAAAACTAATACTGAAGGATAGTGAGGGCATCCACTACGCAACCCGGATCAACTAAACATACTCCAATCTTCAAATCTCTAGCCGCAGATACTGAGACAGCAAGTAAGGAAGCCGCGGAGTCCCGAAACGGAGACTCCGCGGAGAAGTAAAATCAACTAAACGTACTCCCCCCGAAAATGTAAACTATTAACTAACGTATGGTTAAGACTGGCTGTAAGCAATCTGAAATGGTACTATCAAACTTCCCTCTCTAGAGTGGAGAGGGACTAAGGGTGAGGAGAAAAGGCCACGCTAAGAGTGCGGTCCGCTAAGTCATTAGACCCAAAAATAGGAGACTCTCATCGTGTACTTTCTGTTTACTTCTTCGGGGCATCGTGACCCTGCAATTCAATTTCTCCAGCTAAGGTGCCTCAGTGCGCATAGACCGCAAAGAACAACACAGCATTAGCAAGATTCTTTGAACTACTGCGGAGACATAAGGAGGAGCCGCAGAGTCCTGCGGCAGAGACTCTGCGGAGAAATAGAACCCGCGGAGTCCCGAAACGGAGACTCCGTGGAGAAGTAGTTTTTCTAATGTTATTGCTTGGGCACCTTACTCCGGATGTAGTCCCCCTGCTCTTTTAATCCCGCGGCATCCTTCCGAAGGGCAAGTCCATTCAAAATCATTCCATTAATCGGGCCGTCGGTTTGGTAGCGGAAGGCTTGCGGTATGGACTCGCGGAAAGTAACAATCAAGTCCACCCCTCTCTTCACCTTGTCCAAATTTTTTACCTTAGCCAGGTAACCGGCAAAGCTTACAGTTGCCCGGAACTTGGTTTGCGAAATGGGTAATGTACCGTATCGTTCAGCAATAAAATCGAAATCATCCTCTGACCCGTATTCAATCAGCGCACTGGTAACTGCTTCTGCCAAATCTCCTTTGGGTTTGAGTTTCATTTGCTTTTTTGCTTCGGCCAGACCGGCTACGCTGTCCAATTTCGTCAGACCTTTTAGTGCAGAACCTGCTACACTATACGAAGAATCATTCAGGTTAGCGATGAACAGATCTTTATAGCCACCGTTCGGATAGTTTGTCAACATGTCGATCGCTTTAGCCCGGACCGTCGATTTCTTGTCTTTTTTTGCCAGTTCAGCTACGATAGACTCTACGGATTTGTTAATCGCGTCGTTCTTGAAATTTAACTGATCCATCGTAAGGATTCGTAACCCGTAGTACTTGTCATTCAGGGCGGCTTTTAAAAGATCCAGCGCCGATGCATTGCTCTGTTGTTTTGCACACGCAACAATCGCCTCCTTTCGGTCAACGTAGTTGCCGGCATACGTGTATTGGTGAATGAAGTTCTCCAGTGTTTTGTTGTCTGTCTTTTCCCACAAAATGGATTTTCCGGCGTCGACATTGATTAAATCAGGTCGGGTCGCGTAGGTAAACGTGAAGGCCTCATTCTCACCCTTTACCCACACCTCATGCCGGACTTTATTCGCGCCATTGTATATATCTATAGACAATGGAATCCCAAAGAGATTTTCTTTGCCCTGCGTTTGTTTGATCGTTACCGTCACTTTTTTAGCGGCCTCATCATAGGTGTAACTGATGGTCACTTTCGGATGGCCGCTTCCGAAATACCATTGGTTAAAAAACCAATTCAGATCGTGGCCATATACTTCTTCCAGGGCTAACCTCAGTTGGTGTGCTTCGCCGTTCTTAAATTTATTCGTCGTTAAATAAAGATTCAATCCCTTGAAAAAGGCGCTGTCGCCGACGACGTTCCTTAGCATGTTCAGGATCCGACCTCCTTTTTGATAACTGACCAGGTCAAACATGTCCTCTTTATCAGCATAGTAGAATCGTACCAGGTTTTTTAGCGCATCGGCGGCACTACCGAGGTATTGTTCCATCTCGGAATCATTTTCTTCCAGGGCTGCGTCGGCACCGTACTGGTGTTCTTTCCAGAGGTATTGACTGTAGTCGGCAAACGATTCGTTGACGGTGAGGTTACTCCAGCTTTCGCAGGTCACATAGTCTCCGAACCACTGGTGAAACAACTCGTGAGCAATAACACTTTCCCACCCATTGCCATCGACCAGTTCCCGGGCATCTTGCTGGGCAGATTCCTGGTGTAGGGTTGCTGTTGTATTTTCCATCGCACCACTCACGTAGTCCCTTCCCGTAATCTGGGAATATTTCACCCAGGGATACGCTACACCAGTAATTTTTTCATAAAAAGCAATCATCTTGGGTGTCAATCCAAATATTTTTCTTGCCGTGGACGCGTATTCTTTTTCAACGTAGTAATTCACTTCCTTCCCCTTGTACCGGTCCCGGACGATCGAGTAGTCACCCACGCCCATAAAAAACAAATACGGCGAATGTGGCAACTCCATCTTCCAATCATCGGTACGTGTGCCGTCGGCATTTTTCTTCTGACTGGCCAGCCGCCCGTTGCTCAGCGTAACAAATTTATCCGGAACCGTCATGATTATTTCGTCCGTCGTCTTTTGGTCGGGCTTATCTATCGTTGGGCACCAAACCGAAGTACCCTCCGTTTCCCCTTGAGTCCAGATTTGAGTTGGTTTATCCTTCTCCTCCCCTTTGGGATTTATAAAATAAAGTCCTTTCGCATCATTGATGGCTTCGCTTCCGTGAACCTTTACCTCGTTGGGTTTTGCCGTATAATCGATATACACCGTATATTTTTCACGGGATGTGTAAGCCTTATCAAGTGTTATTTTCAAATGCCAGCCGTCATAGGTGTACTTTACATCTTTCAAAGCAGGACCTTTCACGATGGACACTCTGGCTATATCCATTCCCTTGGCATCCAGCTGCAATGAATCTGTTGGATACATGTGCGGCTTTAACGTAATCCATACTTTTCCATAGAGGTAGGCTTTCGCATAGTCAAACTTCACGTCCAGTTTGGTGTGCACCAGGTCATTGATTTTCGGGTAACTTTCCCGGTATATCGTGTACCACGATGTGTCCTTCGAAATCTGTGCCTCCGCCGACAGGGAACAGGTCAAAAGGATTAATGCCAGAAGATTGTTTTTCATAGTGCGATGGGTAAGGGAGTCCAATTTATTTTGTAGTTGGAGAAAATAATTCCCGGCCAGGCTGAGGAGTCATTTCGATTTGTGATTAGAAGATTAAATCAGCGGTACGTTTCAGGGAATCTTTTCAATCATCAAATTATGATTGGTATAGATGCAAATATCGGCAGCAATGTTCAAACTTTCGCGGACTATTTCCTCAGCGGATAAATGAGGAGCGTGTTTCTTCAAGGCCAGCGCAGCGGATTGGGCATACATGGCACCGGAGCCAATGGCGGCTACCTGATTATCGGGTTCAAGGACATCGCCAGTTCCGGAAAGTACCAATATTTCGTCTTTATTGGCGGCAATAAGCATGGCCTCCAATCGTCGTAAATAGCGATCGGTGCGCCAGTCTTTTGCCAGTTCAATCGCCGCACGCTTCATGTTGGAGCCATAGCTGTTCAATTTCTCATCAAAACGGTCCAACAACGTAAATGCATCCGCCGTAGAGCCCGCAAAGCCCGTCAGAATTTTACCGTCCTGGAGTTTCCGGATTTTTCTGACGTTGCTTTTAGCGATGGTGTTGCCCATGGTAGCCTGTCCGTCGCCACCTACAGCCACCTGGCCATTGTGGTGGACGGCGAGAATGGTAGTGGAATGTATTTTTTTTGTCAATGGTGAAGCTTTTGGCCTTTGGCTGTTGGCAGTGTGCGATTAATCAGATCATTTTTTTTTGAATGAAGTCCTTTTTCTTTGATATCATCATCCTTCGCTAAAGGCTAAAGGCCAACAGCGAAAGGCTGACTAAAGGCCAACAGCTAAAGGCTGACGAATAGCTAAAGGCTGCAACTAAATAAGAATTCTCACCGGATCCTCCAGCAATCCTTTCAACGTTTTCAGAAATGCCGATCCGACTGCCCCATCCACTGCACGGTGATCGCAGGACATGGTAACCTTCATAACATTACCCGGTACCAGCTGTCCGTTTTTCACGATGGCTGTTTCCTTAATTCCGCCAACCGCGAGAATACAGGCGTCGGGCGGGTTGATAATCGCGGTGAATTCTTCAATACCAAACATCCCCAGATTGGAGATGGTGAACGTACTCCCTTCCCAGTCGCTGGGTTGCAGTTTCTTATCGTGCGCCTTTTGGGCAAGTTCTTTTACTTCGGCAGCAATGTGCGACAGCGATTTGTTGTCCGCGAAGCGAACAACAGGCACGACCAACCCATCCTTCACCGCCACGGCAACGCCAATGTGAATGTGATGATTCATTCTGATTTTGTCGCCCAACCAACTTACGTTTACGTCGGGGTGTTGACGCAACGCCGCGGCTACCGCTTTGACGACGATATCGTTGAAGGATATTTTTACCGGCGAGACCTCGTTCATGCTCTTCCTTGCATCCATCGCCTTGTCCATGTTGATTTCCATGGTCAGGTAAAAATGCGGAGCTGAGAATTTGCTCTCCACCAAGCGGCGGGCAATGGTTTTCCGCATCTGGGAAACAGGTACCTCCTCAAAACTCTCCTGCCCGACTACCTGAGGAAGCACAATCGGAGCAGCAGAAGATTTGGAAGCCGGAGCAGTGGACGTCGCAGGAGTGGAAGGCTTATAATTTTCAACATCTCTTCGTGTAATTCTTCCATTTTCACCGCTGCCGGAAATCTTGCCGATATCAAAACCCAAGTCCTTCGCCATCTTTTTAGCAAGAGGAGAGGCCTTGATGCGACCATTCGTTGGAGTTTCCACCTTCAACGGCAGCGCAGCGGCCGCACTGACTCCCTGAGGGGATTGTTGAGCTGCAGAAGTTGTTGGCGATGGAGGCGGCCCGGACGAATTTGCCTGGTGAGCCTTTAACAGCGTTTGCCAGTCGGCTTTTGCATCTCCTATAATTGCCAGAACACCATTTACCTTAACGGGTTCTTTTTCTTTCGCTCCCAGGTAAAGCACCGTTCCTGTATTGTACGACTCATATTCCATCGTTGCTTTATCCGTCTCAATTTCCGCCATTAACTCACCCGCCTTCACGGTATCTCCTATTTTTTTATGCCAGGCGGCGATAACTCCTTCGGCCATGGTGTCACTCATCTTCGGCATAAGCACAATTTCCGCTTTGATCCCTGACGCATCTATTTTCTCAGGTGTAGCAACCGCCATGGCAACCTCTGGCTTAGGCTGTTCTGCCTGGCCGCCGGAAGCAGCCGCTGTCGCAGCCGCCGAAAGCAGATTTGAATAATCTTCTCCGTTTTTGCCGACAATGGCAAGCACATCATTGATCTTTACAGCTTGTCCTTCCTTCGCTCCTAAATACAATACAGTTCCGTCATTAAACGATTCGTAGTCCATCGTGGCTTTGTCGGTTTCGATTTCCGCCATTAATTCTCCGGATTTTACAGTATCTCCTACTTTCTTATGCCATTTGGCGATGACACCTTCGGTCATGGTATCACTCATTTTGGGCATGCGGACAATCTCGGCCATTTCGCTTTTACAATTTTGATGACAATGAAGAAACAAAAATAGGTCTAAATACACCTAATTTCAAGCCTGACGAAACGTTTAAAAAGGAATATTTCCAATGATAAATTCAAAGACTAATCCACTCGTGGGGTTATAGATATTGGCATTGATGTCCGAAATACGAAAACCGACTTCAACTTGTTGCAGGAGTCGCATAACATTAATATCGAACGTAACCTCAACACCGGCCGACGGATAAGGGACCGAAAGATTTTGATAGTAATATTTCGAATGGGTAAAATCATAAAAATAATTCGTGGATGAACCCTGGCCATAGTCGTAAAACAGATTAGCCTTGACTCGCTGAACGTTCAGCACTGGCCCCAAAGCCACATCCGCATACCAGATTGGAAATTCATAATTGGCAGAAAGTGTATAGAATGTATTATCGTTTGGATAGGAATATCCTCTCGGTTTAAAAAGTTGGTTTCGAAACGCATAGATATTTGCGTCGAGGCTTGAAAGCTCGCTTTGATATCCCGCTTTGAAATATAAGGAGTGATGTTTAAACAAACCCGGAAAAAAGGCCAGCGCTCTGACATCCCACAAACTACCCCGAAAATCTCCGCCATACGGCGTGCTGTAATAATCAAAATACAAGTACTGTCCAAACTTAGGGTTGAAGTCACGCAAGCTTTGTTTAAGTGCATGAAGATAGGTCAGGTAAAAATAATTATAGACTAAATGACCGTTGCCAACATTGTTCGTCAGCAGATAATCCGCATGGACCACGGATGTCTTGCCATTGGCTCCTTCGACATAAATGTTGACCGGTACAAAACGTGAGCCCTGGGGTGGTGGGGTAAAGACAGAATCGCCTTTAGTGATTGTATTCTGGAAGGAAGAAACCTTCGTGACACCAAGATAATTCCCAAACTCAAGTTGCGAATAGTATTTCGAACTCGTAAATACCAGAGGAACCCTCAGCCCCAAAGTAGTGCCCGTTTCTTTCCATTTGAGTTGAACATCGCGATCAATTACGGTTGTCGATTGCTGGCGATTGCCATAATACACCTGAAAATCAATGATCGGATAGAATCCCTGGTAACTTACACCCGCTTGCCATTCTCCGGTTTTTTCATTGATGTCATACTGATACCCTCCATTAATGGAGGTCGTACTCAGAATGTCCTGCGAGTAAAGGCCGAGTTGAGCCTGAGCAAAACTGTTGCTGAAGTACGGACCCCAACTGTGCGTGTTGATCATCTGGCTGGCCTTGTATAAACGCCGCACCGGGTATTGTTTATCCGGAATGGTGTCCAGTAAATTCGGTCTTCCCTCCTCTTTGACCAAATGTTCGTAAAATCCCGGCGCGACAGTGACGTCATTCAAGGGCTTCCATAACGTTGTATCAAAAGGTATCCTGACGATATCAAACCCATTCCGGCTCTGATCATTGTAATAGATCGTTTTACCGTCCGGCGAAAGAGCTGG
>Ga0302326_10028045_pt1 | contig 11342 bp, 8 predicted proteins | sample Palsa_T0_3_FD_202264 | JGI IMG/M metagenome (GOLD analysis project Ga0302326, IMG submission 202264) | Peat permafrost microbial communities from Stordalen Mire near Abisko, Sweden - Palsa_T0_3 | ecosystem: Environmental > Terrestrial > Soil > Palsa > Peat permafrost | place: Sweden: Abisko...
TTCTGCATCCGTTTCAGGGCTCGTTTCTTAAACCCTTGGGTCTTCCAATTCCATTTCCGCACTCGGTCCTCCCCATTCAATGCAAGTTGTAACATTTCCGAGTGTCTCAGTTTTGGGGGTCACTCCACTTTGTCGAAAGTGTGCCAGTTCGGCGAATGGCGGGTTGTCTTGCATGGTCAAGGTTCGTCCTTTGCGGGCCGCTTGTGTGTAATACGCAAGAGCGAGTGCGCGATTCAACAGGCTCATCGGCGCTTGCAGCGCAGAGCGAGTAAGAAACAAATGATCACTAGGCCGGGAACGCTCGAATTAGCTAAGTACGTGATCGTGTTTACGACCCGCTCCAGCGGTTCGACGGCGGACGTTTGAGATCTTACCGTATGCGTTGGCAAATTGAGCTGGTGTTCAAGCGACTGGAGAGCCTCGCCCAACTGGCGCACGTTCCCAAGCATGACGACCGCAGTTCCCTCGCTTGGCTTTATGGGAAAGTGCTTGTCACGCTCCTGGCACAAAAATTCATTCGCATCGGGCGCGATATTTCCCCCTCGGGCTACCCACGCTCGGCGCGAGGGTCCGTGTAGTCCGTCGCGTGAATTCAGTTTCGCGGTTCACCAGGTCCAGCAAGCTATCGAATCGCAGCTTTCCTTGCAGCAAACGCTCTATTCCTGGAATCAGATTGCACAGGCTCTTGCGGAAAAGTCACGCAACCGACTACTTCAAATAACGAAATGGCATGCTCCGTGAACATCGCTCCGAGACCGACCGATTGGAACATGCTGCCTGTCAGAAGCCGACTTCTAGCCCGAGTCGTGAGCCCCGTCTTCGCCCGTAACTTCGGAGTTGCCAACAATAGGGGAGTTACGAATTGTTCAGATAGGGTTTCGTTGGAAGCTCTTCGCGCACGCGCTCGCAGCGACTTTCACGAGAGCGGAATGGCGCTCTTCTCCTGCAAGGGCCAAGCGGACGTCTTCTTCAAGAACTGGAACCCATACCGCTGCCAAGGAGTGCCGGAGGATTCCTTGCGCACTACCCGAGCTCGTCCAGCATAGTGTTCGCCCCCGCTGCTCAGAATAACCTCAACAATCGCATCCTTGACTAGCGAAGACATGCAGTTGCACATAAACCCTTCTGCGCTAACGTTTTCGGTAGCAGTGATTTCCTCGAATGCTTTTCCACCAGCGTCAGTGCCCCGCAACCTGATGGCAAGTCGCATGCGGACACGCACGTGGGCGCGCTGCTCCGGCCGTTTGCTCTGCAGTTCCATGGTGAGCCTGCGCCTGAGTTCATCGAGTTTGAGAGGCTTCTCAAAGTACGCAATGGCGCCAAGGTTTGAGCAGTGTTCCCTATATTTCGCATCCGTCTCTCCCGTGATAACAAGGATCGGAATCGTAGACGTGTAGCTCAGGGAGCGAAAGCTCTGGCATAGTTCGAATCCGGAGAACTTCGGCATCATGAGGTCCAAAAGAATCGCATCCGGCTTGTGCTCCAGAGCCAGCCCCAGAGCTTGTTCCGGGTCTTGTGTGTCGATAACCTCGTAGCCTTCGGACAAGCAGGCTCGCAGCAGATCGCACGTCGCCTTATCGTCGTCCACGATGAGAATTTTGTGCACGCGCACACCTCCACTTGAACCAACTTGCACCGCCGATTGGAAACATTTGCCTCTGGTCTGCTACGCCACGCGATCTTCTCTCGTGGAGCAGGATGAGTGTTTTTTATCCCCTCGATACTTTCGCTTTGGCCACAACCTGGGTGACGGTGTGAATCAAAGCTACAGAATCGTTTGCGAATAGTTTGTCCGACTTTTCCACGCAAGCTGCGGCACCCTCATTTAATAGCTCTTCCTTGGCTGCTTCTGAAAATGCCGCGAGGACGATCACGGGAATGCTCTTTGTGATGGCATCCCTCTTCAGCGCTTTAAGTACGTCGAGGCCTGAGATTGTCGGTAACACGAGGTCCAAGACAATCAAATCAGGTAGTGTCTCGCGCGCTGCACCTAGAGCCGCCTCTCCGTGGTTCGCGGTGTGGACGGTGTATCCCGCTCCGGTAAGTGCTCTCTGAACTGCGATTCGCATGAATTTGCCGTCCTCGATAAGAAGTATTTCTCGATTCTTATCTAATAGCGATCTGACGGTACGAGCCAAGGCGTCGAAACTAAATGGTTTTTGCAGGAATTTTCCGAAGCCTATCGCTTCGCGGTCTAACACGCGGTCTGTGTATCCGGACACCAGAACAACGGAAAGCGCTGGCCGCAGCTCCAATGCGGATTTGGCCAGTTCCAATCCTCCCAAGCCCGGCATCACGATGTCTGTGATTAGCACGTGAATCGGGCGATCATGGCTCTGGCAAATCTTCATCGCTTCTTTCGCGTTGCCGGCCTCCAACACGGTGTAACCTTTGGATTCCAAGTACACTCGGCATACGTTGCGAAGGGCGGTTTCATCCTCCACTAAGAGAATTGTCTCTGTCCCTGCGGATGGCATATGGACTAGTTGGAGGCTCTCTTTGGAATCCGCAGGAGCATCGACACGGGGAAGATAAATCTTGAAAATGCTGCCTTTGTCCGGTTCACTGTAAACCCAGATAAATCCGTGGCTCTGCTTCACAATTCCGTAGACCATCGCCAACCCCAACCCCGTGCCTTTCTCTGCTTCTTTGGTCGTATAGAACGGTTCGAAGACATGAAGCTGAGTCTCGGCGTTCATGCCCGTGCCCGTATCGCTGACCGCCAACAAAACGTACTGCCCTGGCGGGACCTCGACCCCTTGGTAGTAAGAGGCCTCCAGGGCCACGTTACTCGTCGCGATGGTGAGACGCCCACCTTGTGGCATGGCATCTCTTGCGTTCACCGCCAAGTTCATGATGACCTGCTCAATCTGACCTCGATCAGCCCGCACTGTACCGAGCTGAGGATCGAGCTCCAGCACTGTTTCGACATCTTCTCCCAGCAAACGTGGCAACATTTTCCCCAGGTCCTTCACTACGTAGCTAAGATCGAGGACAGTTGATTCGAGCACTTGTTTCCGACTGAAAGTTAACAGTTGGCGAGTCACCGTGGCGGCTTTGGAGCTAGCATCTTGGATGCGGCTGGCATATTCAACTACCTTCTTGGGGTCAGCAGAGGACTCGTCCAGAAGCTGCGCGTACCCGCTGATAATCATGAGCAGGTTGTTGAAATCGTGGGCGACTCCGCCCGCTAATCGGCCAACGGCTTCCATCTTTTGGGCGTGTTCAAACTGCTTCTGGAGAGATCGATGTTCGGTAATATCCTCAGCAAACACTTCGAACCCGCCCGGAAGCTCGTCATCATCTGGCAGGCGCCGCCCACCGAGTCGCACTGTTATCATTTTTCCATCTTTACGCTTCCACTTCGCCTCGCAGCCAACCTTGGGACCTCCGGATGCATAATCGCGAGCGCGTTGCTGCTCCGTCGAATTGAGATAAACGTCCGCACCTGTGCTGAGCCCCAGAACCTCGTCTGGAGCTTGGTAACCAAGCATAGCTGCGAAGGCTGAATTTGCCATGGCGATGCGACCATTCTGGTCAACGCGAAAAATGCCATAAGGTGCGCCCTCAATAATTGAGCGATATCTTGATTCCGATCGCCTGAGAGATTCCTCGGACTTCTTGCGCTGGGTAATATCAAGAAAGGTGACTACGCTGCCCGCAACCCCACCGTTGTGGTGTATGGGATAAGACCAGTACTCAGCGGGGAAGCTAGTTCCGTCCGCGCGCCAAAGAACTTCGTCCGTCACGTGCGTCCCTTTCCCTTGCCGGAAAGCCTGGAAAATCTTGCATTCCTCCTCGGGGTACGTGCGCCCATCGGGCCGGGTGTGGTGCATCAGCGCATGCATGTTCTTTGCAAGTAGTTCGGAGTCGCGACTGTAGCCCAACAATCGAAGACACGCAGCATTGCAGAGTGTGCAAGCTCCATCAACATCAATGCAGTAAATCGCCTCCGCCGTGGAGTCGAGCAACAATTGCAACGGCTCTTTGGCCCGCAGTTCCAAATTTAGCTTGTGAAGCTGGCCCTCTATGCGTTTCCTTTCGCTGATGTCGCGAATCGCGGCAGTTACATAGGTTCCCCAGTGTGTCCCTGGTGGACTGAGACTGATGTCGACGGGGAACTCGTGTCCGTCCTTGTGCAAACCGTACAGGTCAAAGCCAGCGCCCATTGAGCGCACCCTGGGTTCCGTGAAAAAACCCGTCCGGTGCTCCGGATGCCGATTCCGAAACCGTTCCGGCACCAGCATCTCAATTTCTCGTCCGAGCACCTCTTCCCGCGGATAGCCGAACAACTTCTGTACCTGGGCATTGACTAGAACAATCTTGCCCTCTCGGTTCACTAAGGCCATGGCATCAGGCGCGGCTTCAAGCAGGCCTTGGAATGTCTCTTCCGGCTCCCTTTGTTGGGTAGGTGTTGACATTGTTTGTGTCAGGTTGGCAGCGTATTTCAGATCAGGCGAAACCGCCTCATTGTTGGTTCTAACTGGTCCTCAAACTAGCACCTGGCGTGGCCATGAATCTATTGTGCGTTGGTAAGGGAAATGCCTACGTTGGTAAAGGGATGCTCACGAAGCTTTGTTAGTTCCTGGGGACGATATTAAATTTTTCGCTCATTCTCACAAGGTCAGCCGCCGATGCAGCGCCCATCTTTTTCATGAGCTGGCTACGATGGACTTTCACCGTTGCCTCGCTAGTTCCAATTTCGACCGCTATGTGTTTATTGAGCCGACCCCAGACCAGAGGCAGGATCTTTCCGTTCGCCAGGTGTCAGGGATTCAAAACGTTCCCGCAGAAGGCAACTTCTGCCTCGCGCGCCCGCCGGGTCACGTCCCGTTTCAACGCGAGCTGAATGGCATCCAGCAGATCTTGATCACGCAATGGCTTGGTGAGGAGTTCAACGGCGCCCGCCTTCTTGGCCCGCACCGACACCGTGGCCCGTAATAAAAATGATCGGAACATGGATGTTGGTCTCATCCAACTCGCGCTGAAGATCGAGCCCACTTTCCCCTGGGAACCTGACATCGAGCACCAAACAGGTCGGCGCATCCGGTCGCCTTGCTTGCAAAAATCGGCGTGGCGATCCAAAGAGCTCGACCCCTAGACCACTGAGCGGATCAGGCTCTTAAGCGCATCGCGGATCGACGCATCGTCATCCACGACAAACACGATGGGCGGTTGCTCCGTCATGAAAATCGGCTGCCTTTGGCAGATTGAATCGAAAGATTGCCCAGGTGTGAAGACCCGGCGTAAAGGAAGCGCCTCGCGCGGCAAAATCAAAAGGACATGGGGACAGTGGGCCAATTCCATTGTGCGTTGGCAAAGATTTCTTTACTTTAGTAAGGGTTGGCTCATGGAAGGTTTGTCGCCGTGAACTTCATCGGTCTGAACCTGAGATGCCAATTTTCTCAGCCATCCTTACCAGCTCTGGCAGTGAATCGGCACCCATCTTCCTCATGAGTTGGCTACGATGGACCTTTACCGTCGCTTCGGTGGTTCCGATTTCAGCGGCAACTTGTTTATTTTGCAGGCCCGAAACGATCAGGGGCAGCACTTCACGCTCGCGCGGTGTCAGTAGTTGGAGACGCTCCCGGAGCATCGCGGTCTCGGCCTGGCGTTGTCGCCACGCGCGGTCCCGCTCGAGCCCCACTTGGATGGCATCCAGCAGATCCTGATCACGGAATGGCTTGGTCAGAAACTCAACGGCTCCCGCTTTCATGGCCTTCACCGACATGGGGATATCGCCATGGCCCGTGATAAAGATGATCGGAATGTGGATGTTGGCCGAAGCTAACTCGCGCTGAAGATCCAGCCCGCTCCCCCCAGGTAACCTGACATCGAGGACCAGGCAACTCGGCACATCAGGTCGTTTCGCTTGCAAGAATTCCCGGGGCGATCCAAAGAGCTCGACCCTTAGACCCACCGAGCGGATCAGGCTCGTAAGCGCATCGCGGATCGACGCATCGTCATCCACGACGTACACGATACTAGGCGGCTCGCTCATCTGACGTGTCTGCCTTTGGCACGGTGAATTGAAAAACTACCCCGTGCGAAGCCCCCGGCGTGAACCACAAACGGCCGCCATGAGCCTCGACGATGGAACGGCCCACCGAGAGTCCTATACCAATGCCCTGGGGCTTTGTGGTGAAGAATGGTTCAAAGATGTGGTTTGCTTGTTCGGGATCGACTCCTTCTCCCGAATCATGAATCTGGATCAGCACACCATCCGGGTGCTTTGCAGACTTGATGCGCAAATCCCGCGGTCGATGGGTAATCGTTCTCATCGCATCAATCCCGTTCAGGATCAAGTTCAACAGAACCTGGTGTAACTGAACGCGATCCCCGAGCACATTGGGAACATCCGGTGCCAGATCTGTCTGAACCGCAACACCACTCCGCAGAAGTTCGTTGCCCGCCAGAGTCAGTACTTCCAGAATGACCGCATTCACATTAAGCTGCTCCATCTGAGGTGGGCCTTTTTGCAACAGTGCGCGAATTCTCACGATCACCTCGCTTGCCCGATTCGCGTCCCGGACGGTCCTGTCGATCGCTTCCCGAGCCTCCCCCAGATTAGGTGGTTGCCCAGCCAACCAGCGCAGCGATGCACTTGCATTCGTGACCACGGCCCCAAGCGGCTGATTGACCTGATGAGCAATGGCAGCGGCCAGTTCTCCCATGGCAACCACGCGGGACACGCGGGCGAGATCCTCCTGCGCCTGGCGCAGTTGTTCCTCGGCCCGTCTTTGATCGGTCACGTCTATAGAGGAGCCAATGTAACCGGCAAAAGATCCGTCGGGGTTAAAACGTGGCACTCCAATAGCGGAGACCAATCGATATTCGCCGTCGTGGCGCAGGAGGTGATACTCCATCCTGAATGCCTCCCGGCGATCAAAGGCTTGAATGTAGGTATCCAAACATCTCTGCAAATCCTCCGGTTCGAGCGCCTCCGCCCAGCCATTGCCTAGCTCCTGATCAATAGATCTGCCAGTAAAGTCCAGCCAAGGCTTGTTGAAGTAGGTGCAGAGCTTGTCAGTGCCCGACATCCAGATCATCACCGGAGCACTGTCGGCCACCAGCCGAAAGCGTGCCTCACTCTCGCGCAGTGCTGATTCCGCTCGCTTGCGCTCGGTGATGTCCTGGCAAGTACCGATTAGACGCGCCGGCTGTCCTTGTTCATCATGAAAAACCTTCCAGCGCTCCTCCAGGACTTTGACGCGGCCGTCTGCCATGACAATCCGGTACTCGACCCTGGAAGCCGCGCCCTTTTCGAGCGAAGTCTCAAAGGCCGCTTCCACTTTCGCACGATCCTCCGGATGAACAAGTTCCATAAAGTCTTGACGCCTGGGGTGAAAATAGGAGGGGTCGGTCTCAAAGATGCGGTGTGTCTGCTCGGACCAGGTTACGTCAAGACTGGGCAACTCGATTTCCCAACTGCCGACGTTTGCGACCGCTTGGGCCTCGATCAAGCGGATGCGTTCTGTCTCCAATTGCTCTGCGATTCTGTGCTGCTTCCGCTCACTGGTTCGGAGGGCTTCTTCCGCCTGCTTGCGCTCGGTGACGTCCTGCAAAACACAGGCGACCCGGTCGATGCCATTGGGGCCTTCGATGGGGAGATAGGATATGGATAAGTCCCTTTCGCCGAGGTTGGGATACTTGTATCTCAGTTCATAGGTGACGACCTTACCCCGGAAACACTCATCCAATTTTTCCTTGGCGATTTCCTCGAAAACCCCCGGGTTCAACAGCTCTGAGACGAAACGCCCCAGGAGTTGTTCCTTCTCAAGGCCGCGATATTTCAGGAACGCACGGTTGGCGAGCACGTAGCAGTAATTCCGGTCAATGACTACGATCATCTCTTCCAGGCCTTCGACAACTTTCTCGTACTCCCGCAGCGTGGCCTCCGCCCGCTTTCGTTCCTTGATATCGCGCGCGATCGCTTCGATGGCTGGTGACCCTTTCCAGAGAATTGGAATCGAGGCCGACTCGATCTCCACTGAGGAACCATCGAGCGCGACAAGAACATATTCCATCGGAAGGGACCCAAGTCCGGTCTGGGAGGAATCCCGCATGCGACGTCTTATGGAAGCCAATGAGTCGGGATGAATGATTTCGGAAAGCTCCTTGCCCACAATCTGCCCCGGCCGTTGCGCGGCCAACAATCTCACGGCGGAGGGATTGACAAAAACGATGCGTTCTTCGCTTACGACAAAAATCGCATCAGGGAGTGCTTCCACCAGCCTGCGAAATCTATCCTCAGTTTCACCGAGCGCAGCATTGGCAGCTGTAAGTTGGCTGGTTCTTTCGAGAACCCGGCGCTCCAGCTCTTGGTTGAGCCGCTCGAATTCCATAGTCGCGCGTCTGTCCACAGACGATGTCACCATGGCAGCCGCCAGCACGATTAGGGTGACAATACTGATTGCATTGTTGCCGAACACAGAAATGCTCACAGCATGGGTAAGATCGGGAGGCGGGGCGGGGATGAAACTCGCGGCAGCCATTCCGGTGTAATGCATGGCGGAGACAGCGGCTCCCATCACGATGGCGCTACCCAGCCTTCGCGGAACACTCCATCGGGTCTCCTCTCGTAGATCGAATGCCATTAGCAGCGCAATTAGAGAAAACAGGATTGCGAGCAAGATGGAAGCGGTAACCAGAAGCGGGGAGTATCGGGTGATGGCGGGCAATCGCATTGCGGCCATGGCGATATAGTGAAGGCCCGCGATGCCGGCGCCCATAATGAAGCTGCCGGTAAAGGCTTCACGCCAGCCCATCTTGTGGCGGCTCGCCACATACAGCGCGAAGGCGGACGCGAAGATGGCCACAACGACGGATGCCAGAACTGTCGGCCAGTGATGCTCGACAGGCACTGGCAAGTGGAAGGCCAGCATCCCCTTGAAGTGCATCGCCCAGATGCCGATGCCCATCGCAATCGCCCCACCGCTCAACCAAGCTATTCGAACCCGGTCTCTTGCAGCGGTTACACGACCTGTAAGGTCGAGCGCGGCGTAGGACGCGGCTATGGCTATCAATACTGAGCGCGCCACTGCGCCATAGTCATAGTAGCCGGCCAATGCTGCCTTACTGGAGACGAACACCAAATCTCCTTCGCCGGGGTTTCGGATTCTCGAACTTCGAGCCGCCAACGGCTCGCCAAATGGCCGGCGTAGTGCTGCGGGCCCGCACTGCTGGCACGAAAGTCTATATCACAACCGAGGATATAGGGAAATGTTAACGAGTCTCAAGTCCGGAGTGATGCAAATCGCAACACTCGTGCTTTTCGACCTGATCAATTCTTGACAATTGCGAATTCGGGCGTAACGTCAAGAGAGTCGTGTCGTGAGGGCACACTCTCCTACCGCACAGGGCACGTGATTGGCGTCGCAATTGGTGCACCATTCCAATCCGCCCGGGGGACGGGCGTGGCTCAGCAAATATGCGACCATCCCAGCAGCGTGACAGGCATCCTTGAATTCGATTTTTCTCGTTCGTCGGATCCGAACCGATCACGATACTCGGCACGGGTTTCGGTCACTGTCTGCGAGAAGTGCGGGCACATTGAGTTATACAGCCAGGTACCAACGCTCCTGTGCGACTGGTTACGACGTCCCTACGCCGATGAAATTTGAAGTCTTCGGAAGTCATACTGCCACTGGTCTCATGCCAAACCGAGCAATATCTCCGGACCAAACCTCATTCTTCCGACGAGTTGGCTGGCAGACATAACCCCCCTTGCGAACGTCGAGCTAACTTGTGGCTATCGGCAGGAAATCCGCTTATGAGCTAGCGCGGACTGGCGCCGTTGCGCGACCCAACCACGCAAGCAATTCGTGACCGAGTCCACGATTGAACCTGACCGACCCAAGGTCTGGAATTCACCTAAGGACTATCTGTTGGGAGGTGGTCTATGCCCGACTCCGAGTTCTACTGCCACGCCTGCATGAAAACATTCTCAAAGGTGCTGATGTGGGCCGAATACGAGGAAGGCGAAGTCCTCTGTCCCCATTGCAGCAGTGATAACTTAGAACCGCGTTGGTCCGTCTTCTACCCCATCACTTCCAAGAAGAGCGCCTGAGAACCGGTCCCCCAGGCACTGCACCGAAAGTGGTCATTGACAGCGCCCCCCTGGGAGCTTAGCGTCGACATGTCTCCATCGGCCACAGCTAAACGCCGTCGCACAACTCTTACCTGGCGGCCCAGCAACGGCCCCGACCCACGAGGACATTCGGGCAGTTGAAAGACCCGAATACATGGTGGTCAACCACCGCAGCCGGGCCAGCTTCGACCGGCAGCCTCGAATTGTCGCATGTCGAGAGACAAGCGCAAAGGAGGAAGCGATGCGACACTCAAAACGAAAGACGAACATCACGACGACCGTTTTGGCATTGGCGCTCCTGGTCGGATGGTCAGCCAGTCCAGCGCTGGCCCATTCTCCCCTATTTTGGCGCGTTCGATTACATCGCCTTTAAAGTGGATGGCTACAACGTCGTAGACAGCGAGGCCGACAAGAACTTGGCCGGAGTTCGCGCCAACGCCGTCCCCGGCATATTTTCGGTGATCAACAACTTGCAAGTGGTGCCGGCGTGATGGAATTCGCGGCATGAAAATGGCCGGGGGCCGAAATTACTTTTGGCTGGCGCGTTTCCACGTCTGTCCTTACGCCCCCCGCACCGGGTCCAAGTGAGTCTTACAAAGGGACCGGTCCGTAGAACCGATGATCGCAGATAAGATGTCGGGCAGTCCTGCTTCGCCCGGTTGCGGCAAGCTGGAGCGATGGAGGCTGGATGAATGATCTCTTCAAACACGCTGTTTCGCTCTCGCTCCTCTGGAAGTGCGTTGCCGCAGTTGTCGGAATCCTTTTTATTCAAGGCACGTTTCGCGTGCTCGAACAAACCCTGCCCCGGCGCTTTGGACGGGCCGATGCGCGCTATAAGGTTCGCAAGTTCGTCGTCTTTTCCGGGTACCTTTCGATTCTCCTTTTCCTCGCCATCCTCTTTGAAGATCGCCTGGGCCGCCTCAGCTTTGCCATTGGTGTCGTCGGCGCGGGTGTGGCAGTCGCCCTGCAGGACGTGGTGGCCAGCATTGCCGGCGCTTTCTCCATCGGTTTTTCAAAGCTGTATGCCGTGGGAGACAGAGTGCAGATCGGCGACACTCGAGGGGACGTGATCGACATCGGGCTGCTGCGCACCACCTTGATGGAAACGGGGAACTGGGTCAGCCGGGACTTGTACAACGGCCGCATCGCTCGCATCCCCAACAGCACCGTCTTGCGCGGGTCCGTTTTTAACTACTCGCAAGGATTCCGGTTTGTTTGGGACGAGATCAACGTGCTGTTTAAAATCACCAGC
>Ga0302326_10028047_pt1 | contig 11342 bp, 11 predicted proteins | sample Palsa_T0_3_FD_202264 | JGI IMG/M metagenome (GOLD analysis project Ga0302326, IMG submission 202264) | Peat permafrost microbial communities from Stordalen Mire near Abisko, Sweden - Palsa_T0_3 | ecosystem: Environmental > Terrestrial > Soil > Palsa > Peat permafrost | place: Sweden: Abisko...
CTGCGCAGGCGCGACCGTGCCGACGGCGTTCGAGCCGAAGATCAGCGCTGGCGCCGAGAGGCCGAGCGCGGGCTGCGGCGCAACCGGAATCGGCGCAACCGGAACCGGCGCAACCGGAACCGGCCCAACCGGCGCCGGCGTGATCGCGACAGCTGGCGTTGCGCCGAGCAATGCTGCGCCTGCGAACGCGACCAGCGCCGCGCGAATCCCCTGCACTGCGATCCTTCGCATGGTTCCCCCCTCGTGTCCCCGAATCAAAACCAAACGGTAGCGAACGCGGGGCGCGTGTGAGGCGCTGCAAGCGTCGATAATCGACGCCCACGGCAACCACAGAACTGGAGGCGCACGAGTTGAGCCCCGAGCCCGAAGAACGAACCGTACCCACACTCAGCCGCGAGGGAGACGTGTTCCTACTCGATCTGGGAGACGGCGAGAGCCGCTTCAACGAGAGCTTCGTGGACGCCGTCGAAGAGCACCTGGACGAGGTCCAGGGAGCCGGTGCCCCGCGAGCGCTCGTGACCAAGGCGACCGGCAAGATCTGGTCCAACGGGCTTGACCTGGAGTGGATGGCCTCGCACCCCGACCAGATCCAGAGCTTCGCCTACCGCGTTCATCTGCTGCTCGCCCGCGTCCTCGAGCTCGACGTCCCTTCGGTCGCGGCGCTGCAGGGTCACACGTTCGCCGCGGGCGCCATGCTGGCGCTCGCGCACGACCAGCGCGTCATGCGAGCCGACCGCGGCTACTTCTGCCTGCCGGAGGCGGACATCAAGATCCCCTTCACCCCCGGCATGAGCGCGCTCATCGCAGCGCGCCTGTCTCCGCGGGTCGCCCATGAGGCGATGACCACCGCTCGACGCTACGGAGGGGACGACGCCGCCCGGGACGGCATCGTTGACGACGCCGTCGGCGTCGACGAGGTGCTCGGCAGCGCCATCGCGCGAGCCGCAGCGCTCGCGTCGAAGGACCCCGTGACGCTCGGCGTGATCAAGCAGCGCCTGTACGCCGGCACACTCGCCGCTTTGCGCGACCACGACAGCTGACCGTAGGCTCGTGAACCTCGCGGGCTGGGGGCTGAGGTGATGCTGGTACAACCGCCGCGCTGTAGCCGGCTTTTCAGGCGGGGACCGCCTCCAGCTCGCCACCACGGGCGGCCTTCGCCTGCTCGCGACTATCGCGTGAGGAGATCAGGACTGCGGCGAGGACCGCGCCCACGATCGCAAAGCCCGCACCGACGAGAAAGGCGCGGTCGAACCCTTTGGTGAGAGCGACCGAAGGGTGCGCGCCGCCGCTCAGCAGAACTTGCGTGCGGCTGTTGGCGACGGTCGCGAGAATCGCCAAGCCGAGCGCGCCGCCGACCTGCTGGGAGGTGTTGATCAGCCCCGAGGCAAGGCCGGCCTCATGCGGCTTGGTCCCCGTCACGGCGCCGATGGTCACCGACACGAACGAGAACCCGAGGCCGAAGGCGGCGAGCAGCGACGGCCCCAGCACATCGGCGGTGAAAGACCCACCGGGTGCGGGTACCTGCGAGAACCACACCAGACCGCCCGCGATCAGCAGCAGCCCTCCGATCAGGACCGGCTTGAAGCCGATGCGTGTGACGAGCTGCGAGCCGACCCCGGCCGAGATGATTATCCCCACGGCGAGTGGCAGATAGGAGAACCCTGTCCTGATCGCCGAGAAGTGCAGGACGTCCTGCAGGTAGAGCGAGATGAAGAAGAACATCGAGAAGAGAGACATGCCGATCAAGAGGCCCACGATGTCCGCTCCACGGAGCGTTCGCAGCCGGAAGATCGAGAACGGCAGCAGCGGATGGCGCTGGCGGCGCTCGATCACGACGAACGCCGCGAGCAGGATGGCCGAGCCGGCGAGCCTAAGCAGCGTGCCTGTCGAGCCCCAGCCGACGTTGACGGCGTCGACCACCGTGTACACGAGCAGCGCGAGACCCCCTGTGACGGTCACAGCCCCGGGAATGTCAAAGCCTTCAGTGCCATCTTCGGATCTGCTCTCGAGCAGCAGCCGGGGGGCGAGCGTCGCCGCGGCGATGCCGATCGGGACGTTCACGAACAGCACCCAGCGCCAGCTCAGGCCGCTCGTGAGAATGCCGCCCAGCAGGACCCCGGCGGCCCCGCCGGCGCCGGCGACGGCACCCCAGATGCCCAATGCGCGGTTGCGTTCCGCACCCTCGGCGAACGTCGTCGTGATGATCGACAGGGCCGCAGGCGAGACGATCGCCGCGCCGAGACCCTGGATCGCGCGCGCGGCGATCAGCCAGGCCTCGGACTGAGCCAGCCCGCCGGCGAGCGACGCGAGCGAGAAGACGACAAGACCGATCATGAACATTCGCCTGCGCCCCAGGAGATCGGCCAGACGCCCGCCGAGCAGCAGGAACCCCCCGAAGGTCAGCGTGTAGGCGTTCACGACCCACGACAGGTCATCGCGGGAGAAGTGCAGGTGCGCGCCGATGGACGGGAGCGCCACGTTCACGATCGAGGCATCGATCACCACCACGAACTGGGTCATCGCCAACAGCATCAGGGCCAGGTTCTTGCCTCGCCGTGAGCTCAGGTCGGCGGCGGCCCTACCGGTGCGGGAGCCAGACCTCGTTGCCTTCACAGATTGGGTCTCGGTAGTGCTCATGCGGGTCCTCTCGGAAGTCGAATGGCGGCGAATGATCCGGAAGCGGAATTTCGGTTCCCCTTGCTTATAGCAGCATACGGAGCTAAGATTCCGTTTATGGAGGTAGTGTCCACAGATCAGCGCACACTCAGGGCCGACGCCCGGCGCAACCGCGAGCGGATCATGTCCTCGGCCCGGGAGCTGTTCGCAAGCGACGGCCCTGCGGCACCGATGGACGAGATCGCCGCGCATGCCGGCGTCGGGATCGGCACCGTCTACCGCCACTTCCCGACCAAGGAGGCGCTGCTGACCGAGATGGTGCGCGTTCGCTTCCAGGAGTTCGCAGCGATCGCGACGCTCGCCGAGGACACCCTGGACCCACGGGACGCGCTCGAGTCCGTCATGCGCCGCTCCGCCGAAACGGTCGAGGGAGACATGGGCTTTCAGCTGGCGATGATGGGCTCCAACGAGCTCGAGTGGGAGGGCATCGAGGAGCAGAAGGCCGTTCTGGCCTCGGTCCTGACCCGGATCATCGACCGCGCGGTCAGTGCCGGTGTCGTCCGAGAGGACTTCACCTTCGAGGATTTCGCAATGGTGATGTGTGGAATCACCTCGACCATGTACTACAAGCCCGGCTGTGCCGACTGGCGGCGCCACCTGGCGATCATTCTCGACGGCGTACGCGCTCCGGTCGGGGACGTCGACGCTCGTGCTGTCGCCACGACGGCGGGCGCACCAACACTTCGCTGACCCTTCGCGGTCAGGAGCGCCGCCAGCGCCGCTCAGTCCGTCGTGCGACGCCGGTACAGGCTGCTGGCCAGCGGGGCGAAGACGGCTATCAGCGCGACGGACCACAGCAGCGATGCGAGGATCGGGTGTTGCATCGGCCATACGTGGATGGCCTCGGAGGGATTCGGGTTGCCGAGCAGCTGCCGGCTGGCGGTGGTGACGGCGCTTACGGGGTTCCAGTTGGCGAGGTCCTGAAGCAGGGCCGGCATGTGCTCGGTCGGGACCAGCGCGTTTGAGACGATCGCCAGGGGGAACAGGATGACGAGGCCGATGCCCTGCGCGGACTCCGGGCTCTTGCTCACCATTCCCAGGCATGCGCATCCCCAAGAGAGGGCGTAGCTGAAGAGCAGGAAGATGCCAAAGCCGCCGGCGATCGACGCGACGTCGGCGTCCGGCCGCCAGCCGATCGCAAGGCCGGTCAGCGCGACGAAGCCGGCGCAGATCACGGCCGTCATCAGGTCCGCGAGGGACCGGCCGACGAGCACCGCCGGCCGCCACATGGGGAGTGTCCTGAAGCGGTCGATCACGCCGCTTCCGAGGTCGGTGCTGAGGCCGACGGCGGTTCCCATCGCCGAGGTGGTCAGGTTCATGGCCAGCAGCCCGGCTATCGCGAAGTCCTTGTAGCTGCCGTGGCCGGGCAGCACCACCCCGGAGCCGAACACGTAGACGAACAGGAGCGTGAACAGGACGGGCTGGACGGTGACGTCCGACAGCTGCAGAGGCTCACGCTTGATGTGAAGGAGGTTGCGCCCGGTGAGCGCGGCGACGTCGCGGACCCGCTGCATGAGCCCACGGGATCTCACAGCTCTTGCCCGCGGCGTCGCGGCAGTCGCGGTGGAAGAGCTCATACGCGGGCGACCTCCAGCTCGGCTGCGGATCGTCCCTGCCCGGCTTGATCCTCGGCCTCGTCGGCGCCGCGGCCGGTCACCGCAAAGAACACGTCGTCGAGCGACGGCTGATGGACCTCGACATCGTCCACCGAGACCCCCGCGCGATCAAGGGCCCGCACCACGGTGCTCGCCAGCCCGGTGGCGCCCTGCACCGGAGCGCGAAGGCGGCGACCGTCGTGGCTGACCTGCACGGGACCTGTGACGAAGGGGCCGAGTGCCGCAGACGCCGCCGTGTCAGCGGCGCTGAGCGTGAGCTCAAGGCGCGCTCCGCCGACCTGGCTCTTCAGCTCCGCCGCGGTGCCTTCGGCAATCACGTGGCCGTGGTCGATCACGACGATCCGGTCGGCAAGCTCATCGGCCTCGTCCAGGTACTGGGTTGTGAGCAGCAACGTGACGCCATCGGCGACCAGCGCTCTGATCACACCCCACATCCGCACCCTGCTTGAGGGGTCAAGGCCCGTGGTCGGCTCGTCCAGAAACAGCACTGGCGGTCTGGTCACGAGGCCGGCGGCGAGATCCAGGCGCCGGCGCATGCCTCCCGAGTAGGCCTTGAGGACCCGGTTGGCCGCGTCTGTCAGCTCGAACTGGTCGAGCAACTCGCCCGCCCTGGCTTGCGCCTCGGCGCGACGCAGGCCGCTCAGGCGTCCGATCATCACCAGGTTCTCGCGGCCGGTCAGGACCTCATCGAGGGTGGCGTCCTGGCCGGTGACCCCGATGTTGCGCCGAACCTCGCTCGCCTCGGTGACGACGTCGTGGCCGGCGACGCGCGCCGCGCCGTCGTCCGGGAGAGCGAGCGTGGTGAGGATGCGAACCGCGGTGGTCTTGCCGGCTCCGTTCGGTCCCAGCACGCCGAGGATGGCACCGGCCGGCACCTCCAGGTCGATGCCGTCGAGCGCCACGGTCGAGCCGAAGCGCTTGCTGAGGCCGTGCGCCTCGATCATTGCGGTGTTTGCCATTCCGTCCCCTTACCGGTCGTCAAGTAAGGGGGAGGATACACACAACTTACCGGTCGTCAAGTAAGATAGCCGAATGGCGCGATCCTCACCCGTACGAGCGGAGAAGCACCCGGACGCTCGCAAGGGCGCGCCATCCGGCTCAGAGCCGGCCGGCTCGACGCGTGAGCGCATCCTCGACATCGCGCTCGAGCTGTTCACCGAGCGCGGCTATGACAAGACCTCGCTGCGCGACATCGCCGAACGGCTCGGGACCACGAAGGCCGCCCTCTACTACCACTTCGAGCGCAAGGAAGAGATCCTGCTGGAACTCCATCTGCGCCTGCATGCGCTCGGCCGCGAAGCACTCGAGGAGCTCGACCAGCTCGAGGACGGGCAAGCGCGCGCGGACGCCTGGCCGGGCCTGATCGATCGCTTCATCGACCAGGTGATCGACAACCGCGAGCTCATCCTTCTGCACCAGCGAAACCACCGTGCGTTCAAGCAGCTCACGGACAACGAGCGCCATCGGGCCGAGAACGATGACATCGAGGAGCAGTTCCGCCGCATCCTCGAGGACCCCGCCATCCCACTCGACCGGCGAGTGCGGATGGCGTGCTCGATCAGCGCGATCGTCGGAGCTCTGGCGACCGGGGACGCGGTATTCGGCGAGGTGGGGATGACCGTGCTCGCCGAGCATGTCCGCAGGGCCGTTCACGACCTTCTCGGTTCACACGTCCCGGCCGCCTGAGCCCCGGCGCATGCGGATCCCTAGAGCTTTTGTTCGGGCTGCGTAAAGCCCTCCGGGTTGGGGGTCCAGTTCGTCGAGCCGGCGTCATCGATCCAGAAGCCGTCCGAGTTGGGGATGTGCATCATCAGGTCGTTGCCCCATTTGCCGTGCACGGGCTTCATGATCACGCCCTCGTTGGGCTTGGTGCCGACCGAGATCTCCTTCAGCCTGTCGCCTTTGCCGGCGAGCTCGAGGCGCACCGCGTGGCAGGTCATCCCGGTGACCGGGTAGGGCACCGCGACGAAGTTCCAGCCCCTGTGCAGGCGCACCCTGGGGGCGCTGTAGCGCTCGAGCCGGGTGGCGGGCTTCCAGCGGCCCCCGCGCTTCATCGTGATGACCACGCCCTCGTTGGTATACAGGGCGAAGCTCTTGGATCGGCCTGGACGGTAGGTCTTCCAGTGGCCGTTCAGGTACACGCGAACGGACTCGACCACCTTGCCCTTGAGCTGCTTGTCGATCGACGCCACGAGCGCGGCCGCAGTCGGCGTCACCGCCGGCACGCTGCGGGGCGAGGCCGCGGCCTTGCGAGCCGTGGTGGCTGTCACAGGTTCTTCTTCGACCGGTTCTTCGGCAGGTGCGGTGGTGCCGCCTTCGGCCGGCAGCGCGACGGTGTTTTCACCGGCTTTCAGCGCCGCCGGCGGAGCGGGAGGCGCGGAATCGGTGAAGTTGCCGCTCCCGTCAACCGCGACGGCGTGCAGCACTTCGCCGGCATTCATCGTTATTGGCGCCGTCCAGGTACCCGACCCCGGCGCGGTCTGCGTCGCCCGAATCGTGTTGAACGTGGTGAGCGTGTTTCCAGGCTGGGCGGCGACGATGTTGTTCGTGTAGAAGGACACCTCGGTGACGCCGGCCGTCAGGGGGTTCGCGCCGATGTCGTTGACGTTCATCGGGCTGTCGGCGACTGCGGTTACGGTCGCCGTTCCGTTGGCGTAGCTGATGGCCCCCATCATCGGTCCGTTGGTGTCCGCTTTGGCGGGTGGGGCGTAGTTGGGCAGGCCGCCGAGGAAGTCGGCTGTGATGTACCAGTGTTTCGTGTGCAGGGCCCCGATCCCCACCCATTCGGCGCTTGGCAGAAGCAGGTTCATGCGATGACCCCACGACGGCCCGTCGATGTACATCCATCCGTAGACGGTCTCCGCCGGCGGCAGGAAGAAGATGTTCTCGTACCCGCACGCCCCCCCTTTGAGAGCGGGGTTGACGCACTCGCGCTGTCCGATTTCAGAGCCCTGGTTGATCGCGCTGGTGTGCGCTTCGTAGCCGTAGGTCGTCTCCTCGTTGTCGTGGTTCAGCGCGATCTGGGACATCAGCGTGCCGTCCAGTTTGTAAGGGGTGAGCCCCCTCGCTTCGCGTTCGCTGTTGATCAGCCAGAAGAGCTGCTGCGCCGGGGTCATGCCTTCGAAGTTCGCCGGGACGACCATCGGAACGTTGCACCCTTCGGCCTGGCGTGCCTTCGTGAACCATTCATTGATCCACGCGGCAGTGGGGGTTTCGGGCAGTCCTCCCGGGTTGGTTTCCACTGTCGGGTTGGCGGTGCTGCAGGCTGCCGCCTGCGCGGCCGGGCTGCTGAGCAGCGCCGGAAGCAGGAACATGCACGATGCCGCGAATCCGATTGCACACCTGCGAAGCCAGCCCACTGTCGCCTCCCTCAAATGAAGTGCCGTTCTGTGCGGGGCGCCGATCGCAGCCCGCGCCCCCGTTCGCCTGAATCTCCGATACCTGCGTGCTCGCTCGCCTGATCGGAAAGCTGCGCCGTGCGGCGCCTGCAGGAGGGCGAGAGCATTGCAGAATCGGCTCGGCAGCGCTCCCCGATGCGTTGTGACGTTTGCAGCATGGTTCTCACAGCGTCGCCACGCAGGCACGTTCTGGCCTGCGCCGAGTTGGGCTCGCCCCTGTAGCGTTCAGGGAGCAGGCGGTCGTCGTGTCGCCCACAGCGGGTGGGCGACCGCCCTGTTCAACTACGGAGGGATAAATGACATCGAAGCTGTCCACATGGCTCCTCGTGGCACTTGCCGGCGGCGCCTTCATCGCGGGCTGCGGGAGCAGCAGCACCTCGACAAGCACAACGCAGAGCACTCCAGCGACGACCGGCCCGGCGACAGGCACCTCTCCGTTGACTCCCGAACAGGCCAAGCAGGCCGCGTCGACCTGCAAGTCCGGCGTCCAGAAGGAGTCGGCGATCCCGCAGAGCGCCAGGGGCAAACTCGAAAAGACGTGCGAAAAGGCCGCGTCGAGTGGCACCGCGAACGCGCTGCGTCAGGTGGCCCAGGAAGCGTGCATTCAACTCGTGGACGCCTCGCACATTCCCGCCGGCGCGGCCAAGGAACGGGCTCTCTCCGTCTGCAAGGTCAACACAACCGTCGGCAAGTAGCCGCCCGCAGCCAGAGAGCTGCGCTCAGCGAGGGGGCCGCGGTCATTCCGCTGCGGCCTCCTCCTCCTCCTCCTCCTCCTCCTCGGCCGCTGCATACAGCGACTCGCTCGCGAGCTCCTGGTTCTTTGATCCGAACAGCCTGATCTCGAGCAGATCGTGGCGGTAGTCGTCGGGGGCGATCAGCGTGAAGCGTTCGTCCATCAGCTCGCACTGGTCGACGGCGAGGCCGGCGAGCTCGGCGGTGACGATGCGCCCGCCGGGGACCAGCGGGTGGCCCCACACCAGCGTCATCGAGGCGACCGCCCCGGCGTCGCCCCGCCAGGCGCCGATGACCTCCTCGCACAGGTCCATGCGCCAGTCGGGGTTCCGCTCGGCGGTTTCCTCGGTGAAGTCGACGTGAGCCCAGAAGTCGCTCGGCTCTTCCTCAGCGCCGGCGCTGAGGAAGCGGACGTAGCCGAACAGCTCGTATCCGTTTGAGGTGGTGGATGTCCCGGGGACATAGGTGCGCCCATGCCAGCTTCGATCGGGATACCAGATGAGCTCGCCGGGCTCGCCCAGGTCCTCCGCCTCGTCGTCGATCCCCAGCGCGGCCGCGAGAAACTCCTCGCGCAGCCGCTCGGCCCAGCGGCCGTAGGGAAGCTGCTCCTGAGGCGGCTCGGCTGCGAAGCGGGGTAGGAATCGCTGCTCGGGTGGCATTGCCCCTGGCAGCCTAGCCCTCGCGCGATCGCGCCATGGAGCTCAGCAGGAAACCTCACGCCTCGCGCAGGACGGCGGCGGCGTGCTCGGGGGCGACGATGTTCAGGTTCACATCGGTGGAGAGCTCGAGCCCGGCCAGGTGGGTGAGACGTGGCAGCACATCGATCCGCCAGCAGAAATGATCCGCGCCACGCGGAGCGGTGCGCACCCACATGTTCAGCGGGGGACTCGAGCCGAAGTGCCGTGCCAGGCGGCACAGCCCGTCGTGCAGGAGCGCACTGCCGGACGGGCCGTCGTCCTCGAAGCGCGGACGTGGCCTGCGGGGCGCCAGCATCAGCTGGAACGGCAGCCGGGAGGCGTACGGCGCCATCAGCACCGCCTCCTCATCGATGGCCACGATCCGCTCGCGCAGCCGCACCTCCTCGGCGACGACGTCGCCGAGGAGGCTCTGGCCCATCGTGCGGTTGGTGTAGGCCCCCGCGCGCTCGCGCTCGCGCGCGACCGCCGCGGGCACGAAGTCCATCGCATACAGCTGTGCGTGGGTGTGCGGCAGCGACGCGCCCGCCTCGGCGCGCTCGTTGACGATCAGCTGCACGCACGCGCTGGCAGCGTGCGCTCGCATTCGCGCCCGCCAGGTGTCCACCGCCGCGGTCACCTGCGCCAGCGGAAGGTCGGCGAGCGACAGCACGGGCTCAGGGCCGTTGACGATCACCTCGTGTGAGCCGCTTGCCGGCAGCGAGGACAGGAGCTCCGGCGCACCCCTTCGCTGCGGCTCCTCCTCCTCATCCGCAGGCGGCCCGTGGGCCGCAGTCAGCGCGGGAAACAGGTTGGGTATCACTCGCACCGTCCAGCCGGGAGAGTCCGGCGGGCCCCCGCCGGGGCGAACGGCGTACAGCTCGGGCGGCGTGCGGTCCTCGTTGCCCTCGGCGAACGGATCGCGATCGGGATCGATCGGCAGGGGCGGGCTCTCCCTGAGCCAGTGCCCCGGCTCGCCGCCGGGGCGGCGCGAGCGCTCACCGGCGACGATCGTCCTGTGCCCGCTCAGCGGGTCGATCCGAATCTCAGGCATCCACCGCACCCGGCCTTCGCGTGCTCGGATCAGCCGTCGAGGGCATAGCGCCTCACATCCTGTTCGAGCTTGGCCGAGCTCAGGTAGGGACCCTGGCGGATGTACTCCATGCCACGGCTGTCATAGAACACGGTGACCGGCGTGAAGGCCGAGTCTGTGATTGCGGCGCCGGCCTGGCCGCTCTTGTCGTAGTAGCTCGGGTAGCTCACCGGAAAGGACCGAAGGAAGGCGCGCGCGTCGTCGAGGCTGCTGTCCCCGGAGTCGAGCCCGATGAACGCCACCCGCCGTCCCTGTGCGACGGACACGCGCTGAAAGGCGCCGAACTCCGAGCGGCACGGCACACACCAGGACGCCCACTTGTTGACCACCAACGGGTAACCGCGGAGCGCCGCCAGACGTGCTCGCACGGCGCCCAGCCCGCCCGGCAATAGCTCTGCCGCCTGGGCATGCAGCGCCGCCAGCGGCGCCGGCGAGCCCGCGAGGCGAGCGCGCATCTGCGTGAGGCTGAGCTTGGAGGGCGCCGCCGGCGAGGAGGAGGAGCCGGCCAGCTGAACCAGGCCCACGACGAGCACGGCGAGCAGAGCCACCGCGCCCGCTGCGATCGATACGCGCTTCAGCGTCATCGCCGCTAAGGGTGGCAGATGACCTCGACTTCAATCGCACGCCGAGGTTCGACTTCAATCTTGCCGCGACGTGCTATACCCTCTGAAATACACGTAGAGCCGGGTTGCGTTGAGCATCCGGCAAACGGCGCCGGTGGGCGCCAGTCCTTTCGAGTCACGCTGAAGCCACTTCGGCGGCGGCTCAGTCTCGAAGTCCAGAGCCTCAATGGCCGAGTCCACTTCAGTGGCCCGTGCGGTCGCTCCCATTCCAGCTCCCGCGGAAATCTCGCGCGCGGAGAAGCTCGTGCGCGAGCGCTTCCTGCACGACGGCGAGGACCCCGCGGTCGCGCTGGCTGCGGGCACTCCCCGCAGGCGCGCCCTGGACCGGGCGCTGGCCGAGCTGGAGGCCGATCCGAAGGCCAAGTATCCGTCAACCGCGTGGCGTCGCGAGTTCTCGCTGCTTCTCGGCCTGGAGCGGCTGCTTTCTGAGGACGAGCCCAAGCTGGCGGACGGGACGGTGCTGTCGGCCCACCAGGTCGACGCGCTGTCCGGCACGCTCACGGCGCTGTTGGCCGAGGCGCAGAGCCCGT
>Ga0302326_10028048_pt1 | contig 11342 bp, 3 predicted proteins | sample Palsa_T0_3_FD_202264 | JGI IMG/M metagenome (GOLD analysis project Ga0302326, IMG submission 202264) | Peat permafrost microbial communities from Stordalen Mire near Abisko, Sweden - Palsa_T0_3 | ecosystem: Environmental > Terrestrial > Soil > Palsa > Peat permafrost | place: Sweden: Abisko...
TGGATTTCTTGGTTTCAAAGAACTCAACCTGGTCGTTTGAGTGGCTAACCAAAGAGAACGATTCCATATGGAAGAAAATAAGGCGATGAGGGCGGTATACTGGTCGCATCTTTCGGGCTAACCCCCCGGCCCCGTGATCGGCGGATAAGGAGATTTTCATGTCGATACCCGTTGGGAACGACAATCAAGCGGCGCTGAATCTTGTTTTGCCACTCCGTTCATGGGCTGGCCTCAACATTGTCAAGTTGATCTCATTCATCAAGACCAAAGCGCTGTACGAGGCGGCCGATCAGGTTGGAACCCTGCACTTCCTTCGTCTCGTAGATCTCGGCGCGGACAATCAACTCGGATTTTTCACGGCGTATGACGGCGACTTCCGCAAATATATCGAAGACTTCATCCGGTGCCTGGCGCCGGTGTTCGATGCGGTGTTCAAGTTCGTCGCCAACGCGCCACCGCTTCCGGTCGCGAAACATTCGGATGAGTTCATCGACTGGATCGCCGATCACAATGTGGAATCGATCGGCTTCTACAGCGCGTACCCGGCCATGACGGTGCAAGATATCCTCACCCGGTATTCGGGTGGGGCCGCGACGGGCAAAGGAACGCAGTCCGCACTGACGCTCCCGCTGCCGATCAAGACGCCGGCGAATTTTCTGGCAATGTCGCAACTGCTGCCGTCAGCGCTGCCGAAGCTTTTTGAAACGGCGGATCGTCTCGGGAACCTGCACTTTGCCCGTTTCATTCCTTTGAGCAGCACCAAGCTGATGTTCGTCTGCGATTACGACGGCGCCGAGGCAGACCTTGTGCGCAGTTTCGCGAGAGAACTCGGGCCCGTGTTCGATTCGCTTTTGGAACATGTGGTGGACGCGCCGCCCTCGCCGGTTAGAGATAACGTGGAAGCCTTTGTCAGTTGGGTGGCAGCCCGTAATAAGCCGACCAGCCTCTACTATCGCGGTTATCCGGCTCTGAAGGTGCAAGACGTTAAAGCGGTAGCCGCAACAGCCGCCGCCTGATGAAGAAGCTGAAGCTCGAAGATATACAGGGTTTCGTACTCCGCCAGTATCTCTTGCCCGCGGTTCGCCATTTCCTGTTGAAGGTGAACAATCCCGCGGCCGCCCGCAAGGCGCTCGGACGGCTGGTGACGGGTAATGAAAAGGACTCCCCGCAGATTACGACGGCGGCCAATGGCGCAGTGACGCCACCTTACTGTCTACAGATCGGCATCACCTACCCAGGCCTGATTGAGCTGGAGCTGAAAGAGCGGGTTGGCAAGTTTTCCTTCAAGTCGTTCCCGGCATTTGTGCAGGGGGCGGCGGAGCGCGCGGCGACGGTTGGCGATCATGGAGCGAACGGTCCCGAGCATTGGATTGACGGATTTGGACGTGGCGACGATCACGTGCTGGTCACGTTGTACGCCGCGAACCCGCGGATTCGCGAGAGTCAGAGCGCGCGTCTTGCTGAGGTGTTCGCCGCGGGAGGAGCCTTTGCGGAGTTATGGCGCGGCGATGGCGACGCTTTGATCGAGAAAGTAAACGGACAGACGACGCCCGTGCCCAAGGTTCACTTCGGATACGTGGACGGCATCGCGCAACCGACCATCATGGGAGCACCCGAGCCGAGCGTTCCCGACCGTCAACAGCCCTGCCCGCCCTGGCTCTTTGTCCTGCTCGATGAGGGCGAGAATTATTGCGTGCCGGATCCGCCTGAATTGGGGCGCAACGGCAGCTTCGGAGTATTCAAGAGGATTCGTCAGGACGTGGCGGGCTTCGAGAATTTCCTGCAAAGCAATAAGGACAAGATCGATCCGGAGCTGCTAGCGGCAAAGATCTGCGGACGTTGGAGAAACGGGGTACCGCTGGCCCTTTCACCGGACACCGATTCGCCGCTAGGGGGAATCCGGGTTGAGAAGCTAAACGATTTCGAGTACGTGGAGAAGGGCGGCGCCGGCGACCCGGCGGGTTTGAAGTGCCCAGTCGGGTCACACATCCGCCGCATGAATCCACGGGGACAGCCGGTCCGCGGCCAAGGGATCGCGGGAGGCAGCAACAACACGCATCGGATCGTTAGGCGGGGCATGCCCTACGGGCCGATGTTCGATCCTATAGCGCCGGACGATGGAATCGAGCGCGGGCTGATGGCGTACTTCATCAATACCAAGATCGAGAATCAGTACGAGTTCGCGCTACGCGAATGGGCACACAACTATGAATTCGTCGGGGCTACGAGACTTCATCCGAAAGCGAAGGACGTGATTCTTGGCACCCAGGGAGAGAACGTGTTCGAGATCGCTCGCGCAGGAGAGCCGCCGATGCAGGTGGCTGGCTTCGCATCTTTCATCCGGACGGAGGCTGCGGCCTATTGCTTCCTGCCCAGCATCACCGCTCTAAAGTTCATCGCCGGTTTGCGATGAGTAAACGCCGCGATAGGACTCGGGAAGCAGTTCAGCCAGCGCAAACATGATGCGATCCGTATGGCGGCGGAGTTCTACCGCCGAAGCATCGGCTACCGGTACGTCGAGAGGCGCACCGACTCGAATCTGAACGCCTGCGCGCCGCATGGAACGCCACGAACCGCTCAGCCGCTCCTGTCCCCACAACGCCAGCGGCACAACCGGAACCTGGGCCTTGAATGCCAGGTAGGCAGCTCCGGTGTACGCCTGTTGCAGACCGCCGCTCTTACTGCGCGTACCTTCGGGGCTTACGGCAAGCACCTCGCCGGCAAGCAGCGCGTTCAAGCCGTCCTCGAGAGCCTTTTGATCGCCTTCTCCCCGCCGAACAAAGATCGCATCGCCCATGGCGCTTGCCAACCACTTGGTGACGGCGGATTCCTGAACCCACTCCGCGGTCATGACAGTAACCGGCCGCGGCAACTCTGCGAGCAGGACGGGCATGTCGGCCCAACTTAGATGGTTCGAGGCGAGGATGTATGCCCCGTTCGCGGGAAGGCGCTCTAAGCCTTCGACTCTAAGGCTTGTGGCGACATCGAGGAATCGGCGCGTACAGAAACGCGCGACTCTTTGGCCGCGAGACCAGTGCCTTCCGGGAAGCATGGCGTGGGTACTGGAATGCGACGCGCCGTTGGTGTGAACGGCGGGCCCGGCACCGTTGCCGTTGTTATGGAGAACGGGCCGCTGAACCTCGTGCTCGATCTTAGGAACTTGACTGGCCAGTGGCGGCAGGGTTGCCACGATCATTTCCCCGAGTTCGCGGATGGAGAGCCCCTGCAGGATTTTCACGACAGGGAGTTCATAGTGCAGTTCGAGATTGAGCACCATGACGAGTTCGACGGCGATTACGGAATCGAGGCCCATGTCGGTCAAGGCCTTGTCGGCATCGAGCTTCTTGGGGTTGATGCCGAGGACTCTGCCTACTTTCTCGAGTAGGAATTGGCGGATAGTGCCGGCGCGGGTTTCAGCGTCAGGAGCCTGCGCCAACGCAACCCGAATCGACTGCGTTCCGGTGTCAGCGCGAGAATCTTCTTTCGGCGCAAAACTTCGGAAGCTTGTGGAACCGACCATGGAGGGGAAGTAGCCTGCGAGCCGCGTCCAATCGATCCGTGCGACCGCTGTGCTGGTGCGGTCCTGCTTGAGCAGTTTCTCCAAAACGGAAAGTGCTTCCTCCGCACCCAGGCTGCCGTAACCCTGGCGTTCGAGATATTCAGCCAGTTCGCGCGTGTCAGCCACGTGTCCGGCATCGCCCAGGATTCCCCAATGCACGGTGAGCGCAGGGAGACCGATCGAACGGCGGTATAGAGCAAGTGCGTCGAGGAACTCGTTAGCCGCGCAGTAGTTGATCTGCATCGGGTTGCCGAGAATAGACGCCATCGACGAATACAGAACGAAGAAATCGAGCTCGCCGCCGAGCGTCTCGAGATGCAGGTTCCAGCCGCCCGCCATCTTCGGTGAAAGACCGTTGCGCATTCGCTCCGGAGTCATCTCGGCGAGCGGGGCGTCAGCGTAAACGGTGGCGCAATGGAGCACGCCCTTGAGCGGCGGCATCGATGCGCGAATGTGTTCGACCACGCGTTTGACATCTGCCGCGTTCGATACATCAGCGCGTACGGCTTCGACGATGATGCCGCACGCGGAGAGCGCCTGAAACTCCGCTTCCACTTTGGGACTTGGCGCGGACCGTCCCATCACGACAATGGAACGCGCGCCTCGGCGGACCAGCCAGTGCACGGTGGCAAGGCCAAACCCGCGCAGGCCCCCTGTGACCAGGTACGTGGCATCGGTCCGGAAAACTGTCCTTGGAACAGCGATCTCCAAATGCGGGTCCTGGGTTTCGATTACGATCTTGCCGATGTGTTTGGCCTGCGCCATCATGCGGACCGAGGGTTCGACGTCGGTCATGCCGAAGACGTGTTGCGGAATCGCACGGTATTCGCCGCGCTCGAAGCAAGCCAACACTTCGCGCAGAATCGCGCCCGCCATTTCAGGACGCTCGTGGCACATACGGTCGAGATCCACGGCAAAAAACGAGATGTTCTTGCGGAACGGCAGAAGGCCTACGCGGCTATCGCCATAAATATCGCGCTTGCCGATTTCGACGAAGCGGCCATAGGGCTTGAGAATGCCGAGACCTTTGGCGATCGCTTCGCCGGCGAGGGAGTTCAGAATTACGTCGACGCCTTCCCCGGCGGTAATCTCCATGACGCCATCCGCGAAGGCGAGGGAACGCGAATCAAGAATGTGACGGATACCTAGAGATTCGAGGTAAGCGCGCTTCTCGGCGCTTCCGGCGGTGGCGATGATCTCCGCACCGATGCGTTGGGCAACTTGAATGGCCGCGAGGCCGACGCCTCCTGTCGCCGCATGGATGAGGACGCGCTCTCCCTTCGCAAGGCGCGCGAGATTGTCGAGAGAATAATGTGCGGTGGAGAAAGCGCAAGGGATCGCGGATGCAGTGGTGAACGAGAGGCCGCTGGGCTTGCGCGCGACGAGTGCCGCCTTCGTGGTCACGAAGGATGCGAGAGCATTGCGCGCGATACCCATCACTTCGTCACCGGGCGCGAAATCGGGAACGGCGCCACCGCAGCGCACTACGCGGCCTGCGTAGTCGAGTCCGAGTCCGTCGCCGCCGAGCGATTCCTGGGCGGCTTCAACAGGCATCATTCCCGAAGCGAGCATGATGTCGCGGAAGTTCAATGCGCCAGCCAGGACTTCGACCTCCACATCGTTGGGTCCGGGCTCACGACGGGCCGTCGCGACCGCGACGATGGTGGAAAGAACACCGGGAGTTCCCACTTCGACCCGCCATCCCTCGCCGGGTTCGGGTTTGCGATGGATACCGATGGACTGTTGCGCTTCCGGAGCGATGCGGAGCAGCCGGTGGACCCAGCGCGCCGCTCCTCGGAAAGCTACTTCTTCTTCTGCATTGTCACCCAGGATTTCTCGTACGAGAGCGGTCAGGGCTTCTTCGGAGCGAGATTGGTCGAGGTCGGCGAGGCGGCACTTCACCTCATATTGCTCGCGCATTGCGGCGCGCGCCAAGCCCCAGAGCGACGATTGGGCGATGGAGCGGCACGTGATCCCGCCTGCAGACTGGGCACCGCTTGTGACCAGATAAAGCACAGGAGGCGAGGGCAAGGCGAGTTTTCGCAGGGCCGCCAAAACTTCCAGTGCGCGATCACAGACGAGACGTTGAGAGTCAACGAGATCCTCACCAGTTAGCGCGGAGACATCGGGCGCATCGAGAGCGCCGAGCAACACGACTCCGCGAAGCCCTTCGTGCGCGCCTTCGACCGTATCGTTGATCGTGGCCGCACCGCCCAGCTCCGCAATCTTGCTCGCGAGGCGCGTTGCGACGCCACCCTTGTCGGGCAGGATCAGCCATCTTCCCGAAGAAGCAACGGGCGTTGCAGCATCAGTCGTTTCAGCCAGCACGACACTCTGCGCGGGTGCGCCGGCGTGATTCTGGTCAGCAATGATCGCGACATCGCCGAAGCCGCAAGTGAGCAGGAGCGACTTCCATTCATCCGGCTCAAGCAGCGGATGCGCGGGGCGGACATCGTAATCGCGGAATCTCCACCAGCCTTCCGTGATTCCGAAGATGATGTCGGGCCATCGGCGGCGGCGGGTGATTTCGAGCAGCGCCAGCAAGCCGCCGGGAGCTAGCAGCCGGCGAATGTTGGCCAGCGTAACAGCAAGTTCGGCGGTGCCGTGAAGCACGTTCGCAGCGATGACGATATCAACAGAGTGCGGCGCAAGACCCTGTTCGACGGGATCGCGCTCTGCGTCAAACAAAGCCGTGGTGAAAGCGCGGCCCCCGCCGAATAATTCCGTTGCGCGAACCGTGAAGAGCGGAGAAACATCGGTGAAGATGTATTCGATGCGTTCGGCCGGCAGCGTCGCGAGAAGATGTGCCGTGGCTCCTCCTGTGCCTGCGCCGACTTCCAGAATCCGAATTGGCCGGTCCTGTGGACTCTTCGCGACAACCTGCGCAATCGCGTCAGCCAGCAGCTTGCCGTAGAACGCGGAACCGGGACCATCGAGATAAAAGCGTGCGACCAGTGGGCGGCCGATCGGGCCGAAGAGCACTTCGCCTGCGTTGACTTCGCCCCGAAGGATCTTAGGCAACATGGCGCCGCAATGCAAAATGAGTTCAACGTCCTTAGCAAAGGCTGGGTTGTCGCGAAGAATCTCCTCCTTGATGTCACTAATGCCGGCATCAGGCAGTGCGGAGAGCACCTTCTGTTCAGTGAGGATCGCCAAAAGGCACACGGCCAGGTTGCGTGCGGACGGCACGATGCGCAGGTCTTCGAAGATGCGGTCTTGATCCGGCGTTTCTCCAACAGCGGGATTCCATCCGAGCGCACGTAAAGCGTCGGCAGCAAGTTGCACGGCAAGCTTTTCCATGCCCGGTTCGACTGACTCGTAGTATTTTTGCCATCCGCAGTCCGCGCTCCGGCCGTCGGCGGCGGCTTCGAGTTCCACTGCGTTCTGCGCTGCGTGCGGTCCGAGGCGGGCGGGTTCGAACGCAACTGCCGACGCAGGCTGCCACTGGAACTCGTAGAGACAATCCACCAAGTCGCTGGGGCGGGCGGCATCCGCCTCCAGCGATTTGCAGCGTAGTCCGCGAATCGCGAGAAGCGCTGTCCCGTCTTCGTCTACGACATCAATGTCGCCGACAAGCATCGTCGAATCGTGGCTGACAAGGCGCGCGTGGCACCATGCACTCCCGCCAGGCGGACGATGAAGCGTCATGCTATCGATGCGGATCGGAAGCATCAGACTACGCCCGCGCTTGGGGTGGGAGTCGGCAATTCCAGTGGCAGTGATCAGAACCTGAAACGCAGCATCGAGGAGAGCTGGATGAACGCTGTAGGGCTTAGGATCGAGCTCCGCAATATCAAGCTGCGCGAGAGCTTCTGCGTCACCGCGCCAAATGCTCTTGATGCCCTGGAAACAAGGTCCATACGACAGGCCGCGGTCGGCAAGCGTCCTGTAGCAATCGGCCACGCTAAGCTTGCTGGACGACCGCTCCTTAATCGCGTCGATCGATACGCTAGCATCCGGCGCACCGGCAGCTTCGATGCGACAACGCGAGTGCAGTGTCCAGGTGCCGTCTCCCGCGAAGCTATGGATTGCAAGTTGACGGTCGGGATCGAGGGCAGTCTGCAGTACGGGCGGCACGCCGTTGCGGAGGAAGAGCGCCTTCGAGAATTGCAGGTCGCGAAGAGATGCCGCGAGGCCCGCTGCAGCGAGCGCCATCTCGATGTAGGCGGCTGCAGGGTACACCACCGCGCCTTGTACGATGTGGTCATCGAGCCACTGGCGAACAGACGGGCGAATGGTCACGGCCCATTGCGGGTTTGGCGAAGAAAGACGGTTTCCTAAGAGCGGATGTCCTCCGGCCGATACAAACGATGCAGCCGCGTTTGAAGCTTCCGGTTCGAACCAGTGCCTTTCGCGCTGCCATGGATACGCGGGCAACTTCACCGGCTCTTCGAAATGTGATTGAACCGCGCTCCAATGTACGGAATGGCCGCGGACCCACAGCGATCCAAGCGAGCGGAGCATCGTCGCGCGATCATTCTCCTTGCGCCGCAGCGAGGGCAGCACGTCTCCCTTCACGCCCTTAGCTGAAAGACACTCACGAATCGAAACCGCCAAGACAGGATGCGGACCGATCTCAATAAAGGTGCGGAACCCTTCATCGATAAGTGCGCCGATTCCGTCGCCGAACCGCACCGTACCTCTCACGTTTTCCCACCAGTAAGCGGCGTCGCATTCCGGCCCTTGCGCCCAATCGCCCGCGATGTCGGACATCAGGCGAATCGAGGCTGGATAGCACTTCAGCGGACGCAGGCACTCGAGCAACTCTTCGCGAAGAGGGTCCATCTTGACGCTGTGATACGGGATGGTGACCGGCAACATGCGGGCGAAGATGCTGCGTTCTTCGAGCTGCACGCGGACGGATTCCAGAGCGGCCGTGTCTCCCGCCAACGTACAGTTCGACGGACTGTTCACCGCGGCTAGCGAGATGCGTCGGGCATCGGCTTGAACAAGCTCGCGCGCATCGCTCTCGGAAAGACCGACCGCGAGCATCGAGCCCTGACCGGCAGTGAGATTCTGAAGCCGTGCGCGGTGGTGCGCGAGCATCGCAGTGTCGGCGAGATCGTAGACGCCCGCCACGTGCATTGCCGCAATGCTTCCGGCACTGTGGCCGATCACCGCATCGGGCACGATGCCCCAGGAACGCCACAGCTCCGCGATCGCCGTTTGTACTGCGAAATTGGCAACTTGGGCGACATCGGCATCACCCATTCGGGACTTCTGCTCATCCGCTTCCAGAAGCTCGATGATCGACCATCCCGTCTGCGGCCGAAGGGCGGCGTCGCAACGCTTGAGAGCTTCGAGATACACAGGCTCTTCGCGCATGAGCTGGCGCCCCATAGCCCACCATTGGGGCCCCATCCCTGTGAATACGAACGCGATCTTCAGAGTCTCGTGAGGAAGTGCTCGTCCGGTCGCCATCGCGTCGAGTCCGTCAATCATTTCATCGTGTGCGGAGCCGACGATCGTACCGCGATGCAGATGATGCGTGCGCCGAAGCGCGGCTGTTCCGCAGAGGTTCGCAAGCGAGATGTCCGGATGCGAATCGAGCAATTCACGATAAGCGCCGGCGAGCGCAATGAGCGCATCTTCCGAGCGCGCTGAAATCGCGAGCAGTTCGGGCGACACAGCGGCAGCCTTCTGCGTCCGCTGCTTCAATGCGGGCGCTTCCTCCAACACCAGATGCGCGTTGGCACCGCCGAATCCGAAGGAGTTTACGCCAGCGACCGCGGGCCTCTCGTTCTGCGGCCACTCTTCAAGAGCCTTGGGCACCCGCAGGCCCAAGGCATCGAAATCGATCAAGGGATTCGGGTTCTCGAAGTGGAGGGATGGCGGAATCCGACGATGGTGCAGCGTGAGGATCACCTTGATCAAGCCCGCAATGCCCGACGCCGCTTCGAGATGGCCGATATTCGTCTTGACGGAGCCTACGACGCAAGGCCCGCGTCCGTTACGGCCTCTTCCCACCGCCTCGCCGATCGCGCTGGCCTCGATAGGGTCACCCACCTGCGTCCCAGTTCCGTGCGCCTCGACGTAATCCACATCGTGCGGGTCCAGACCTGCTCGTTGCAAGGCTTCCCGCAGCATGGCAGCCTGTGCCTCGGAACTAGGAACGGTCATGCCATTGGTGCGTCCGTCCTGATTGATGGCCGTGCCGCGAATGACGGCGTAGACTGAATCGCCATCCGCCAAAGCGGCCGCCAGAGGCTTGAGCACTACGACGCCGACACCCTCGCTGCGAACGTAGCCATTAGCGGACGCGTCAAAGGCGCGGCACTGGCCATCGGGCGATAGCATGGATGCCTTGCAAAATCCGATGGTCGGCTCAGGCGTCAGGAGGATTTGTGCGCCGGCGACTAGCGCCATACCGCACTCCCCGCGGGATAAGCTCTGACAGGCCAGATGGGCAGCGGTGAGCGCCGAAGAGCAGGCCGTATCGACGGCGAAGCTGGGTCCTCGCAATCCGAAAATGTAGGAGATTCGGTTGGCGGCAATGCTGGACGCGGTGCCGCTGTTTGAGTAGCCTCCGATCTGCGCGCGGTTGCCTGGATAGCGCTGAATCTCGCCGTAATCGTGGGTGGAGATACCGACGAAGACGCCCGTGTTGCTCTTGTCCATGCGGTCAAGGGTGAGACCTGCATCCTCAAAAGCCTCATAGGCAACTTCGAGCAGCAGGCGATGCTGTGGATCGATATAGACAGCTTCCCGCGGAGAAATCCCAAAGAACGGTGCGTCGAACTCGTCAATCTGATCGAGGAAGCCACCGCGGCGAATGTACATCTTGCCGGGAGTCGTTGGGTCGCCGTCGAATAGTTCCGTAAGGTCGAACCGTTCACTGGGGAGGTCCGTAATCGCGTCAACTCCCTCAGACAGCAATCGCCAGAACTGTTCCGGTGAATTTGCCCTCCCAGGAAAACGGCAGCCGATTCCTACGACGGCTATCTCGTTTTCCCCTAATGCCCTCCGCATGGAAATCCTCCGTGGACGACTCGACGACTATTCGAGTATTCTAGATCCTACCCCACAGCAGCAGGAGCGTTCTACGAATAACTGTAAGTCCGGCGAGACTGAATCTTCGATGTTAGCGGTAGAGGCCTTGCGGGTCTTTCCAACGCTATACGCAATGCTGACCCAGATCGAGGCGGTTCGGCTCGCTGACATTGAGTCGGAGCTCGAGCTTTCGAGTGTCACAGCCGGCACTGTGCTCTTCAATGAAGGGGATCCGGCGACCGACGGCTTCATCTTGGTTAGAGGGCGGCTGGGCGTGTTTGTCGGATCGAACCCGGATGCGCTACCGATTGCGGAGGTGAGTCCAGGGGAACTCGTGGGTGAGATGGCGATGCTCTCTCAGGAGCCGCGCTCCGCAACGATCGTCGCATTGCGAGACAGCGACCTGGTGCGGGTTCCACAGCGCGCGTTCGATCTCATGACAGAATCGAGTCCGCAAGTCTCGCGTTTGATCATGAGATTGCTGGCGGCGCGGCTGGAGCGAACGTCGCGCTCAAACGTAGTGTCCCGCGCGACTCAAAACGTTGCCGTCGTGCCCATCACCGTTGCGGCGGCCGATCTACAGTTCGTGCCTCAACTGGCCGAGGCATTCACAGCGATGGGCCGGCGCGTGGTGACCATCGATCACGACAGCCGGCAATTGGAGTCGGACCGCCTCCAATTGGCTGCTGAAGAACATGGTCTCGTCATCTACGTTGCTGACGGGGCGGCGTCCGAATGGGGGCGGCGATGCATCCGCCAGTCCGATAGCGTGCTGTTCGTTGCAGGCTCCAAT
>Ga0302326_10028049_pt1 | contig 11342 bp, 11 predicted proteins | sample Palsa_T0_3_FD_202264 | JGI IMG/M metagenome (GOLD analysis project Ga0302326, IMG submission 202264) | Peat permafrost microbial communities from Stordalen Mire near Abisko, Sweden - Palsa_T0_3 | ecosystem: Environmental > Terrestrial > Soil > Palsa > Peat permafrost | place: Sweden: Abisko...
CCCGCACCGGAAAACTCTCGAACACCGACATCCCGTAGCGGAAGCCGCGATCGGTGACCGGCACGCTTTCGGTGGGTTCGAATCCCGCCCCCGTCCATATCCATGCGCGCGATTTCTCCGGCGGATGGTTTTTGATGGGGTTCTGCATTTGGGAGGATCGCTGCGGAGATCGAAAAGAAAAGACCTGCGCCTGGTTTCATTTTACCACCAGGAGCTTTAATTCGGGTATATCCCGGAAATCCCTGGCATTGGCGGTAAGCAATGTGAAGTTTCGTTGCACGGCCTGCGCCGCAAGCCAAAGGTCCTGGATGCGAAAGTCAACCCGGCGTCCCACTTTACTCAGTTTGGCTGCGAGGACTCCAAAAACTTCGGCGGTTTCGCCCGTGATCCGGAGCAGCGGCTTTCGACGCATGCGCCGCAGGGCGGCGCCGGCCCGCTGTTTCTGCTTCGGATCAGTCATCAGCTCGATACCGAAACGGATTTCAGCCAGATTGACCGGCGAAAGATAGACCGGCGACTGCTGTGTGATTGAGTGGACGTCGGCCGCGCTTAGTTTGCCGCGCTCGATGGCAATCCACAAATTCGTATCGATCAGGAAGCCCACGGATCGCGCAGAGATTTCAGAGTTCCCCCGTTGCCTTTTCTGGAGAGCCTGACCGCTTCGGCGAGAGCGTCGGCGGTTCCGTCGTCGAGCGTCCTGTAGAGGTCTCCGAGGACCTCGAGAGCGGTCATTTCCGGCGGCTCCGGAACGAGGCGGGCGACCGGTTTGTGATTCCGGACAAGGACGATCTCCTCCTGGTCCGATTCGACTCCATCCATCACAGAGCTGAAGTTTCGAGCCACCTCGGTGACGGTCATGGTCTTCATCCGACCAACGTATCAGATGGAATCTGATTCAACAAGCGCGGAGTCCGCGAGACGCAACGCGCTCTCACGGAGACATCGATGGAGCGGCAGTTGCGGGAGTTATAAAATAGGCAAACATCGGGTCCGTCTCTTGAATATCGAAGAACATCGGCCAAACCTGATCGAGATTGAATTTGGAACTCACCGGCTGTGCCGCGTCCATCTTACCGGACGCGGCTGCGACGGCGGCGGCGAAGGTGTCATAGGACATGGACGAATAGTCGATCTCGCCGTGAAAGCCAGAGGCTGACCACTCTTCGACCAGCACGGGGAAACGCGCCTGCGTGTCGACCCAAATATTACACCGGACTCCCTGCGCGTCCGGCGCAAGCTTATATAGCCAGCACAGGTGGCCATGGCACTCCGCGATTTCAACCGGCCTCAGGCCGTTCAGCGCCGAAATCATCCTGCGCATCGCAAGCGCGGGACCGGCTGGAGTGGATTCCACGGGAATGGAGCAGGCGAATTTAACCCCATCGAAGACACAGACTGTTATCGGGGCGGAGGGCAATACTCGCGATTCGGTGCGCCAGCGGTTTCCATCGATGAGAACGACCTCGGCGGTTTTGCCCGGCCGGGAATCGCGGTGCGAGGTCTGATTCCATATGATCTTGTCTGGCAGAGCAAATCCGCCAGGGGCCGGACCGATGAATGGAGCGGCGCCTGAAGCATGTTGCGAACCGTGTTCAGCCGACACCGACCCACTCGCCCCAGAGACAGGCGCGGGGGTGCGATATCGATGATACAACCAAAACGCACCCAGGCAAAAAACCACTAGGATCAGCAGTTTCCGCATAATCGGGACACCCGGCTCACTGGATGGTCAGTTCCTTGGTGATGCCGAAACGCTCGATCCGCTTGCGCAGCGTCGCGCGGGTGATGCCCAGCAACTTGGCGGCCCGCACCTGGTTGCCGCGGGTGGCCTTCATGGCGTGGAGGGTGAATTCCCGCTCGAGCCACGGGAGCAGTTCCACGCCGGGCTTGGATTGGGCGGCCTTCAGGAGCACCTCGATCGCGGCTTCCGTGGTCACCTCGACGGGGGCGGCGAAGCCTCCGGGGGCCAGAGGCGGGGGCGTGCCGTCGGATTGCAATTCCGTGGCTCCGAGCGGCAGGTCCTTTGGCAGGATGATGTCGGAGGTGGCGAGCACGGAGGCCCGCTGGATCACGTTCTCGAGTTCGCGCACGTTGCCGGGCCACGGGTAGGTCTCGAGAATGCGCACGGCATCCTCCGCGAGCTTGAGGCGGGGCAGATGCTTGCGGACGGCGACTTTCTGAAGGAAGTACTCGGCCAGGAGGCGGACATCCTCGACGCGATTGCGCAACGGCGGCAATTGGATGCGGACGACGTTGAGCCGGTAAAACAGGTCCTCGCGGAAAGAACGCGCCGCCACCTCGTGCTCGAGGTTCTTGTTGGTTGCCGCGACGATCCGCACGTCGGTCTTGAGTGTGGCGCTGGAGCCGATCCGGGAGAACTCTCCGTTTTGCAGGACGCGGAGGATTTTGCCTTGCAAGGAGAGCGGCATGTCGCCGATTTCGTCCAGGAAAAGGGTGCCTCCGTCGCTTTGCTCGAACCGGCCGACGCGTTGGGTGATGGCGCCGGTGAAGGCGCCTTTCTCGTGGCCGAACAACTCGCTCTCGAGCAATTGCTCGGGAATGGCCGCGCAATTGATTGCCACGAAGTTGCGCCCTGCGCGCTGGGAGAAGCGGTGAATCGCGCTCGCGGCCAACTCCTTGCCGGTGCCGCTTTCGCCAGTGACCATGACCGGGGCGTCGGAGTGCGAAACGCGGCCGATCATCTTGAAGACGTACTGCATGGCGGCGGACTGGCCGACGATGGAATCCTGGTGCTGCTCGACCGTGAGCTGAGGCTTGAAGGTGGTGGCCGCGCGCATTTCCTCCTGCTGCTTGAGGGCGGCATCGACGACGGGCTTGAAGTTGAAGGGGAGGGACTCCTTGCGGAGGAAATCGAACGCACCGAGCTTCATCGACTCGATGACGTTCTGGGTGGTGCCCCAGGCGCTGGTGAGGATGACCATGGCGTTGGAGTCGCGCTGGCGGACCTTCACGAGGAGTTCGAGGCCGCTGAAAGGCTGCAGATGGGTGTCGCAGATCAGGAGGTCGGGCGTCTCGGTGGCGTACATGCGGTAGCCCTGCTCAGAGTTGACGGCTGTCACCACGCGGGTGTTCGGGGTCTCGAGCTGGTGCTGGGCCCACTCAAGGAAATCGGTCTCCGGATCGACGATGAGGATGGTTTGAACTTTATCCATCGATAGGGGGAGAGGCCGGGCTGGGAGCCCGGAGGGGAAAGAGGTCTGATGCGGTTTTCAAAATTGGGCGGGTAGGGTGTGTTACAGACCGCCGTAGCGGCGCTGTCTTGTGCTGTAATCGTCGATGGCGGCCAGTAACTCGGGCTTCCGGAAATCGGGCCACAGCTTTTTGGTGACGTAGATTTCCGTGTAGCTCAGTTGCCAGAGCAGGAAATTCGAGATGCGCATCTCGCCGGAGGTCCGGATGAGGAGGTCCGGGTCCGGATAATAACGCGTGTAAAGATGCTTGCTGAATACGTCCGGGTCAATCATGGCCTCGTCCAGGTGGCCGGCCTTTACGGCCTGCAGGAGGCTGCGGGCGGCGTCGATGATCTCGAGACGGCCGCTGTAGGAGAGGGCCAGGATGAGGGTGGTGGAGGTGTTGCCGGCGGTGAGCTCGATGACGCGGTGGAGTTCGCGCTGGCAGGAATCCGGCAGGTCGGTCAGGCGGCCAATGGCCTGGAGGCGGACGTTTTGCTCCATCAGCTCCGGGGCTTCCTTGCGCAGGAAGCGCTCGAGCAGTTTCATGAGCGCGACCACTTCGGCCTTGGGGCGCTTCCAGTTTTCCGTGGAGAAGGCGTAGAGGGTGAGGTATTGCACCCCCCATTCCCCGCAGGTCCGCAGGACGGTGCGCACGGATTCGGCGCCTTCCTCGTGGCCGCGGATGCGCGGCAGGCCGCGCTCGTGCGCCCAGCGCCCGTTGCCATCCATGATGATGGCGATATGGCGCGGCACAGTCGTCCCCGCCGGTTTCGGGGTCGGGGCGCCGCTGGTCATGGGAGGGGAGACTTGCACGCTCGGTGGCTACAATACAATGGTCTGGTCGCGGCCGGGTCCCACGCTTGCGATCGCCAGTTTTGCCCCCGTCAAGCCGGCAATCGCCTGCAAATAGTCGCGCGCCTTCGCCGGGAGATCGCTCCACTTTTTCGCCTCCGTCGTCGGCTTATTCCATCCTTCAAACTCGACGTACACCGGCTGGCAATCGGCCAGTTGGCGGCAGTCCGCGGGTGGGACTTCGAGGCGCTTGCGGCCCATCTTGTAATGGGTGCAGACCTTGATCCGTTCGAGGCCGTCCAGGCCGTCGAGGTTCGTCACGGCGATGTCGTCGATGCCGTTGATCATGGAGGCATAGCGTGTGGCAACGGCGTCGAACCAGCCGCACCGCCGGGCGCGGCCCGTGGTTGCACCGAATTCCCTGCCCATGCCGTGGAGCATATCGCCGATGACCGCGTCTTCGGTAGGGAAGGGGCCCTCGCCGACGCGGGTGGTGTAGGCCTTCATCACGCCGATGACGCGGTCCATGCGGTGCGGAGGCACCCCGGAGCCCGTGCACGCGCCGCCGGCGGTGGTGTTCGACGAGGTGACGTAGGGGTAGGTGCCGTGATCGATGTCCAAGAACGTCCCCTGGGCTCCCTCGAACAAAATCTCGCGCCCGGCCTTGAGCGCCTCGTGCAGGTAAACGACGGTGTTGGTTACGAATGGGCGGAGCTTTTCCGCCGCGCCGAGATAGGAGTCGTTCACCTCCTTGAAGGAGACGGTGGCGGCGCCCAGCGCCTTAAGGATGGCATTATTCTCCTTGATCTTGGCGCGCAGCTTTTCCGTGAAAATCTCCGGCTGGATGAGGTCGCACATGCGCAGGCCGGTCCGCGCGGCCTTGTCTCCGTAGGCGGGGCCGATGCCGCGCTTGGTGGTGCCGATCTTGTTGCGGCCCTTCCGGATCTCGCGCTGCTCGTCGAGAAGCCGGTGGTATGGGAAGACCAGGTGGGCGGCGTCGGAGATCAGGAATTGATCCTTGCGGATTTTGACGCCCTGGCCCTTGAGTATCTCGATCTCCCCGACCAGAGATACGGGGTCGATGACGACGCCATTGCCGATGACGCAGACTTTCCCGGGCCTCAGGATGCCGCTGGGGATGAGGTGCAGCACGTATTTCTTCTCGCCGAGGATGACGGTGTGGCCGGCGTTATTGCCGCCTTGCGAGCGCACGACGATGTCCGCGCTGCCGGTGAGAAAATCGATGATCTTGCCTTTGCCTTCGTCGCCCCACTGGGCCCCGACCAGGATGGTATTTGCCATGGATTCGGAAAAAGAGAGATTTTGTGACTGAAAATGGAAACGAAAAAACGTCCGGAAGACACGGAAGCCCGTGCGCTCGGGACGTTGTATAAATTTAACCACCGCGAGTTAGGCCGCAAGAAAGAAACGGGAGTGATGATTGATGATCGAAGATTGATGATTGGGGAAAGGGGGTGCCAGGCGTGGAAGGCATGGGAGTGGTGGGGATCTTCAAAAATGGCGCCAAGGACGCCTGACTCGATTTTCAATCAGCAATTTTCGATCATCAATCATCAATCCCTTGAGTCCCCCGTCCCCCTCCAGTAATTTGCCCCTCCCTATGAATCAGACCTCCTATGCGAATCCCGATGTGCTCGTGAGTACCGAGTGGGTTGCCGAACGCGCCTCCGACCCTTCCATCCGTGTCATCGAGAGCAATGAGGATGTCCTCCTCTACGATACGGGCCACATCGCCGGCGCCGTGCATATCGACTGGCATACGGACCTCAACGACCCGCTCATTCGCGACTACATCTCGACCGAGGCGTTCGCCCGGCTTTGCTCCCGCTGGGGCATCACCCCGGAGACCACCTGCGTTTTTTATGGAGACAAGGCCAACTGGTGGGCTTGCTACGCGCTCTGGGTCTTCCGGCTTTTCGGGCACACCAATGTCAGGGTGATGAACGGCGGGCGCGACAAGTGGATCGCGGAAGGGCGGCCGCTTACGCGGGAGAAGCCTTCTTATGCGGCGTCGGAGTACCCGGTGCCGGCGGAACGGCTGGACGATGAAATCCGCGCGTTCGCAGAGGACGCGCTTGCGCAGAGCAAGGGAGGGAGGCCGCTGATCGATGTGCGGTCGCCCGGGGAATACAAGGGGGTGGTCACCCACATGCCGGAGTATCCGCAGGAGGGGGTGCTGCGCGGCGGGCATATCCCGGGGGCGAAGAGCGTGCCGTGGAAGACGGCGGTCAATGACGACGGGACGTTCAGGACACCGGCGGAACTCGCGAAGATTTATACGGAGAACTGCGGGTTGATGAAGGACCAGGACATCATCGCGTATTGCCGGATTGGCGAGCGGTCGAGCCACACGTGGTTCGTGCTGACTTATCTCCTCGGGTATCCCAGCGTGCGGAATTATGACGGCTCATGGACGGAGTGGGGGAATCGCGTCCGGATGCCAATCGAGCGCTCGGCGTAGTGAGCGCGGGGGGTCCCTACTTAAACTTGAACCTTCCGGAGGGGGATCGGGTTTGTTAATTTTGGGAGGGTTCAAGTTCAAGTTTAAGTGTACGTTCAAGTATCAGAAGCTGCCGCACGTTCCGTCCGCCGCATGAATAAAGCCTGTCCAGAGCCGCCCGACGCCCCACCGCCGTCCGAGTACCCGGCAAAACTCGCGGCCATCGTCTCGCTTTTCGAGGGGCTGCCGGAGGATGAGAAGCGCGAGACGCTGATCTCTTATGCCGACCAGGCCGCCCGGTGCGCTCCGGCCAAGGAGGAAACCTTCCAACTCGAAGACGTCCGCAAGGACGAGGAATGCACGGACACCGTCGGCATCTTCCTCAAGGTGGGGCCGGACCGCAGGGTCCACTTCCGCGTCTCGCTCGGGCCGCAGGTGCAGATTCTTACGAAGGCGATGACCAGCATCCTTTGCAGGGGGCTCGATGCCTCGACCATCGAAGCGGTCCTCGACGTTCCGGCGGATTTCGTGCCGCGGATTGTCGGCGGCCAGCTCGTCCGCGTCCGGTCGCAGACGGTGTATTATGTCCTTACCCGCATGAAGAGCGCGTGCAGGGCCTTCCTCAATCGCGAGCGCGCGGCCTCCGCGGCGGCCCCCTGATGTCCATGGGCCGCCGTGTCCCAGCCCTTGTTTTCCTGGGTGCGTTCCTCGCAATTGCCATCCTTTCCGCGCACGGTCAGGAAGACCAGAAGGGCCAGCCGGCCGGGCACGTGGATGTCCGGATCGTGGGGCCTGTGTCCACAAAGCCGCTCATCGCCGGGCTCGCCCGGGCGGTGGCGCAGGCAAGCGGCATTCAGATCGGCGGTAGATTCAGCCTCACCAACGCCGGCACCCTTGACGCGCTGGCACAGGGCGACGCCGACCTGGTCCTCCTTACGAAGCCTCTCACCGGCGAGGAGCGCGCCGACTACCCGGACCTGGACCTGGTGGTCATCCCCATTGGCATGGAAGTCGTCGCCCTCGGCGTTTCCGCCGATCTTTGGAACGCCGGCGTCCATGCGATCTCCCCGGCGACCATGCGCGAGATCTACGAGCAGAAGATCACCAATTGGAAGGCGGTGGGCGGGCCGGACGAGAAGATCATGCTCTTTAACTTCGCGGAAGGCGGAGGCGTCTGGGAGGTGTTCGCCCAGTGGCTCTACGGCGATAACCGGAAGGCCCCGATCCCGAAGGTGCAGAGCGCCGCCAACAGCGAGGATGCCCGCGATGACCTCGAGTTCACTCCCGGCGGCATTGTCCCCATCGGAGCCGGCTTCGTGGACGGGTCCCGCTGCCACGCCCTCGGCCTCGACCTTCCCGGCGGCATCGTGGCGCCGACTTCCGAAGCCGTCGCCGCGAACCGGTATCCGATCGTGCGGCCGATCATCGCCGTGGTCATCGGGCGACCGACTCTTGGCATCCGGGCCGTGACCGATTACCTCACGAGTCCCGCCGGGCAGGCGCTCGTCAAAAAAACGGGTGCCCTCGGGCTCGATGCCGTGCCGCAGGCGCCAAAGCCCGACTATTGAGCGGGGCGCGGCGGAAGCGGAAAAACTGAGTTGTTGAAGTGTGAAAAGGGAGTTCTGGCAAGAAACCTGCGAGCAAAAGGGGTACTGAAGGCGGGTGGGCCGGGCAAAATCCTGATTTGAGTCGGGGTGTATTCCGGCTTAAATATTCATTTTAAATGCCCGTTTCAACCATTAAGCTACCCATTCCTTGACCTTACCAGCAGCAACCAGAAGTCATGCCGCTTCCCGGGATTCCCGCGAGACGCTCCTGAGCGCCGCCGGGGAGATCTTTGCCGAGCAGGGCTACGAAGCGGCCACGATCAAGGAAATCACCGACCGGGCGGGTGTCAACGTGGCGAGCGTGAACTATTACTTCCGCGACAAGCTGGGCCTCTACCTGGAAGTTCTCCGTCAATGCCTGCACAACGGACGGCTCGCCCTCCCTCCGGAGTCAGCGGGCCTCTCTCACGAGGAGCGTCTTACCCGGTACATCCACAGCTTCATGAAATCGCTCGTGGGGCGGCCCGGGTGGTGCGGACGCCTCATGATTCGGGAGCTGTCCCAGCCAACCCCCGCCCTGCCGCAGGTGGTCGAGGAGATCATCCGACCGAATTTTCTCCTGCTGCGCCAGCTCGTCGCCGATGTCGCCCGCCGACCGCTCGGGGATGAGACGCTCGATGTGCTGACCCACTGCGTTCACGCCCAGTGCGCCCATTGGAAAATCTCTCGCTCGGTGTTTCCCTACCTCTGGCCGGATCTGCGCTTCGATGAAGCCGAGGTCTGCCGGATCGCCGCGCACATCGCCTCGTTTTCCATCGCGGGGATCAAGGCTGCGGCCACGGAGGCGCCATGACCTCGCAGCAGGCCGCCTGGATTCCCCGGCACAATCCCTGGCTAGTGGCCCTCACGGTCACCATTGCGACGTTCATGGAGGTGCTGGATACCTCGATCGCCAATGTATCGCTGCCGCACATCGCGGGCAGCCTTTCGGCGAGTGTGGATGAGTCGGCGTGGGTCCTCACCAGCTACCTGGTGGCCAATGCGGTCTCCCTGCCGCTGAGCGCATGGATCTCGGATCGCGTGGGCCGGAAGCGGTTTTACATGACTTGCGTCACGCTATTTACCATCAGCTCGCTCTTCTGCGGTCTCTCGACCTCGCTGCCGGAGCTGATCTTTTTCCGCGTGCTCCAGGGGCTCGGCGGCGGCGGCCTGGCCCCGAGCGAGCAGGCGATCCTCGCGGATACCTTCCCGGCCCGGTTGCGAGGCGCGGGGTTTGCGCTGTATGGGATGGCCGTGGTGCTCGCCCCCGCCATTGGCCCCACCCTGGGCGGTTTCATCACAGATCGCTACTCATGGCACTGGATATTCTTTATCAATCTCCCCGTGGGCATCCTCTCGCTATTCCTCTCCTCCGTCATGGTCGAGGATCCGCCTCACGTCGTCGCCGCCAAGAAACGGACCGCCGGCAAGCCGGTCGATTTCATGGGCTTCGGGCTCATCGCGCTGGGGCTGGGCTCGCTCGAGGTGGTGCTGGACAAGGGTCAGGAAGACGACTGGTTCAGCAGCCCGTTCATCATCGTTTTCACGATTCTCGCGGTAATTGGCATTGCGTACTTCGTGGTGTGGGAGTGCAACGAGGAGCATCCCATCCTGGAGCTGCGCCTGTTGAAAAACCCGAACCTCGCCGTGGCCAACTGCCTGATGCTCGTCCTGGGGGCGATCCTGTTCGGCACCACGGTCCTCATCCCGCAGTATCTCCAGACGGTGATGGGGTACACGGCGGAGAACGCCGGCATGGTCCTCTCGCCGGGCGGCTTCACGGTGATGATCTGCATGCCGATCGTCGGGCAGCTCGTTTCGCGGGTGGATGCGCGGCTGCTCATCGGCTTTGGTTTCCTGGTGCTCTTCGTCGCCCTGCTGCATATGTCGTCCATTTATCCAGGGATCGATTTCCACACGGCGATGCTCTACCGCGTCTATCAATCCATCGGTCTCGCGTTCCTGTTCGTCCCGATCAACACGATCTCCTTCGTCAATATCCCTCCCTCGCAGGGCAACCAGGTCTCCGCGATGGTGAATCTCTGCCGCAACCTGGGCGGCAGCATCGGCATCTCCGCCCTGAGCACGCTCCTGTTCCGCCGGGCCCAGATGCATCAATCCTACCTGTCCGCGCACACCACCGCCGCCGGGCTGGCCGCCAGGGTCGCGGGCACCAGTGATTTCCTTTTCAGAGCCGGCTCGGCGATGCCCGATGCCATCCGGCAGGCGGATGGCCAAGTTTACCAAAGCCTCCAGCAGCAGGCGACCGCGCTGGCCTACGTGGATGTGATCCGCGTCTTCGCGCTCTGCTGCGCGCTGGCGCTGCCCCTGCTGCTGCTCGCGCGCCGGAACCGCCCCGGCACCGTCGCGATGGCCCATTAACCGCTTGAACCTGCTCTTGAACTTCCACCTACCCATCGCCCGCGGCGCTTCCTTTCACCACTTATGGCCATAACCCAAAACCCGGGACTCCCCACGGAGTCATTCCTCGAGGCCGGCGGCCCGTCCCGCCGCCCCGCCGGGCCCCCGCCTTCCGCCAAGCGCAAGCCGCTGCTCGTCCTCACCGCCTTCGTCATTGTCGCGGGCATCGTCGGTCTGATCGCGTGGCTGCTCGCGCGCGGCTATGAGAATACCGATGACGCCTTCATCGACGGCCATATCATCCAGGTGAGCCCGCGCATATCGGCCGAGGTGGTTGCCGTTCACTTCGAGGACAACCAGGAGGTAAGCAAAGGGGAACTGCTCGTGGAGCTCGACCCGCGCGACTACCGGGTGGCGGTGGAGAAGGCGCGGGCGCAATTGATCCAGGCGCAGGCCCAGGTGCGCCAGGCGCAGGCGCAGGAGGCGCAGGCCGACGCGCAAATCGCGCAGGCGCAGGCGCAGCTCAGCGAGCAAACGGCGCAATTCGACATCGCGGGAATCAACTTCAATCGCGACTCGAGCCTCTACCAGCAGGACGTCAAGGCGATCGCCAAACAGGACGTCGATACCACGAAATCAACCCTGGCCGCCGCTCAAGCGACCCTGGATGCGGCCCGCGCCAATGTCGAGGCCGCCCGCGCCACCGCCGAGGCGGACGAGTCCGCGGTCGGCTCGGCGCAGGCCGCGGTCGTCGTGGCCCAATCGGCAGTCGATAATGCCCTGCTCGAGCTATCCTATACCCGGATCACCGCCGCCGAGGCCGGGCGCATCACGCGGAAGACCGTCGAGCCGGGCAACTTCGTGACCGCCGGGCAGACTCTCTTTTCCATCGTCCGGCATGACGTCTGGGTGACCGCCAATTTCAAGGAAACCCAGTTGACCCGGATG
>Ga0302326_10028051_pt1 | contig 11341 bp, 7 predicted proteins | sample Palsa_T0_3_FD_202264 | JGI IMG/M metagenome (GOLD analysis project Ga0302326, IMG submission 202264) | Peat permafrost microbial communities from Stordalen Mire near Abisko, Sweden - Palsa_T0_3 | ecosystem: Environmental > Terrestrial > Soil > Palsa > Peat permafrost | place: Sweden: Abisko...
GCAATCGTAGCAGGGCTGAAGTTTCCTGTTACGCCGGATGGTATCCCGGACGCGGACAAAGTAACCGGGGCGTTAAACCCGCCGGAGACAGTTGTGGTCACAACCCCGTATCCGCTCTGGCCCTGGTCCAGGTATCCAGAAGTGGGCGAGATGGAGACAGTGAATGCTCCCGTTGTAGCCGCCGTTACCGTCAGCGAAACGGTCGTCGTATGCGTGAGTCCGCCACCCGTACCTGTCACGGTAATCGTGTAGGTCCCGGTCGCGGTGGTTGATGCCACGGCCAGCGACAATGTAGAAGTTCCAGAGCCCGGCGCGGCAATCGAAGTCGGGCTGAAGGTTGCAGTCACACCGGTCGGAGCACCGCTTGCCGTCAACGCGATTGCTGAGTTAAAGCCGCCGGAGACGGCGGTCGTGATCGTCGAGCTTCCGCTTTTGCCCTGCACCACCGAGACGGAGGTTGGCGAAGCACCAATCGTGAAAGCCGGAACAGGCGCTGAGGTTACCACTAGCGAAACTGACGCAGTATGAGTGATGCTCTCCCCGGTGCCTGTAATTGTGATCGGATAGGTGCCGGGTGTTGTGGTCGAAGCCACGACGAAAGATACCGTCGAGGAGCCCGAACCAGGCGCAGCAATTGAGGTCGGGCTGAAGCTGACAGTGACGCCAGTGGGCTGACCGCTTGCCGACAGGGCGACAGCAGAGTCAAATCCACCGGAAACGGTAGTCGTAATATTCGAAGTACCCGTGTTGCCCACGACCACAGAAACCGAAGTCGGCGAGGCTGCAAGCGTGAATGCCGGCGTCGTGCTGGACGGAGCCAGTGCATTGATCAGGTTTGCGCCATTCGGGCTGCCCCATCCAGTCACCAGGTCGTATCCGGTAACGGCCGAATAACTGCCGGAAGTTCCGCTGGTGATGTCGTGGAAGTTGGTGGTGTAGCTGGAGGTCACATTCTGTGCATAAATGGTCGGGTTAATGAAGCCCAGGAGCGTTCCGCCGTTATTCAGGGACTGCTCGTCGGCCAGCGCAATATAAGCCGCCCACATCGGTGCCGCAAAGCTGGTGCCACCGTATTCGTTCGCCAGGCAGGCTTCCTGGTCGGCGCAGGTGTAGAAAGTGAAATTCGCATTGGCTGAAACATCCGGGCCATTGCGCAAAGTTGTCGAACCCTTGTTGCTGGAATTGATCACACCTGAGAGCTGCTGCCACGAAGGAATCGCGATTTTATCGGGCGAGATACCGCCACCCGAGTCAACCCATGCCGTTTCCGATTTCCACGGGCCAGCTGCGCTTGCAGTGGTCAGGTCCGTGCCGCCGACCGAAATTACGTTTGCGTCATCGGCTGGCCACGCCTCGTTCTTTGAAGACCACGTTGAGCTGTCACCCGAAGCCGCAAAGAAGTTCTGCCCCTGAGACGCCATCTTCTGGAAATACGGATCGAGGGTGGAAGGATCAGCCGGCGTCCAGCCCCACGAACATCCAATTGTCGCTGGCAGCGGGCTGTGTGTCGTCATCTGGCTGATGATCGCCGTATCGGTGGATCCGATGTACACGACAAGACTCGACATTCCGGGCGCCATTCCCAGCGCCTGGGTCATATCCAGAGTCTGCTCCGTATCGTCGCAGCTTGGATATGTGCAGGCCGTGCTCGTGCCGTCCGTAGACAACAGAACAGGCGTAATCGGCAACGTCTGGTTGACATTCTTGTAATAGGTATTCAAGTCGGCGAGATCTGTGCCTTCGTATTCAAACAATCCAACATTCTGTCCGGCGCCGGTAAGTGCCGTTCCGCCGTAATAGGCTGCGCGCATATCGCTGCCGAGGAACGATGCTGAAGGTCCCGAGCCGGTCGTTGCGTGCTTCACAACCGCCTCCGGCGCAATGCCGTGCGCTGCGGCATAATCGCTCTTCTTGACATACATCGGATGTGGAAGGGAGAAATTGTCCAATCCTGAGACGTGCCAAAGTGCGATTGGAAGGCTCGTCGTGGGCTCTCGATCGGGCGCATAGAAAACCCTGTCTTCCGTCGGATGCTGGTACGTGTGCATCGCTACGTGGAAGGCATTCTCGACTGCCGAGACCGGTCCCTTGATCTGCACCTCCATGCCGTCGCGGCTGCCGCCTACGATCTCAAACCCGTTCGACTTCAGGAACGTAACCACGGTGTCGTAGTCCGCCTGCGTCGGACCAAAACGCTGCGTGAACTCTGTCGGAGTGAGGAAATGGTGAAACACGGGGCTCGACGGATCGTAGACTTCAGACAGGAACTTATCCAATCCAGCCTGGTCCCGAATCGGTAATACAACGTCCAACTGCATGATCTTGGTTGCGGGAAGCCGTCCCACAGACGGAGCCTGACCGTTGAGCGTCACTTCGCGCGTATGGCGCGTCAGCAGGCCTTGTGCCTGACCTGCAATGCTGACGGCCGATAAGACAGCAGCGAGTGCGAGCGAAAATCGACCAATTTTTCGAAACATGAATTCTCCTTTGGGCCAGCGGAGGTGCGAGTTCGTTTATAGGGGACCAGCGGGCATTGTGTTAACGAAAAGTATCATCCAAACACGAGAGTGGCAAGACAAAGATGTCGTATATATCGGCAAATTTACCCTTATCGGGAACGCGGCGACCAGAAAAATTTCGGCGAGATGACCTCTTTTGACATCAGAAGTGCATTGAACCATCGTCACGTCTCTTCCTGGTGAAACTTTCGCTTTTTCTTCTAGTCTAAGTGGTGCCAATCCTGCTACAATCCGATCGATAGAGCTTGCCAGGCGATCCCACTGTTGACCCGTCTTTGCCTTCAGAATTGAGGCCGAGAAGTCGGCTGGATTTATGGATGAGCGACAGGAGACAACACCCATGGGATATGCGGAAGACCGCGCCAGAGCAGTAGAAAGCGCACTCTCTCAGATTGAAAAGCAGTTCGGCAAAGGCTCCATCATGCGCCTCGGAGCCAAGGACGCCATCGTCCCCATCTCGGTGATCTCCACCGGTTCGATCAGCTTCGACGCTGCCCTTGGGGTTGGCGGCGTTCCGCGCGGCCGCGTCATCGAGATCTTCGGACCGGAATCCTCGGGCAAAACGACGATCACGCTCCAAATCATTGCCGAAGCCCAGCGCGCCGGCGGTCTGGCAGCATTCGTAGACGCCGAGCATGCGCTCGACCCTGTCTACGCCCGCAAACTCGGCGTGGACACCGACAACCTGCTCATCTCCCAGCCTGACTACGGCGAGCAGGCCCTCGAAATCACCGAAGCCCTGGTCCGTTCCGGCGCGATTGACGTGCTCGTCGTCGACTCGGTCGCCGCCCTCGTTCCCAAGGCTGAACTCGACGGCGAAATGGGAGACTCCCACGTCGGCCTGCAGGCGCGACTCATGTCCCAGGCGCTGCGCAAACTCACCGGAACGGTTTCCAAGTCCCGCACCTCGCTCATCTTCATCAACCAGATCCGCGAAAAGATCGGCGTCATGTTCGGAAATCCCGAAACTACGACCGGTGGCCGCGCTCTCAAGTTCTACTCCTCGGTTCGCGTCGATATTCGCCGCATTGCAGCCGTCAAAGAAGGGGATGTCGTCACCGGTTCCCGCACCAAGGTTAAGATCGTCAAGAACAAGGTTGCCGCACCTTTCCGCGAAGCAGAGTTCGACATCCTTTATGGGGAAGGCATCTCCCGCGAAGGCGACGTCCTCGATATCGCGGTACTCAATAATATCGTCGAGAAGTCCGGCGCATGGTACAGCTATGATGGCGAACGGATCGGCCAGGGCCGCGAAAATGTCCGCACCTTCCTCAAAGATCACAAGGACGTCTTTGCCAAGCTCGACGCTCAGGTCCGCCAGAAGCTTGGTATTGGCGCTGCATCCAAAGCAGTAGATATTCCGGAAATCCCCTCCGTTCCAGCCGACGGCCCAGTGGCCGCGCAGCAGGCAATTCGCGCCAAGCGATAAATTCTCATTCAACAGGAGCGGCTACCCCGGGGTAGTCGCTTTTTCGTGCCTGCTAGAATTCAGTGATTGTCGCGTAAGGGGCGAGTCTATTCATGGGCGTAAAAGCCATCTATCCCGGAACCTTCGATCCGCCCACCAATGGGCATCTTGACCTGATCGCGCGCGGGGCAAAGCTCTTCGAACATCTCACCGTTGCCATCCTCAACAATCCCGTCAAGAATCCGCTCTTCACTGTCGACGAACGCGTAGAGATGCTCAAGGAATCGACGCGGCAGTTGGAAAATGTTTCAGTCGCGACCTTCGAAGGCCTGATGGTCGACTTTGCCAAGAAGAACGGAGCGACAGCAGTACTTCGCGGTATTCGCGCTATTACCGATTATGAGTACGAATTCCAGATGGCGCTCATGAATCGCCGCCTTGCCCCGGACATCGAAACTGTCTTTCTGCAGCCCGCAGGACGCTATTCCTTCGTAAGCTCACGCCTTGTAAAGGAAGTCGTCAGCTTTGGCGGCAAGGTCGATGGCCTGGTTCCTGCCAACGTGGCCAAGCGGCTTGTCGGCCGCATGCGTAAGCCCTGAGCTTATTTGTCTTTCTCAATCTCTTCCATCCGAGCCTTCACCAGTTTCTTGACCAGGGAATCCGGTAGCGGCTTGTCGACAGGAAAGCGGATAGCACCGCTTGAAGTTTGATAGTCTTTCAATTCTGCTTTGAGTCGGGTGATCACCCGGCCGCTCATCGGGTAGTAGCTGCAAAAGCCAGCACGCGCGGCGCATCCGCCAATCGTGCCATCCTGAACCTTGAATGCAGGAAAGCCGTAACTGAATCCCTCAAACGCATCTTTGGGTGCCGCAGACCGGATCGCCGCGCGTACCGAAAGCAGCGTACTTCGAGCCGGCTCCGGAACGGAGGAAAAGTATGCTTCAACATCCTTCAAAGTTGATGATGAGTTTGTTTGCTTGCTCGGCTTCATGCTGTCACTCTCCAGTCGGTTCCTGATAAAGACTGAAAATATTGCCGTAGGGATCGCGAAATCTGGCTGTTATTTCCGGATAATCTGCGCCTATCGGGGTATGAACTTCGCCTCCGTTGGCCACTACGGCGTCGAGCGCAGATGCCACGCTATCCACCATGATCGAGACACGAAGGCCGTTTTCATTCGCAGGCGGCCGACCCAGAACCCACATGCCGCTGACTTCGCCCACTCCATCATCAAACGCAAGATGGCCATCGCCGCGTTGGCGAACAGTCCATCCAAAAACCGAAGAGTAAAAGCCAGCCAGACTCGCAATATTGCTCGCAGGAATCTCGATATAGCAGATTTTGCCATGCCCAATCGTAGGCCGCATATTGATCCTCTCTAAACCTGTGTCTTTCCGAATTTCACAAAGGCGTAACGTTTAGCATCTCTGAATGGAAAAGCGAAGGTGGATCGCTCAAGTTTCGAACATAGAAACCTCATGAATTTTTGCGGGAACACCCTTGGCGAATTCGATTACAAATGTTTTCAATTCCCACGGACTCAGGTCGATTGATGCATCCAGATCGAGAGCCGCGCTCTTGACAGTCGCCTTTGTCGCAACCCCGGATCGCTCCTGGATTCGGACAATGGTTTGATCCGGCGAGTCTTCAGCAACCTTAATCGCCAGCACCCAGATATTACTGGGCATAACTTCAAGGAATGACTGTTCCAGGGGCCCTGTCCCGTGGTGCGCTGAATCCATTACATATTCAGCAGGACTCTGCAACTCTTCCGCCCGCCGATCTAACTGAAGATCCGCATAACCTCCTCGTCCACCCAGCAGCCAGAATCGTCTCTCCTGACGTCCTTGATCCTGCCACGCATTGTTATCGTTGTACGGCACCTGGTTGGGGTTATGCCTCGCAAACGGAGCTGAGCGAATCAACACTGTGCGAAAGAGGCCACCCAGACAGTCATAACTGTAAGTAGAGTTATTCAAGAGCGCTACCGTGTATTCACCACTTCCGGCGTTGCCCTGAACCGCGCCCCAATCCTGATAAGGCTCCTCTTCGCCATTGGTATGCCGCTGAAGAACTTGTCCCGGAACCTTGGCAAAGAACTTCGGATCGCGAAGCGCAGTTGGGATTTCAAGCATCAAGATTTGTTCATGCTCTCGCCAATCGATGACAAATCGCAGCTCTACAAAGTCCATTCCGGCAAACTCCGCAATGTCCAGAACGATCTCCGACTCCTGCCATCGAGCGCGGTGCCTGGTGACCCGAGTGACCGGGCCATTCTCAATCTGCGCGGAAGATACAAGCGTCGGGCGTCCGATCTCCTGTCGAAACTGATTGATTCCATGCGCCCAGGTATCGCTTGTATCGGTAATAACCACCAACCCCAGCGATCCCGCAAGCAACTCCGTGCCGTCCTGGGCCTTCAGCGACGAGATGCCAAATCCAGTTTCGGAGATAGTTGCAAAGTCTTTGTATGCTTCCGCCACAGGCGCATCGCCATGCGCCAATTCAAAGACCTTGTAGCCGCAGGCGGGCAGTTCCACCCACGCAGAAAGTCGCGGAAACCAAAACGGTGTCATGCTCGCGGATTGCCTCCATTGCACCGGTACCGTGATCGACTTTCCGTCAGCTTCCTTCGCCAGCAGGTGCGTGATCGGAGCATGCCCCGAAGGATTGCTGCCTGTGTAGTACTCGACCAGCGCCTTTCGTTTCCAGGGCAAAGGATTGAAGAGAAAGACCGCTCCCTCTTGCACCTCACTCAGGTCGACCCGCTTAGCCATCGTCTCCAGCGCTTCCACTTTCGAAGTCTGCGCTACCTCACAGGCATACCCAACGCTATCCCGCACATCCTGATAGTCGGAATACAGTGAAGTACCGGCCATCATGTCGTGAAACTGGCAAAACAGCACCTTCCACCACGCCTCTGCATACTGCTCCGCCGGATAAGTACGCTCGGCACTCAAGCTCGCTACAAGCGAGATGGTCTCAGCCTCAATCAAAGACCTCTCCGCACGGCGATTGAGATACTTGCCCTCTCCATTCGCGGAATAACATCCTCGCGCATGGTGCTGCAACTCACCCTTGACCACAGGCAGCGAAGCAAACGCATCCGCTCCTTCTACTTGTTTGAAAAAGTCTCGGAGAGTGCTGAATCGTAACTCCGGCAAACTCGCGTCCTTCTGCATCTCGATAACCTGTCGTATCTGCTCTTTTGTAACTGCACCACCATGATCGCCAACACCCAGAAAGAAAGCTCCGTGATCGAAGCCCGGAGCGAATGCACCTTCTGAAGCAGCCCGAATGAGATCTGAATTCGCGTCATAGTCGCGCCAGATGCGGTTCACCAGCACCCGCGATCCATCAGGTCCCTCCCACCAGAAAACCAGCGGGAGCTTCATCTCGTGTTCCTGCGGACGCATGAACACGTAATACCCATATCCAGCCTGTTTGAGAATCGTTGGCAAACCCGCAGCATGCCCAAAGGAGTCAGGATTGAAGCCGATCTTCACATCCACGCCAAGCGCCTTCTGCAGGTACCGTTTCCCATAGAGAGCATGGCGCACGAAGCTCTCCGTCGCAGGAATATTGCAGTCCGGCTCAACCGGCCATCCGCCGACAACTTCCCATCGCCCTTCACCAATCCGTTGCTGAATCTCCGCCAGCATTGCCGGGTCAGCGTGCTCTACCCACCGATAATGTGCCGCTGAAGAATGGCTATAGCAAAAGCCCGGCGTCTCACTGATGCGATTCAGCGCGCTGCGGAACGTTGTCAGCACGGTATCCGCGCCATCGCGCCAGGGCCAAAGCCATGCAGCGTCGATATGCGAGTGTCCGATGATGTGCAGGACCTTGCGCTTCGTCGCAATTGGAATGGCACGTAGCGCAAACGCGGGAGCAGCAGCCGCCAATCCCGCCGAAGCCGCGCCGCAGACCAGGAATTCCCTCCGTGTCAACTCGTTTAACCGGTCAGGCAAGCTCGTTTCCTCCGGGTAATCCCAACTCTGTGATCGCCGCCATCAGTGCGGCTATGTCTCCGATGCTGCTCCCCAGGGCGGAAGGCACCAATTCACACGCAGCCGCAGCCTGCGGCAAAGCCTCTTCCGCAATGACTTTGCGTGCCGGCCCAAGAATACGCTGTCCCAAGACAACCCCAAGCGATCCAAAGACGATCACCTGCGGATTGAGCGCGTCGATCAGCAGCGCCAGTCCGCGCCCCATCCAGTGCCCGGCAACCTGCGCAACCTCCATCGCCTCGCGGTCATCCTGCAAAATCGCGGCCACCAAATCACGAATCGGCGTTTCCTGCTTCCATCGTTCAGGAAACATCTGCGCCGCTAAATGAATCAGCCCTGCGCCCGAAGCAAACGACTCCCAGCATCCGCGCTTGCCGAAGGCCAACGGACCATCTTCCGCCAGTCGCCAGTGCCCTATTTCGCCAGCGGTGTCGGTCGCTCCCCGCAGTATTCGGCCGTTCACGATGAAACCGGCGCCGATCCCGGTACCAAAAGTGAGAAAGATCAGATGCTGCATGTCGCGTCTGCCCTTGCCTACGCCAAAGTGAAACTCGGCCAGCGCCCCGGCGTTGCCGTCGTGCTCTACATAGACTGGAATCTCCGGAAATGCCTGCCACAGTTGCGCCTTCAATGCCACGCCGTGCCAGCCTGGCAGATGCGGCGGATCGATCAGCACTCCCTCGCCAATTTTGAGCGGGCCACCGATTGACACGCTGATTGCAGCGATATTGCGCCTCTCGCGATGCGCCCTAGCGATAAGCGATTTCGCGTTGGCAACGATCTCGCGAAACGTCGCTGCAAACGGTTCGGTCGGGCGCGTCGGCATCTCCATCCGCTGCAGGACCTGTCCATCAAGCGTTCCCTCGACGCAGGCCGTCTTTGTGCCGCCGATATCCAGGCCGAGCACTGAGCGCGTCCCAGCTTGAGCGTCGACAGACCCACCGAATTTGTATTCAAGATTTATCAAACGCCATTCCCGCTTTCCATCCGTAAAATCCGCTCCGCAATTCCCGGAAGCAGACTACCACTTCTGTCGCATCACTCTTTTCCATTGAAGAGGACGATTGCAATGCCTACACTAATCCGCATGAATCCGAACGGTCGTCGCACCTTTCTCAAGCAGGCAGCAACACTTGCCGGCGCGTTTTCTGTGAACAGCCTCTTCCAGCAGGCGCATGCGGCGGAGTTTTCCTCAGCCGCGGCCAAGGTGAGCGCGCTCAGTCCGAGCGAGGTTGCGCAGAATGAAGATTATTGGTCTGTCATTCAGCGCTCGTACTCCGTCAACTCCAACCTGATCAATCTTAATAATGGCGGAGTTTCGCCTTCGCCGGTTGTTGTCCAACAGGCGGTCGAGCGGTACAACCAGCTCTCGAATGAAGGTCCGTCTTACTACATGTGGAGGATTCTCGATCAGGGTCGCGAACCGCTGCGGGAAAAGCTCGCCGGGCTTGCTGGAGTTTCACCGGAGGAGATCGCCATCAACCGCAACTCGACGGAAGCGCTCAATACTGTCATTTACGGACTGGATCTCAAGGCGGGCGACGAAGTCATCGGGACGAAGCAGGATTATCCCAATATGATTCAGGCGTATCGCCAGAAGGCGCAGCGCCAGGGAATCACGTACAAACAGATCAGCTTTGACTTTCCCATCGAGGCTGATGCGCAGATCGTTCGCGCCTATGAGCAGGCGATTACAGACCGGACCAAGCTGATTCATGTGACTCACATGATCAATTGGGTTGGGCAGACGATGCCTGTAGCGAAGATTGCAGAGATGGCTCACGCGCGCGGCATTGAAGTGATCTGCGACGGAGCGCACTCTTTCGGACTGCTTGACTTCGAGATTCCGGAGTTACGGTGCGATTACTTTGGAACGAGTCTGCATAAGTTCCTGTCGGCTCCGATCGGCTCGGGAATGTTATGGATCAAACGGGACAAGATTGAAAAGATTTGGCCGCTCACCTGCAACGGCGAGCCGCGCAGCGCGAACATTCGCAAATTCGAAACGCTTGGGACACGGAGCTTTCCCATTGAGCAGGGCATCGGAGAGGCGATCAATTTTCACGAGGGAATTGGCGGCAAGCGCAAGGAAGAGCGCATCCACTACCTGAAGGCTTACTGGGCTTCGAGAGTGCAGCAGACGCCGAAGGTGAAGCTGCACACTTCACTCAACCCTAAGTGTTCCTGCGCGATCTGCGGAGTCAGCGTCGATGGCATGACTCCGGCGCAGCTGGAAGCGGCGCTCTTCGACCAGTACAAGATCCATACTGTTGGGATCGTCTGGGAGAACATCAGCTGCGTTCGTGTAACTCCGCATGTTTATACGAGTATTGCTGATCTGGATAAGTTAGTCGGAGCTATTCAGACGATTGCTGCGAAGGCGTAATGCGACGTCTGATTCGCGAATAAAGAGAGAATATGTGTGTGGGGGGTATTAATTATGGGAACTATATATTTAACTCCCTAGCATTAGGCTTGAAAACCCCGAACGATTCCACATTGTTCAGGGTATCCAAGAAATCCCAAGGTATGGGAACGGCCCATCCGAGGGGTGTTACATCCACTTGAATCTAGATATGTTGAAGGAAGTACACCATTATTGGAAGTAGTTGCTTCCAAAAAATGATTACTGCCGTCGCACATTTAAACCAAGCGGTGATACGTTCCGGGTAGGAACGGTCGGTTGTAGTGGCCATGTGGCGATTGCCCTTTCGCTGGCTCTGGCTCTCGAAACCTCCAGAGCCAGTGAAGCAATCCTACTCCAAACAATTGGAAAATAATGGCTTTTATTCACAAATAGTACTTGACTCCCTCAAGGGAATTAACTACTATTGATTCATGAGCCAGAGCACAATAAGCACCTTCCAACTCTTCGCAATGATTCCAGACGCGGAAACAGCACGACTCTACCTTGAAGCGCGTCTCTGGCCCAATGGAGTGGTTTGCCCTACTTGCAGCGGCCAGGATCGCATCACGGCCCGTAAGAGCGGCTTCTATAGGTGCAACAAGTGCAAGCTAGACTTCACCGTGAGAACGGGAACGATATTCGAGCGGTCGCATGTACCGCTGCACAAATGGATTTACGCCATGTACCTCATGGTCACGGCGCGTAAGGGAATCTCCAGCCTGCAACTTGCTAAAGAGATCGGGGTTACTCAGAAGTCGGCATGGTTCATGCTTCAGCGACTTCGTGAGGCTTGCGGCGGATCAACAGGTAAGTTGAGTGGTCTGATTGAGATTGATGAAACCTATGTCGGTGGCAGAGAAATTAACAAGCACGAGTCTAAGAAACGAAAGATAGGCCGTGGCATTGTCGGCAAGACTGCTGTAGTAGGAATTCGTGAGCGCGGTGGACGCACCCGCGCCATCGTGGTAGCCAGCACCGATAGAGCAACTTTGCAGGG
>Ga0302326_10028052_pt1 | contig 11341 bp, 10 predicted proteins | sample Palsa_T0_3_FD_202264 | JGI IMG/M metagenome (GOLD analysis project Ga0302326, IMG submission 202264) | Peat permafrost microbial communities from Stordalen Mire near Abisko, Sweden - Palsa_T0_3 | ecosystem: Environmental > Terrestrial > Soil > Palsa > Peat permafrost | place: Sweden: Abisko...
CGCGATCTGGCGAAAGATCCACGGATTGGCCGGCGCGGCGCGGCCAATCATCACCGCATCGCATCCCGTCTCCGCGACCATGGTGCAGGCATCTTCCGGGGAACGGATATCTCCATTACCGATCACCGGGATATGGACGGCGTCTTTCACCGCAGCGATGTATTCCCAGCGCGCCTGGCCCGAGTAGCCCTGCTCCCGCGTGCGCGCGTGCAGTGCGACTGCATTGAGACCGCTCTCCTGGGCAAGACGAGCCAGCTCAACGCAAACAATGTGCTGGTCACTCCAACCCATGCGGAACTTTACCGTGAAGGGAATCCGCACCGCGGAGCGTACCCGCTCAAAGATGGTTGCAATGTGGGGAAGGTCGCGCAACAGGCCGCTGCCGCCATTGCAGCTGACTACGCGCTTGGCGGGGCACCCCAAATTGAGGTCAACCATATCAAAGCCGGCATCTTCGACAATTCTGGCTGCCTCTGCCAGGGTGTTCGAATCGGAGCCGAAGAGCTGGGCGGAGATCGGGTGCTCATCCTCGTCGTACGAGAGATACCGCTTGCGCTTCGATTCGCGCATGCGCGACAGGCCGTCAGCCGAAGTGAACTCGGTCATGATCAACCCACAGCCGGACTGCTGATTGCTGATGGGCGTCTCCACCAAATGCCGGCCGGCAGCCGCTTCCCCTGCGCTGTACCCGGTGAAGATGCTGGCATTGCGGATAAAACGGCGGAACACAGTGTCCGTGACCCCGGCCATGGGAGCCAATACCGTGGCCGGAGCAACCGGCACGCCGCCGATCACGACCGACGCCGGCACCCGAGCCGAAGCCGGCATGCTGTTCTCCCGCGGGTTATCCCAGCTCTTTTTCATGGACACTTTTTTCATCAAAATGCCTACGCGAAAAAGGCCTCCGCGGACGGAGGCCTCTGTCCCGGACGAGCGCGTTTACCTGGCCGCCGGAGCCTTGGCCGCGTCGGACTTGCCAGCATCGGACTTGGCGTACTTGCGGCGGAACCGCTCAACACGGCCAGCAGTATCGACCAGCTTCTGCTTGCCGGTGAAGAATGGGTGGCAGGCGGAGCAAATTTCCACGTGGATATCGCCTTTGTGGGTGGAACGCGTTTCAAAGGCTGTTCCGCATGCGCACTGCACCCGGATCTGCTTATAGTTTGGATGTATTCCCTGTTTTGGCATCTAAAAAACCTTTCCTGCAAGCCCACAACCCAAGGCTCGAAGCTTCATTCTAAGACATTTCTTGCTTTCCTTCCACAGAACGCCCACCGTTCCACAACCCGGCTGCTCTGGTGAGGGGCCCCTCAGTGGAGTAATTTGGGCATAGCCCCCATGAGCGTAATCTGCCCCCTTTGTGAAGACTCCGGCCTGCGTTTGATAATCCACAGCGATGGCGAGCGCTATGCCCAGGCTTGTGAATGCCGCTTGCAACTGCAGGCGGCCCGGCTGCTTAAACGCGCTGCCATCCCCAGGCGATACGAGCATTGCAGCCTGGAAAGCTTTGATAGTCCCCTTAACGGTTATCGGCAGGCCGACCCATCGCTGGCGACCGCACATATGATCGCGCGCAGCTTCGTCGCCGGCTATCCGGTAACTACCGAGGGTAAGGGACTGTTGCTCACCGGCAATGTAGGAGTAGGCAAGACTCACCTGGCAGTCGGCATCCTGCAAGCCTTGATTTTGGAAAAAGGTGTCCGCGGCCTCTTCTGCGACTACCGCGAACTGCTCAAACGCATCCAGGAATCTTACAACCCCTTGGTAGCCTCCACGGAACTGCAGATCCTGACCCCGGTTTTTGACGCGGAAGTGCTGATTCTGGACGAGTTGGGTGCGCAAAAGCCTACCGACTGGGTGTGGGATACGGTGGCCCTGATTCTGAACACGCGCTATAACGACAAACGGACCACCCTGATAACCACCAATTATCCCAACGCGCCAGCGGCGTTAGCGCGCAGTGCCGAAAGAACGATGCGAGAAGAGACTCTGGGCGACCGCATCACCGAGCGCATGCGCTCGCGCCTGGCAGAAATGTGTGTGGAAGTCCAGATGCACGGCAATGATATGCGCCAATCCGTCAAGAAAGCCGGCTTCGGCTAGACCCTCCTCGATTCCGAATTTCGCCCGCCTTTGACCGGGGTATCTCACTTACAGCGTGCGATATGGGGCATGGAAGCGACAGGTTTCACGCACAGGTACAATTTTGGTGATGCCGGCACAAGAGCAAAAAGACGACCCTAGGCGAAAAGCCGACGAGGAGCCGGCCTTTCTTGCATCGCAGCAAACCCGCGATGCGACGTCATGGCTACCGTGGATTATCGCCGCGGCGGTGGTCATCGTGGGTCTTGGGGTCTGGATCGTGGTGGGCGATCGTGTCAACCCGGACTCGCCATCCACCGGCACCGGCATGGCTCCGGCCGACCCCTATGCTGCCAGCCTGCCGATCAGCGGCTTGCAAATGAGCGAAGCAGACAGCTTTTCCGGGGCTAAAGTCACGTATGTCGACGGCCAGATCAAGAACACGGGCAATCGCACTCTCACCGCAATCACGGTTCAGGTCGGCTTCCACAGCGACGTTGGGCAATATGCTCAAAGATTGGCTATGCCCCTGAGTCTTATCCGCACCCGACAGCCCTACGTCGATATAGGGCCGGTTTCCGCCGCTCCAATCGAACCAGGGCAGCAACGCGACTTTCGCTTGATTTTCGACAACGTGCCCGCGGACTGGAATCAGCAGTATCCCGAAGTCCGTGTGATCAGTGTCCACAGCAAGTAGGCATCCTGGATACTTAGGGTACCCGGGTAATGAGTTCCTGGGCCGCCGAGCATTTTTTTCGTACCAACTAGAGAAAAATGCACGTTTTACGCTGCTAGTGGGGGGGCTGGAAATATCCACATCTCGGGCCGAAATCGATGCCAAGTAACTTTATATGAATAACTTAGAGAATTTATTTTCAAGAAAAAGCCATTTGGCCAGCCAGTTGCAATAGCAGGAGACAAGTGCAGAAGCGAGCGGTGTGCGCAGTTTCTGACTAGGGTTTTGGGCCCAAAAAGGACAAGCGTGAATAAGGTTACGGCAACCCCGGGATCCATCGCAGCGATTTTGCTAGCCGCCAGTTTGGGCGCGCCGGCTATTGCGCAGACTACCCCGGCGGCGGCGAGCGGCGCTTCGCAGACCAGCGCCCCCACCGCAGCACCTGCATCGGCAAGTACGTCTGGTAGCGCGAGCGACTCCTCCACTTACGCTACCGGTCAGCCTCTGCCGACCAAGTCGAATGAAGGCTTCTGGGGAAAGATGAACCCGTTGGCCCGAAAGAAGTGGGTCAATCGCCAGGTAGCACCTGTCAAAGACAGGCTGAACGAGCTTGATCAGCTTACTGCTAAGAACGCAAACGACATCAAGGATGTAGACGCTCGGGCGCAAGCAGGTATCCATCAGGCTCAAAGCACAGCGGATCAGGCAAACCAGCAGGCGTTGCAGGCTTCGAGCCAAGCTGGCCAAGCCCAGCAGTTGGCGCAACAAGCGAGTACACAGACAAATCAACTGAATTCGACGGTCAGCAATCTCGACCAGTACCAACAGATAACGGACACAGAACTGCACTTTCGCTCGACTCAATCCACCCTGAATGAGAAGGCGAAAGAGGCTCTGGATCAGATTGCTACCCAGTTAGAAGGACAGAAGGGTTACATCGTTGAGGTGCAAGGGTACTCGCATGCGCGAGGCCAAGTAGGAATACAGAAATCTCAAACTATGGCGGATGCGGTCGTGCGCTACCTGGTAGTCGACCATCATGTGCCGGTGTACCGAATTTATCGCTTGGGGATGGGTAATGCCCCACGCGAGGAAACCACAGAATCGGGCAACAGCGGTACGGTGGTCCACGTAACGCTGATGCACAACAGTCTTGCGGCTTTGAACTCGCCAGCTGGCGGTTCACCAATAGGCGCGACGCAGCAGTCGAACCCGCAGCCCTCCCCCCGGAATGCTGCGTCGCAGCCCCAAAACTAAAAGCCGCATAAAAGCTCTCACACAACGAGAGAACCAAGGCAGATTGGCCCCTCACCCGAGGGGCCCTTTTTTTGCTACGAGAGACCCCAAGGCAAATCTGCCTCAGTGTAGGCCGATTCCATTACGCGCGTTCAAGCCATATTGCGCCATCACGAAGAAAGCCGGGCCTAATACAGGGCTTGGCGCGCCGCCGTGTGGATGACCATCAGACTCTCCAGAAGAGGGGCAAGATCCTTTAGATTCAGTGCATTCGCACCATCTGACTTGGCATTGGCGGGATCGTTATGAACCTCGAGGAAGATACCGTCCACCCCGGCCGCGACCGCCGCTCGGGCTAGAACTGGAATGAACTCCGGTTGGCCTCCCGACTTGCCGCCCGCCGACGACGGGGTTTGCACCGAATGGGTTCCATCGAAGACCACAGGGGCAAATCTGCGCATGATCGCAAGCGAGCGCATGTCCACCACCAGGTTGTTGTAGCCGAAGCTGAAGCCACGTTCGGTGAGGAAAACGCGTGGATTGCCCGCCCCAGTCACTTTTTCGACCGCATAGCTCATATCCCACGGGGCCACGAATTGGCCCTTCTTTATGTTGACAGCGCGTCCGGTTCTGGCGGCGGCGAGCAGCAGGTCGGTCTGCCGGCATAGGAACGCGGGAATTTGCAACACGTCCACTGCCTCGGCCACCCGCTCGCAGTCGGCCGCCTGGTGCACATCGGTGATCACGGGTAGGCCAGTGGATTCCGCGACCTGGCGCAGAATACGCGTGCCCTGCTCCAATCCCGGCCCGCGAAAGCCCGTGGCCGAAGTGCGATTGGCTTTGTCATACGAGGCCTTGAAGATGTAGGGGACGCCCAAATCGCTGGTGATGCGCTGGATCGACTCCGCCATGAAGAGCGCGTGCGCCTCACTCTCAATGACGCACGGGCCTGCGATCAGGAATAGCGAGGGAGAGCCAACCTGCACCGCGCCGATTTCAAAGTCGTTCATGGCAGGGTCTGCGTCAAACGACTTTCCTGCTTCACGGGCTCGGAGGAAGTGTGCGCCTGCAGGCGATTCTCATAGGAAGCCGCGATAAAGGCGCGAAAGAGGGGGTGGGGCTCGAGCGGCTTGGACTTGAACTCAGGGTGAAACTGGCAGCCCAGGAAGAACGGGTGGCCGGGGATCTCGACGATTTCCACGTAGGTCGCGTCCGGTGTAGTTCCGGTAATGCGCAGGCCGGCCCCGGTCAGCAGCGCCTCGTATTCCCGGTTGAACTCGTAACGATGACGGTGCCGTTCACTGATCTGGGTTGCTGCATAAGAATCAGCCGCGATCGAACCCTCAGCCAGCACGCACGGCCATGCGCCCAGGCGCATGGTACCGCCCATTTCTTCGACGCCAGTGAGTTCACGGAGCTTGAAGATCACGCGGTGGGGAGTGGCCGGGTCGAATTCGCTGGAGCTGGCACCCGTCAGCCCGCACACATTGCGGGCAAACTCAATGCAGGCGGTTTGCATACCCAGACAGATGCCGAAGTAGGGAACGCCATTCTCCCGCGCGTAGCGGATAGCATTGAGCATGCCTTCAATGCCGCGCTTGCCGAAGCCGCCGGGCACCAGGATGCCGTCGAAACCTGCCAGTTGCGCCTCGTACTGCCGGTCGCCGGGGTGCTTGCTCTCCAGGCCCTCGGCCTCGAGCCAGGTAACGCGCAGCTTCAGGTCGAAAGCCAGGGCGCCATGCACCAGCGCTTCTTTCAGAGATTTGTAACTGTCTTCGTACTCGACATACTTGCCCACGATCCCGATCGAGACTTCATCGCGGGGATTGTAGCAACGCTCCACCAGGTGCTTCCAGCGCGCCAGGTCGGGTTCCTTTGCCTCAATATGGAGATATTTCAACGCCAGCTTGTCGACGCCCTCCTGGGCGAAGGTCAGCGGCACTTCGTATATGGAGGCAACGTCTTTAGCGGCAATGACGGCCCGCTCTTCAAGATTGCAGAAGAGCGCAATCTTGCTCTTGATTTCGTGTGAGAGGAAGCGATCGGTGCGGCACAGCAAAATATCCGGCTGGATTCCGATGGAGAGCAGTTCTTTGACCGAGTGTTGCGTGGGCTTGGTCTTCAACTCCTGGGCGGCGCCGATCCACGGCACCAGGGTGACATGGACAAAGACAGTATTCTCCCGGCCATACTCCTGGCGCATTTGGCGGATCGCTTCCAGAAAGGGCAGGGATTCGATGTCGCCGACTGTTCCCCCGATCTCGACAATCGTCACATCGTTGTCGGTGGCCACTTTGCGCATGGCGTTCTTGATTTCATTGGTCACGTGCGGAATGACCTGTACGGTCTTGCCCAGGTAGTCGCCCCGTCGCTCTTTCGTGATGATCTGCTCGTAGATTCGGCCGGTGGTCAGATTGTTATCCCGGCTCAGCCGGGCATGGGTGAAGCGCTCGTAATGACCCAGATCGAGGTCGGTTTCCGCCCCGTCGTCGGTCACGAAAACCTCGCCGTGCTGGAAAGGGGAGAGTGTACCTGGGTCGACGTTCAGATAAGGGTCGAACTTCATCAGATTTACACGCAAACCGCGGCTTTCCAGCAGGCAGCCGATCGAGGCTGCGGCCAGGCCCTTGCCAAGACTGGACACAACTCCGCCCGTCACAAAGATGTACTTTGCTGACATTGCTTCTTCACCTTTTTATTGTGGTTGGGATTGGCGCACCGGGTGGGCACGTACAAGTATCGCAGGAAGTGAAATCGAAGGGAAGATAGAAATGTGAGCACCGTGCCCGGTTCGTCCCGGCAAGCTGCGGAAAAACTCCCTCAACTAAGGGCACGGCTTTAGCCGTGCCGCAAAGGGCTCCAGCGTGCAAAGGGCTAAACAGGCTGCGGAAAAAGTCTGCACGAAAGGCAGGAAAGGAATACCTCAGGGGCTAAAGCCCGAGCCTACCCAACAGCGAGCCGCCGAGATCGAGGCTCACATCAAGGCAACGTCATCCTCGCAGTTTCGTCTAAAGTATTCACACGGCCATGTCGCCCGCGCGCATCCTCCTTCTTCTCGTGCTTCTGTTGTCGAGTCTGACCGCCAGCCTTCCGGGCATGGCGCAGACGCCGAACCAGCGTCTGATCCTAAAGGATGGTTCCTACCAGGTAGTGACCAAGTACCAGAAGGTAGGCGACCGGGTGCGCTACTTCAGCGCTGAGCGGGGGCAATGGGAAGAGGTGCCGGCGAATCTGGTGGACTGGGCGGCCACCGAGCAATGGGCGAAGGATCATGCACCGGGAGCAGCGCAGGCTCCCCCACCGCCCGTCTCGCCGGCCATTCCGGAAGCTGCCGCCATCGACAAAGAGGAGCAGGAGGAGCGGGCGCGCACTCCGGATGTATCCCCCGGTTTGCGCCTGCCAGACGAGGAAGGAATTTGGGCGCTCGATACCTTCCATGACCAGCCCGAGTTGGTGGCTTTGGCCCAGAACAGCGCCTCTGTGGATCGCCAGACCGGTCACAACGTGCTGCGTGGGGCACTCAACCCCATCGGTGGCGTGCAGCAGACCATTCAAATCCCCGGTGCCGAATCCAAAGTCAAGTTACACGTCAATGACCCCGCGCTCTACGTGAGCCTTACCCTTTCGGATGACGCCGTCGCCGATTCTTCCGCGGTCACTGTGGATACGCACGGGGCCGGTTCGGTTAAGCAGAAGGACTCCTCCAGTTCCGCGAGCAGCCAATATGCCATCGTGCGGGTGCGCAGCAATTTCAAGAACGATTATCGCGTGGTGAGCGGAATCAAGATCGGAGTAACTGGAAAGGTCACGCAGACGGAAGACATAATTCCCACGACCGCCCAGGTGCTACCCGGCAACCACTGGATGAGGCTGACGCCAGCGCAACCGCTGACGATTGGTGACTATGCGCTGATGGAGCTGCTGGGGCCCGGACAAGTAAACCTCTCGGTCTGGGACTTCCGCATCGATCCGCAGGGACCGGACAACAAGAACGCCATCATGCCTCTGCAACGGTCGGGGGGTCCCTAGCTTCGGGCGCCGCAAACTATGCCTTGCGCGCGGCTTATGTTATTCTTAATCTGCGCTTAATTGTTTGGTCATCAGCCTTTTAGCCGTCACAAGCCGGGCTGCCCTCAATAGACCTCTTCCTTTCCGCCCAATGGTGGGAGCAAGCCGGTCGGATATCGCCCAAGCCCTTCAGCGTAGTCGCCACGGAAGTTCGCGGCGACGATAGGAAGCACGCGCTTCCCTGGCATGGTGCGGTGTACGAGCGATGGCTGGCTAGAAACGCCAGGCCCCCTTTCTACAGCGCGACGAACCGCATACCCCGTGGGGCAGTCAACAATGTCAGATTCAGTTTTCGCAGCCTGAAGGCCGAAGCCGACGGTGATCTTCGTGTCGGTGCATGGTCGAGTGATTGAGCGGCCGCGCGAGCCAATCGGGCTATTTATCGTATCGCCGGGCGGACGAAGCCGTGGGGCGATGAACAGCACTCCAGGTCTCACAAGAGACCGGAAGCAAGGGATTTATTTTGAACGAATTTTCAGCATTACCTATTTCGGCCGCGCTCAAGCAGCGCTTGGCCAAAGCAAATTTTGTTACGCTCACCCCGGTACAGGTGGGAGCGATTCCTCCGGCGCTCGAGGGCCGGGATGTATTGGCAACGGCGCAAACCGGTACCGGTAAGACGCTCAGCTTCCTTATTCCCATCATCGAGCAGCTGCAGAAAACGCAAACCAAAACTGCCGGTGCGCTGATCCTGCTGCCCACACGCGAACTGGCTATGCAGGTACAACAGGCATGCGCCCAACTGGTCGCTCTTCCCACCGCTTTGGTAGTCGGCGGCATGGCTGAGGGTCCGCAGCTGGAGAGTATCCGTCGCGGTGCGCGGCTGATCGTGGCCACCCCGGGCCGTCTGGAAGATTTTCTCGGCCGCAAGCTGGTCAAGCTCAACCAGGTGGAGATCCTGGTGTTGGACGAGGTCGATCGCATGCTCGACATGGGCTTTAAACCAGCCATTCGCCGCATCGTGACGGCTATCCCGACCGTGCATCAGACGCTTTGCTACTCGGCCACCCTCGAGGGTGCGGTACGCGAGGTGGCCGGCGACTATCTCCGGAACCCGGTACGGATTGAAATCGGCTCGGTGCTCAAGCCGGCGGAAAATGTCAAACTGCAAACCTTTGAAGTCAGCGCCGATCGCAAGCTGCCGCTGCTGGAACACCTGCTCCGTTCTGAAGCTGGAAGCTTTCTGGTCTTTGTCCGCACCAAGCATGGCGCGGAGCGAGTGGCCAAGAAGCTTGCTCATGCCGGTTGGAAGGCAACCAGCATCCATGGCGACCGTAGCCAGTCCCAGCGCAATGCTGCCTTACGCAGCTTTGCCCAGGGGGGTCATCGGGTCCTGGTTGCTACGGACGTAGCGGCTCGGGGAATCGACGTAGACCACGTGGCGCACGTCGTGAACTACGATATGCCCAAGGTTGCGGAAGACTTCGTGCACCGCGTCGGCCGCACCGGCCGCGCTTCGCGCAGCGGCGTAGCCTCCACCTTTGCCTCTCCGGAAGAGAAAGGCGACCTGCGAAAGATTGAGCGCGCGTTGCGCATCAACATGCAGCGTTTCCGGGTAAAGGAAGCTCTCCCGCAAGCCGTTTAAGTGTGAACGCAAAAAGGGGAAGCCGCCGCGCTTCCCCTTTTCTTTTGCTGAGCCGCCTACTTCTTGGGTTGGGTAGCGATAATCTTGTCCCGGATCTTGGAGTAGGTCGCTGAGGGAATAATCTTCTTGTTTACCAGGTCCGTCTTGGTTTTATACGGCCTGCCGTCAATGATCTTCTGAGAATAGACGTCGCCGATCCCCGGCAGCGCACTCAGGTCCGCTTTACTCGCTGAATTGATATCGACCAGGCTGGACGCGGCCGGGGGCGTGGTTGGCGCCATCATGGCGTGGACGCTGGATGGCTTGGCTCCCAATTGCGCCACGGCGCCGCCGCTCAGCAGACCCAGGGCCAGCAAAATCGTCAGACTCTTTTGTGACAGGCCCCTGAAATTTCTTGTCAGCATCAGTGTTCTCCTTATTCTTGTCTCTGATCTTCGCGGCCACTCGAAACCGATGGTGTGCGCTCGCGCAATGCTACACCAGACCCGGACCGCGTACAGGAAATCCGGGCACGCGGCTCTATCCAGTGCAGCGTGGCAGGAAATCCGGGGGAGCGGATCGTTCCTACCGGGCAGATTACATGATTTGCGTCGCCGGGCCCGCGGAGAAGGGTCGCGGCGGAGAGATCGCCCTGCGCCGGTCGAGTTCGCCGCGCACCATGTTCAGCCCATAGATGCAAGCCTCGAAGGAACCTGAAAGGCGGGCGAAAAAGGGCGCTTCCTGTGCGTACTCAAAGAGGTCGAATTGGGAAACGACGTAGTAGCTCTCTTTGCCCGCCTGCACCATTTCGAAAAAGCTGTCGCGCTGCAGCGACCCTCCCCACCGATGGGTCGACTCTGGATACATGCCGGCAAAAAACAGCGTGTAGTCGCCGATATGTTTCCGGCGCTCCCGTTCCTCTCCAAAGGAGGACGCTGTGCCGTGGACAGGATCGGAAGCAAGCAGCATCTCGCCTACTTCGCGCACCGGATTGCCCGCAGCATCACGGATACGGTAGATGTTCTCGGCATGGCAAAATTCGGTTAGCAGGTCGGCGACGTAGCTGGATATCTCCGCGTCCCGCAAACCCAGGCGCGAGTCATAGCACTCGGAGACAACTTCGTGGAAGAGCTGGCGTAAGGAATGCTCTAGCGGGATCAAAGTCCACCTCCTGGGAAGGCTGGTGTTTGTTCCTTGCTAGGCTGAGGAGCTAGCTTGCCGGCGCGCTCCGCAACCGCGTCTATTACTTACGTATGACACGAAGACTAAGCGATCTGTTGCAGATTACAAATACATGAATGTTGTATTACAGAAGATTTTTGGCACTCTCCATGACCAAGTGCGAAGAAGAACCTCATCAGGTAACACCCATCAGTGTTACCTGAGTGAAGATTTCGCCGTGTAAGCCTTAGCCGAAAGTTTCATCGCGGCCCTGGGCTTCTCACGGCGAACCATCATCTCCGGGAACAGCCCGCGAACACTTGCGTTCACTATGCAGGCTGTGTTCACGCCGTTATGATGTCTTTTCCAACCCTGAGGCGATCCAATCGTATCCCGCTTATCAACCTGCGAGACCGTTTCATCAACAATGTCCATGCGCATCTTTGAAATCAAGGGAACGCAGGAAGGTATCGGTTTCGCATGGCAGGTGGCCATTTTTATCGCCGCTCTTTTTGCCATCTTCACCCGTCTTCCTGGCGCTCTGCTGCACCCGC
>Ga0302326_10028054_pt1 | contig 11340 bp, 10 predicted proteins | sample Palsa_T0_3_FD_202264 | JGI IMG/M metagenome (GOLD analysis project Ga0302326, IMG submission 202264) | Peat permafrost microbial communities from Stordalen Mire near Abisko, Sweden - Palsa_T0_3 | ecosystem: Environmental > Terrestrial > Soil > Palsa > Peat permafrost | place: Sweden: Abisko...
AGATCACCATTGATCTCCGCCAAGCCCGTTTCCGCTTGGCCAACAAATCGTCCGTAAAAGCGAATCGAAGAAACAACGCACCAGCCGCGGCGGTTCTTCTAATCCCTTTGGCGGGCCGAGCCGCTCCGGGCCGAGAAGGCCGATATCCTTGAAACCGAGGCACGTGGGTGTGTATCTAATGAGCCGTGGCTCGCGTTAGCGGTGCACCGCAATCCAAACAAGAATGTGAAATCTGAGTTTGGCTGTGAAGCGCAAAAAGGGTAAATGCAATGGCAAATCTTCAGGAACGACTGGACGGGTTTAAGAAGTCATTCGAATCCGGTGCTCCGCCATACAACGCGCCACGCGAGGCCATCGAAAAGATGCATCGAGCGACAGCCGAACTCAAGGCTTCTGGTATCGAAAATCGCGCTTTGAAGGTTGGAGATCGTGCCCCAAGCTTCGCGTTGTTCAATCAGGACCATGTGCAAGTGTCCTCGGCGAACCTCGTGCAGAAAGGCCCGCTAGTGGTCAGCTTCTTCCGAGGACATTGGTGACCATACTGCAACATGGAGCTGGAGGCTCTACAGGAAATCCATTCGGAAGTGCGAGCGTTGGGGGCAGAGATCGTTGTAGTCACTCCAGAACTTGAACGTTATACGCGAGCTCTTCACAAGAAACTGAATCTGACGTTCGATATCTTGACGGATCTCCATCTGAAGATTGCAGAGCAGTTTCGACTTGTCTTCACACTGCCGGATTACGTTCGCGACCTTTACAAGTCATTCGGTAGCACGTTGGACAGATTCCACGATGAGTCGGAATACCGACTACCGATACCTGCACGGTACGTGGTCGATAAGCAAGGGATCATTCGTACTGCCGATGTGAATGCGGACTATACCATCCGCTCTGAACCTTCTGAAACTCTCAGACAATTGCGGGCGCTAACTAGGTAACTGAGCGATGCAGAAGTCGGCTGGTGAGAATCAATTGCGGTCACTCCCCGGATGACGGCCAAACCGGAAGTAGTCGGGCGTTGCGTTCTGATGGGGCACTAGCCCGCGCCCGGGCTGGCTAGATCGACGGGTCGCTGGCAAGCGGCACGGGTGAGATTTGGGGCCGACGCTAGGCGAACATCGACGCTGGTTACAGAGTGGTCACAAAACTGGGACCACTCTGCAAAGTTAAGTTGTTGAAGGAAAAGGGGGATACGCGGGTAGTACGCAGCTGAAAAGGCTGGCGTCGGCGGTTCAACTCCGTCCTTGGGCACCACCTTCCAAAGAACCTAGCGGAGTCGCGTCTTGACTCCCAGTCCGCTATTTTTCGGTGAGATCCGCTTCGGTTCCTGTCTGCGCTGATGGCGAGAGACTAAACTCGAATTGCCCCTCGCTCAGTCCGTTTTCAGTTCGCTTCTGCCTGCGGCGTGGCTGAAAATCGCAATCGGCATTGCCCTTGCCCGCAGCCATACGATCCCGCCGACCGGCAAGCTGATGCCCACTTCTCTTCTTTGCCGGCGAGAATCGTAGTCAATTCCGGTCAATACACTAAACACTGTATGCCCAGGATGGACAGCTTGAAGGCGGCACGAATTCTTCGGCGTGAGAGTCCTGATTGCAATATAGTCATGGTTACTCAGACGATGCGAGGGTGCTCGCGAACAAGCCTGCAGCGTTGACGCGAGTGGCTCCGTTACAAAATCTGATTTAACCCGAGATTTGCTTCCGGAGATGCGGAGGGTAGCAATGGAAAACAATAGCAGTGTGGGCGGGACAAAAAGCGAAGCGGCCCAAAGTGAGCCCTGGTGCGGTCTTTTAGCAAATGCTGCGCCGCGCGATCACATCGTGCAGCTTTATCAGGATGAGCAGTTTCTTAACCGGGCCGTCTGTCGCTTTGCGGCTGCGGCGATTGTTAATGGCGAAGGGATCATTCTAGTTCCGACGATCGCTCATTGGGACGCTTTTCGGCCCCGCCTGGAAAGCGAGGGCGTGGATGTGAAGGCCGCGGAGAAGCGGGGACAACTAACGATTGTGGACGCCGACAATCTGTTGCCAACCTTCATGCATGACGGAATGCCAGATTCGCCGGTGTTTCTGGGCTTAGCCGCGAACGTCATCACCCAAGCTCGCGGAGACGGTCGCTACCCAAAAGTACGCTGGTGGGGCGAGATGGTTAACATTCTTTGGGAACGCGGCGACGTTGCCGCGAGTATGAACCTCGAAGATTTGTTTGACCAACTCGCACATGAGCAGGATATTGCGATCTTCTGCTCGTTCTTGATGGATAACTTCAACGGAGACGTGCACGCTCGTATGTTGCCAAGACTCGGCGAGAATCACTCCCATCTTATTCCCGTCGAAGATTACTCTCGGCTTGAGCGAGCAGTGTCCGATGCACTTCGAGACGCCGTGGGCCCTGACGAGTCCCGTGTCCTGGAGGACCGACTTCTGTCGAGCTATCCCGGTTCGTTCCACATGCCGCGCTCTCAAGCGTTGCTCTTGGCATTGTGTCAGACTCTCCCACGTGTAGCCGATGATGTGCTGCAACGGAGTCACACGCTGTATCGTACTACTGGCTGAAAATAGAGATACTCCATGGCCCAGGATGACAAGCGCTTTGTAGCCGGAACTGTGTCAGGCGACGCTACGACTTTGAACGGAATGACCGCAAGCGAGCTCGGTGTGCTCGATGCAGTCGATGTTCCGATAATTGTAATCAGCGGCGAGTGCAAAGTGGCCCGCATCAACAAGGCCGCCATGACGGTGTTTGGATTGAAGGTCTCGGATCTCGGTTGTTCTCTTGGCAACACTCTTGCGGGCGTGGAGGATCTCAATAGAATCTGCACGCGCGTCATCACTGACGGAGCACCACACCGGATCGAAACCCGCGATGGCGATAGATATTTTCTTCTTCGAATAGCTCCCTACACCGGAAGCGATCGCCAGATTCTTGGTGCGGTGCTCACATTTACGAATGTCACAGCCTTTCGTGCAAGTATCGAGCAAGCCATCTACGAACGGGAATACACGAAGGCGATCCTCAACACAGTGGTTGATCCTGTGGTTGTTATCGACGCCAAATTACAGGTACAGACGGCGAACCGGGCGTTCTATGCCCTTTTTGGGGTTTCGCGGGATGAGACGCAGGGCATATCGATCCGCAAAGTGGGGAATAACGATTGGGAAACCTCCAAAGTGTGGGAATCCGTAGAAACGACTCTTTCTGGTCCTGGTCAATTTCAAGCTGTCGAGATCGACCGCGAATTCCCTGCCGGTAAAAGAACGCTTGTGCTTGACGCACGCCGATTGTCGGGAGCTCCGGCCTCTCGGATCGTTCTCACGTTCCATGACGTCACCGAGCGAAAGCAGGCAGAACGGACAACCTCACTATTGGCGGCGATTGTCGATTCGTCAGACGATGCCATCATCAGCAAGAAGCTCGATGGGACGTTGACCAGTTGGAACCAGAGCGCTGAGCGACTGTTCGGATATAAGGCAGCGGAAGCGATCGGTCAGCATATCACGCTCATCGTCCCGTGGGAACGACGTTCGGAAGAAGAAGACATTCTCAGGCGGTTGGCAGGTGGCGAGCGAGTCGAACACTTCGAAACGGTGCGCAGACGGAGAGACGGCACTTATCTGGATGTTTCACTCACGATTTCTCCCATCCGCGATACGGCAGGCAGGGTCATCGGAGCGTCGAACGTAGCCCGAGACATCAGTGAAAGAAAACGCAGTGAAGTGGCGCTGCGAGAAAGCGAAGAACGTTTCCGGGCACTCGTGAATGCGAGTTCTGACGTGGTTTATCGCATGAGTCCCGACTGGAGCGAGATGCGCGAGCTCGATGGCAGGCGTTTCGTCGGGGATACGGGGAAGCCAAGGAAGGATTGGCTGAACGAATATATTCATCCCGACGACCAACCGATTGTGTTGCGCACGATCCGTGAGGCAGTGCAGACAAAAAGCATGTTCGAGCTTGAACATCGTGTCCGACGAACGGACGGCACGCTGGGCTGGACCAACTCCCGGGCAGTTCCGCTCCTCAACGTCAACGGCGAGATCCTGGAGTGGTTTGGTGCAGCCAGCGATGTAACTGCTCGCAAAGAGGCGGAGGAAAGCTTCCGCAAGCTGGCCCAAACACTTGATACAGAGGTGCGGGCTCGTACCCGGGAACTGGAGGAGCGATCCAACCAACTTCGAGAACTCTCCTGGCGCTTGTTGACAAGTCAGGATGAAGAACGCCGGCATATCGCTCGCGAGTTGCACGACAGCGCTGGTCAGACATTGACCGTGCTTGGCATTACCCTCGCGCAGCTTCTTCAGAAGACTGGACGCAATGCCCCCGAGCTAGCCACTGAAGCTGAACAGATTCAAGAGACAGTGCAGCAGTTGCACCGCGAGATACGTACGACTTCTTACTTGTTGCATCCCCCTCTACTGGACGAGAGCGGGCTATGTTCCGCGATCAACTGGTACGTACAAGGGCTTCTAGAACGCAGCGGCCTAAGAGTTCACCTTGACATTTCAGAGGAGTTCGGGAGATTGCCGCGTGATATGGAACTCGTGATCTTCCGGCTGGTGCAGGAATCTTTGACGAATATTCACAGGCATTCCGAGAGTAAGACTGCTTCGATTCGGATTGCACGGGAATCGAATCAAATTAGCTTAGACATCCGGGACCAAGGCAAAGGTATGTCCCCCGCGCGTTTGGCCGAGATTCAATCGGGACGCTCAGGCGTCGGAATAAGCGGAATGCGGGAACGCCTGCGTCAATTCGAAGGGACCCTGAATATCGAGTCCGATAGCTCAGGAACCCGCGTTTTCGCGACCATCCCGTTCCCCAAGGCTGCATCGTCGGAGGCGCTGAGCAAGGCCGAGCCCTTGCAGGCAACCGCGTCAGACTTGTGAACTGTTGGGGTGCCGGTGTCTGCTGGGCCGCTATAATCTTGAACTTCATATCCCGGCATTTGCCGTTGTCCTTCGGCTCACAGACCTTCATTCCACGCTTTTGTATCTTCGCTATGAACGTTCCGGGCAGTAACATGGCGTTCGGGTTTTCGGGGACGAGTTCATAGGTGTTGCCATCACTCCCCTCAGCAGTTAAGTGCTCTGCTACTTTTCTCTGTCCCATCCGCATTTCCGTCGAATTTTGCGAAGACAAGAGCGCCATTCTCATTTCGAAAGTTCTGCGTGCTCAGGACCTTGATAGTCAAGGGATAATCATTGTGGCTCTCGAAAACCCCGAAAGATTGCGATGCCTATTTTTCTAGCCGCACTCCTCGCCGACTTGTGATCAGTTGCCCGTTCGCGTGCTGACCTCCAACTCGAAAATCTGACCCTACGATTCACTGGCGCTTGGGAGCGTCTCGTTCCAGTGGGAAAGTGAATCGGGGAGGTGGAAACTCGAATCGTTTGGCAACGACCCTGCCCATTTAAAGAATTTGTTAGAGGACAAACTCTTGGCATTTGCAAGACGCCCCACTTTTCTTGTACCCAAAGGCCCGAGGGGAAAAGAATTGGACTAGGAAAAGCAGTTTTGTTGGGGGCTCTGTTCGGTCACCCCCCGATAGGCGATCAATGAGTTTCTACGTTCACGAAAGTTGCGGCTCCACCAGATTACGCTTAGAATTTTCCGATAGAGCTTGGAAACGTGATGCTAAGCGCAGCCCACCGTGGATTAGCTGCTGTGCAGTTTGCGGGATGCCGGGGGTGACAATTTACGATCCAGTAGTTCATTCCCGCGCAAAAGATCGAGATTCCCGGTGTTGTATCAACCAATTGTTTTTCTTGAGGTACTGCGATGAGGCATGTAGCAGCATTCTTGATTCTGTTTTGCGGAACTTTGTTTGGACAGGAATTTTCCTGTCCAGAGGGCCAAGCCGATGTCATGAAATACTTCGTCATGGCCCAAAAGTACCGAATCGACGAATTCATGAATGGCAACCCGAATCCCATATACACAACAATTTTTCCCGATCAAGACTTTGCGGAAAGCGGCTATTGGTTCTGGCTCAAGAGTTCGACGGCGAATGGCTTCGACGTAAATGTTTTCAATCAGCACCATGTTTTTATGCGCTCAACCGAGCTAGTGTGGACGAACAACACTACTTTCAAGCGATTTGTGAGCGACCTTCCAATTGCGGCTCGTTGCGTGCCCGAGAGCCAACCCGGGCCGGACATCAAAGTGCGGGATACTTATTACCAGTATTACTCTTCCTGCAAGCCTTACAAGGAGAGCCAACTGGGAACGTCGGTCAACAGTTTGGATGCTCCGGTGCTGATGAAAACGGGCGGCAACATCGGACAAGTGTGGACCAGAGTGCTGCACTATCGCTATAACTGCAACGAAGATTTTCAGCAGTGTGCCGACGAAGAGCAGTTCTACTTGGCGAATGGATATGGAGAGTGGCAATGGAAGCATTACCACAATGGGGCTCTCGTGAATTCAACTTTGATCAACAACATGGAGTTGGGAAGCACGGGCGCGACTCTGCCTTGTGGGGAGAGCTACGAAGATCGGGGCTCTGGAACCTCGCAACAACCATGAGTCCGCCCTCATTTGTTTGTCACCCATTCGTTTTGGTCACGTCACCACTACTTCACGGCAGAAACACGCACACCATAAAATCCGCATATCTCCTTCAAGCTTACCCAGCACCCAAACCTCTTTCCACCGTCCTATGGCATCCTCCAACTCATCCAGAAGCAGCACTCACCCCCCACCTGGTTCCACTCAATTACAATGAGTCGCAGTCAAAATGCCCGAGGGGGGTAAATAATGTCGAACTTAGCGAATGCGCTTCAAGAGCTACGAGAGAAGCGTGACCGAGCACAGTCAGAAGTTGAGAAATTAAACCAGGTGATTTCTGGGATCGAGTCTTTGAATGGTATAGGACTCTCCCAAAAGGCACTCCCATCGACCCGCACAGTATCAGCGGCCTCACGTCGCAAAATGGCGCGGGCGCAGAAAGCACGATGGGCTGGCATTCGGAAGGCAGCGAAACCAGTAGTGGCGGCGAAAACAACGGGCTCGATTCCTGCGAAGCGCACCATGTCGGCAGCGGCCCGTAGGAAGATCAGTTTGGTGCAAAAAGCACGCTGGGCGAAACTGAAGGGACAATCGGCTGCACCGAAACCCAAACACACAATTTCAGCCGCAGGCAAGAAGCGAATTGCGGCGGCGGCACGTGCACGCTGGGTGAAGATACGGGCGGCGAACAAGAAACAGGCGGCTTAGTGGCTTCGCGTGTGAGCTAAATGTGGCGGCTGTCACGAAGATTGGGCTTACGTGGGACGCGATCAGTTGTCGACCGATTACACCCTGATCGCTCCCGATGCACGGGGTCATGGCCGTTCAACAAATCCCCAAGAGACTCGGCTGACTGACAAAGCCAGCACGCACCACGAAAATCAAAAGCCGCCGCCCGGAGTTTCCCCATCCTGGAGCGGCCACTTGGTCCGTACACTCGCTAGCCGAGCATTATAACCTGCCATTTTCGCTAGGCTGCTCCGGGCTGCGAACTCCTGCGCTTCAAGCTCTCCCAATCGCAATTGACGCACACAGGCAGCGGTACGGTCCAGCTTTCATCATCCCCGAACGTGAACGTAGCCGTGGCATTTCGCATGACAGAGCCACATATCTCGCAATGCCATGTTTTCGGGGGTTTGAGAACCAGTGAGGCTCAAAAGCCCTTTGACCATTTGCTTTGTGGACGTGTCCATAGGCGGCCTCGTGCGGAACGGGTGTACCAGCACAAGAGGCCGCTATTATGAAAGCAAGTTTTGTGCATGCTTCCACCACACGCTCACGGAGGGAAAAATGATTGTCAATTCCGCTTGTCCGCGAAGGGCACTCCGTGTTCTACGGGACGCTTGGCCGCCGGGAAAAAGGCAACCGCAAATGACGGTGCATACAAACTTCGCATTTGGCGAATTTGAGCAAAAAAACGGCGTAGACTTTCTCTCCCGGCTTCCGTGGACCGGAGGCATAGACCTCCGAACTTCCGCAGTACGGGCAATCCCCTAAGCTGACTCGTCGCATCCCCTGCCCGCCCCGCTTGTGGACCCAATTATACGCCCTGCTTCGGGATGAAGTGCTGCCCCTTCGGCCCGGCCCAGATGCTGAGCGACTCAAGAAAATGGCTGGCACTAAGCTCTTGTCAGCCTAGACAACCGTTCGCACGACGGGCTCGCTCTCAGAGGGGTTGGATTTGCCTCTCAGCGTTGAATGTAAGCGCATTCCATGAACTGAAACCTGAACCGAAGGAACCGCAATCGCCACTCACCGCCGAACAGATCGAGCACAACCGGCACTACGGTCCCCTCGAAACAACTCTGCGCGGCGAAGACACTGGCTATGAGTGGAAGCACGAACGCGCCGGCATCCAGAGCTACCAACATAAGCGGACCGGCGGCTGATTGCACGCCGGCCGGTCTTTAGGCAACCGCATCCTCGCTGAAATACGTTCTGCCGTCCATCAGGGTTTCGATGGCCGTAAAAAGACAATGCAGTTGGCTCTTTGCGCAAAGCCCTTTTATTCCGGCTTTTCTTGCTTCTTTCTCCAGTTGCCGCGAAGGATCGGCTGTAATCATTAAGATGAGAGCATCGGGGTGCCGCTGAGTTATGTGGCGGGCCGCTTCCAGCCCGTTCATCTCGGGCATCCAGAAGTCCATCAACGTAAGGTGAGGGGCATGGTCCAGAAATGTCGCCAGTGCGTGCCGGCCGTTGCACGCCTCCCCGACCACAACCCACTCGGAGCGTTGTTCCAATGCGGCTTTGATTCCCGCCCTGGCTTGGGCGTTGTCATCAACTATAAAGATTCGAAACAAGTTGCTCCTTTGGTGAACCACAAACAAAGAGCCGGGTTCTGCCTATATTACGATGCCTCGGGGCGACGGTACGCTATACCCTGAACCCTTGAAGAAGAGCCGGGGTGACCCTTAAGGGGAGAATATTCCCCGTCTCGCGAAGCGAATCCTAATCATTCACGACAATGAAGCTGCGCGCCGCGGCGTGAAGGACCTGATATCGTCGCAGACAGAAAGATTCTCGGCGGACGATAATTCTGATAATGAGCCAGAACGATGCGACACATTTGTTACCAATGCGTCCCGACGCTGTTCGACTTTCTTCCCGATCCGTTCTCGCCAAAGGTCTGGGCGCCTGCAGCCGCGAACAGGATAGCTACAAACGCGAAGCCTGCGATGGTTGCAAATCCTGGTTGCGAACGATTGACTCCGCATTTTAAAGGCAATCGGCTAAGTGATTCGTTACGAGATTTCATACGACCTCCTATTCAAAGTTTTTCTCTTTGTCTGACGCCTTCAGGAAATCTGAGTCCTGGTTGTTCGTCACCTAGTAAAGTGAAATTTCCGAAGAAAGTGGCTCACGGGGTTGAAAAAAAATCGTATTATTTGGAGGGTCGAGGCCGGTGGATCGTATCCGCCTTTGTATAACTTGTGTGGGTTCCGGATTATGAGCCGCTAATTCCGGAAATTCTGAGCCGTTCAGCTTTGGCCGGCGAAACCTCCTCTAGGTTCGGATGACGGGTCCGACCTTGAGGGGCCGTCAAGGTGGACGAAGCGTCCACGTTCCAGGACTCGATCGAGGATAGCAGCTGCCAACCGTCGTGCAATACCTTTCCCCACTCGCTGAGGGCTTGTTGGTAGTGAAGATCATCGGCGGTTTTCTGAGATGGCGATCATTGACCACATGGAACAGAACATTGGCGGCATCGGGGCCATAGCTTAGATAACCGATCTCATCGATCACGAGGACGTGGGGACGAGTGGTGTAGGCCTTTGGCACTGGTGCTGGACAGATCCTCAAGGAGTTCAGCGGCCGTGGTGCTAAGGGTCTCGAAGCCATTCTGGATGGCGTTCTGGAGAGCGCCGTCGAGACAAGTGTCATCGATGTCATTGTGGGAGAGTTTTCCCCAAATCCCCGCGGGGTGCTCGGAGGTATAATGCGTCGCTAGCAAGCGGACTAACGGGAAAGCCGCTCGGGAAAGGGGAAAGCTCGGGCGGCTTTTTTTCTGAGCGGGGCCGCCTCCTGTTCGTCTTTCGTAACAAGAATCTCGCTCTACGCTCCAGCCAGGGGCGGATGGTCTATACAGTTTTCGTTATGCCGTCGCCGCACCCCGCAAAGGCGAGCCCTGTCCCGAATGATCGTATTCGTTTCACCACGTATCAGGGTAAGCAAATTATTATGGTCGACGTCTCACGCTGTCCGGCTGAAACGGTCGCAGAGGTTATGCGAAATGTGCCAGACGTTGTGACCACTCAGCCGCTCCGCTCCGTATTGATATTTGTCGATTTCACCGGGGCTGCCTTTAACGCAGAAGTGCTGCGGGTCATGAAAGAAACCGCTGTGTTCGATAAGCCTTATATCAAGAAGTCCGCGTGGGTTGGTGCCGAGGATATTCCCCCAGGATTCAAACAAGAAATGAGTAGCTACGCCCTCCGTGACTTCCCGTCATTCAAGAGTCGCGAGGAAGCCTTGGCATGGCTCGTGAAGGATTGAACAGGCAGGCAACCGGGCCCGGGAAAGAAAAGCGGTCGTAGCCCCTTCCGCGGGGCAGGGGAATCGCTCTGCACGGCTACCCGCGGCGTTTACCCTAAAAGTAACGCAAAGAAACGACACAGAATCTTCTGTCGCGGTGTGCCACGACTTGATCGAACTGCGGATGCGGTACTGTACGAGTCTGTCCTGTGCCGAGTTCGCACTCCTCGCCCGGCCCCGCTCCGCATATGGGACAACGGACTGTTTGAGAGTAGGATGCTTGGCCTTCACTGGCTGTTTATTATGGCTGCAATTGCGGAAAAAGAGATCGTCAATTCTGCTCTCTTTTTCATAAAAATGCGTGATGCGGCAAATTAGTTTGTTCGTGGCAACTTGGCCGTGGTCAGCCAGAAGTCTAGATGCGCTTTACTGCTACTTGATCGAAGCACGATCCTACGAACTGAAGGACGGCGGATTCTCGGCAAAGTTTCCCGCATAACCAAAGACCCTTTGCGCGGCGATTATCGCACTTTGTGGTTTGGGTGCTGTATTCAGTCACCGCACCCCGCCGTAGCGCGGCTTGTATTTCTGCGGACGCAGGCCCTCACAACCGCAGACACTTTCGTAATGTAGCGTCCTCATCTGGACATGCCAAAATCAGACCAGATCCTCGATAGTAATATGTGGCACTTGCTGTAAGCCGATCGGCCGATCCTCTCTCTCCCCATTTTTGCACAGACGGCGCTTGCGAAGAGATCTGTTTGGTTATTCATGATAAGAACGGTCCGGGCTACGCTGCGAACTCTCAACCCACTATGTGGGAGTTTGGTGTCACGTTCGAAATTAGTCTTTGTATTCAGC
>Ga0302326_10028058_pt1 | contig 11339 bp, 10 predicted proteins | sample Palsa_T0_3_FD_202264 | JGI IMG/M metagenome (GOLD analysis project Ga0302326, IMG submission 202264) | Peat permafrost microbial communities from Stordalen Mire near Abisko, Sweden - Palsa_T0_3 | ecosystem: Environmental > Terrestrial > Soil > Palsa > Peat permafrost | place: Sweden: Abisko...
CGACGGTGGTCGGCGTGATCGGCTATCCGGTGCGCCATTCACTCTCCCCCTTGCTGCACAACACGGCCTTTGCCGCGCTCGAATTGAACTGGGTCTCGGTGGCGTTCGAGGTGGTCCCGGGCCGGGTGGCGGCCGCGCTCGACGGCATGCGTGCCCTGGGGGTGGCCGGGCTGTCCGTGACGATGCCGCACAAGGCCGATGCGGCGGCACTGGCCGACGAGCGCAGCGCGGTGGTCGACACCCTCGGGGTGGCGAACTGCGTCATCAACCGGGAGGGCACGTTACAGGCCGACAATACCGACGGTGCCGGCTTCCTGGCCTCGCTGTTACGCGGCGCTGGATTCGAGGCCGCCGGTAAGCGCTGCCTGATCATCGGCGCGGGAGGTGCGGCCCGGGCGGTGACGTTGGCCCTGGCCGAAGCGGGCGCGGCCACCGTGACGGTGGTGAACCGGACGGGGGCGCGTGCCGCCGACGTGGCCGCGCTGGCCGGAGCAGCGGGCCGGGTGGGACGGACCGGCGACGAATCCGAGGCCGAGGCAGCCGACCTGGTGGTCAACGCCACTCCCGTGGGCATGACCGAGACCGACGAGGGGGACAGTGGTTGGCTCGTCCCGCCATCGTGGCTCCACCGGGGTCAGGTCGTGGCCGATCTCGTGTACGCCCCGCGGCCGACTCCGTGGCTGGCGGCTGCGGGGCAAACCGGCGCCACCGCCGTGGACGGGTTGGGAATGCTGGTGCATCAGGCCGCGGCGCAACTCGAGTTGTGGACGGGTCGGCCCGCTCCGGTGGACCGTCTGTGGCAGGCGGCGAGCGACGCCGTCTGACGCGCCGGTCGGGACGCGCTAAGCGGGCGCGGGAACCGATGGTGGATCGGGAGACCCGGCGTCGGCCGGCCACAAGGCGGCGCCGCTCAGGGCGACGACCGCCTCTTCGCGAAGGGCCCGGGTGATCACATTCCGTTTGCTGGGCACGGTGTGCAGGGTGACGCGCAGGGTGAGCGTCGTGTCGGTGGAATCGATGAAGGTGACCAGCGATGTCGGTTCGGTGATCAGGCCGGCGAACGCCTCGGATGCCGCAACGCGACGCGCCGCTTCCTCGATGACTCCCCGCGCCCGGGGCAGGTCATTGGCCGACGAGCCCGGGAGCGTGAGATCGACCACGGCATGCGCCCAGCCGCGCGAGGTGTTGGCCAGCACGCGAATGTCGCCGTTGGCGACGAAGTAGACGGTGCCGTCGTCGTCGCGGATGCGGGTGACGCGCAGCGTCTGGTCCTCGACCACCCCGGTGACCATGCCGATCGTCACGCTGTCGCCGATGCCGAACTGGTCCTCCACGGTGAGCAGGAAGCCCGAGAAGTAGTCGCGCACGATGAGTTGTGCACCGAATCCCACGGTCGCCCCGATGATGGTGGCGCTGGCCAGAAGCGGTGCCAGGTTGATGCCGACGATGCCCAGAATGATGGCCACGGCGATGACGAAGACGAAGAATCGCCAGACGTTGGCCGACAGGGCGGACATGGTCGATAGGCGGGCCCCGGCGCGGGGAGAGCCCGAGCGGGCGGCGGCCTTGTCGGCGATTCCTTGCAGGATCCGGCGAATCGCCTTGCTGCCCAGTTTCGCCGCCAGGACGCCGACGATGGCCACCACGAGGATGGCGAAAGGTCGGACGACGAGGTTGTTCACGCTCTGCGCCGTGCTGGGGTCGACCCCGGCCTTGGTCAAGAGGTCGTAGAGCCATCCTCCGTGGTCGTCCAGCACGCCCATCACGGAGGGAAGGCCGCCAGTGAGGGGGAGCATCATCACCGGTAATCTAGGTTCCCGCAGCCGGCGGGCCGTTGATACCTGAGCCCGATCACGCTGCTGCCATAGGGCTCGGGAAAGCTTGGATCCGCCTGGGCCGACGCTGGGAGGCTGAGCTGGAATTCTCGCCTACCTGGCCGGTTGACCACTTCTCCGAGGCCGTCGACCTGGTCGTGGGCGACACCTCAGCGGGCTGGGGCGGGGGACGCCCCTGGCGGGGGACTCCGGCGCCCGGAATTGGAACCCCCGGTTACATCGAGGGCGCCCCTGGCCCTTTAGCGGCATGCAGTCCGGACCAGGTAGTGTGCCTGGCATCACGCCAACTGATGCGGCGCATTGGCCCCCGTGGAGGGTTCGGGCAGGCCGCATCTCATCGAACCCGACCGTCCGGGGAAACGGTCTCATTCGGTCGAATCCGTTGCGAAGTGACGAGGACAAAAAAAGAGGAGAAGCACTCCAAATATGGCGAAGCGAGAGGGACGCAGTCAGTGGGCCAAGTGGGAGGTGCTCGTCGTCGTCGGGGTGCTCGCGGTGACCGGGCTCGTCATCGCCTTGTTCAGCAGCGGCCACACGACGGGGTTTAATCACCCCACCCTCTCATCGCCCACGACGACCACGACAGTGCCGTACCGCGCCATCGGGGCGGCTCCTCCGGTCACGACCATCAAGGTCACGACAACGACGGTCAATCCCACCACGACGCCTTCGACGGCTGCGACCTCCACCACGGCCAAGAACAAGAACAAGAGCGGTTCGTCCGACATCCATACGGCGGCCAAGACGGTCTCGGGTCCTAGTACCACCCAGCCGGACAAGACCAAGAGCAGCAGCAGCACGTCGACGACGACGACGTTGCCGATTCTGGTGATTCCGTTCCCGACGACCACCACGACCACCAGCACGACCACGACGCTTCCGGCCACGACGACTACAGCGCCGACGACCACGACCACGGAATTGCCGACGACCACGACCACGGAAGCGCCGACGACCACGACCACGGAAGCGCCGACGACCACCACGACGGAGAGGCGGAGGACTCCGCCGACCACCACGACGACCACCACGACCGAGCCGCCGACCACGACCACCGAGCCGCCGACCACGACCACCGAGCCGCCGACGACCACCACCACGAGCACCACCGAGCCGGAGTCGACCACCACCACGTCCACCACCGAGCCGGAGTCGACCACCACCTCCACGACGGAACCAGTTGGCGACTTATTGCCGCCCGTCGTGCTTTGAGGCGCACGCGGCCATAGGTGCCTCGCGCCTCGGGGCGCAATTCGTTTTCGCCGGTTTGGTCCCCGCTCAGCAGCGTCGTTGACCGTTTCGCCCGTTCCGGCGATCCACCTGGTCCCGGCCCGGCCGGTATTGTCTCGCCTGGCTGCCTATGACAACGATCTCCAAATCAGTCGTCCACCGGCGTAGCGAGCCTGCCTTCGACTTCGTCCTGGTCCTGGCCACCGTGACCGTGGCCCTGGTCGGCGTGGTGATGGTGTACACCGCAACCCGGGGCATCCTGCTGGCCCAGGGCGAGGACACCCGCACCTACCTCAAGAAACAGGCGTTGTTCGTCGTCCTCGGGGTGATCGGGATGATCATCGTGGCCGTGTTCGACTACAGACGGCTGGAACCCATCGCCGGCATTCTCTACGGCCTGTCCGTGCTGTCGCTGCTGGGCGTGATGGCGGTGGGCAGCCACGTGCAGGGCTCGGAACGTTGGTTCAGCGTCGGCCCCATTGAGATCCAACCCTCGGAGTTCGCCGTGCTGGGTCTGATTCTGGTCGTGGCCGCCTACTGCGATCGACGGCAGGAGGAGGGCCTGGCCTGGAAGGACGTATTCAAACTCCTCATATTGGCGGGTATTCCTATCGCCCTGGTGCTGATCCAGCCCGACCTCGGCACGGCGATCATCATGATGATCGTTCTCCTCGTCATGCTCGCCGTGGCGGGGCTGCCCATCCGGATTCTCATTCTCTTGCTCCTCGGCGTGGCCCTGGTCGCCGTGGTGGCGTTCGAATCCGGGATCCTGCACGCCTACCAGATCGCCCGCCTGACGACCTTCTTGAACCCCAATTCGACGAGCACCAACCCGAACGTCGTATCCGCCATCTACAACACGACCGAGGCCAAGAATGCCATCGGCTCCGGTGGATTCCTGGGAACCGGTCTGCTCCATGGCGCCCAGACCAACCTGGGCTACGTGCCCGAGCAGTCGACCGACTTCATCTTCACCGCCGTCGGAGAGCAGCTCGGCTTCGTCGGCTCGGTGGGCCTGCTTGCCCTCCTCGGCGTGGTGGCGTGGCGCGTTCTCGCCGCGGCCGGACACTCGCGCGACATCTTCGGTCGCTTGGTCTGCGCCGGCCTCTTCACCTTCGTTGCCTTCAGCGTGTTTCAGAATGCCGGCATGACGATGGGGATCATGCCCATCACCGGTATCCCGTTGCCATTCGTAAGCTACGGCGGAACGGCGGTGATCTGTTTCTTCCTCGCCGTCGGTCTGGCGCTCAGCGTGGGTGCCCATCGGAGGATGCGATGACGGACGTCCAGCCGGAGGAGACCGTGCAGCCCTTGCCCCCGCAGTTCCGGGTCATGGACGTCGAAGACGTGATCTTGGATCTGCCGGCGCAGTACCCGGCGGTCACGCTCGTCGAGTCGGAACCACCCATGCGGTCTCTGGTCTTTCCGGTTGGGCTCACCGAAGGGACGGCGCTGGCACTGGCGCTCCGCAGAATGGAGTCGCCCCGTCCCATGACGCACGAGTTGTTCATGCAGGTGCTCCAACGAGTGCACGTCGACGTGATCGCCGTGCGTCTCATCGGTCGTGAGAACGGGAACTACCTGGCCGAACTGGACATCATGGCCCCGGGTGGGCGTGAGCGCGTGGCGTGCCGGCCGTCCGATGGCTTGGTATTGGCGTTGCGCACGCCCGTTCCGGCGCCGATTCTGGTCGACGAGCGTCTCTTGGAACAGTCCGAAGACGTCGTGCCCCAGGAGAGCTGAGGATCAGACCGGCACCATCGGTCGCTCGCCCGGTTGCAAGACACCCGAGGCGAGCTCGGCCGCAATGGTCTGCGCTCCCTCGTCCGACACGCGCATCAGCAGCGCGATCAGCGCGTAGTTGGCCAACAACGAAGAGCCCCCGTAGGCCACGAACGGCAACGTGATGCCGGTGAACGGCAGGAGCCGCAGCACGCCCGCCATGATGAAGAAGGCCTGAAATCCGATGATGATGGTCAATCCGGTAGCCATCAGGCGCGAGAAGTCCGAGCGGGCGGTCTGGGCCACGCGCAGGCCCGCGCCGACGAGGAGGACGTAGGCGAACGCCACGGCGGCGGCGCCGATCATGCCCAGCTCGATGGCGATGGCGGCGAAGATCATGTCCGAGGTGAGGAAGGGAATCTTTCCGGCCAGGATCTGATCGGCGTGGCCCAACCCTGTCCCGCCGATCCCGCCGGTTCCCATGGCGTACCAGCCGCCGGCCAGCTGGCTCGGCGTGGGATCAGCCGGTGTGGGCCACGGGTTCAGCCACTGGTCCACCCGCAGGTGCACCTGGCCGAAGTAGTGCGCCGCGAAGATTGCTCCGGCGGCGAAGAGGATGAACCCGAAGACGAGGTAGCCCACGCGTCCCGTTGTGGTCCAGAGCAACCCGATGAACAACACGAAGAGAATGGCAGCGAACCCGATGTCGTCTTCCAGGCCGATGACCGCCACGGCGACGAGCCAGGCCACGAGTATGGGGACGAGCGGGCGCGGATCGAGGACCAAGCGGTTCCCGAGCCGCGCCGTCGGTATGGAGAGGAGCTCCTTGTTGGACGCGAAGTAGGACGCGAAGTAGATGCAGAAGAGGAGCTTGGAGAACTCGATCGGCTGGAAGGACAGGCTGCCGTAATGGATCCACAGTTTGGCGCCCTGAATGGGCTTGAAGAAGAGCGGCGCCACCAGCAGGATGCCGCCGACCAGAAGCAGCAAGTAGCGGTAGCGCTCCAGATCACGCGAGCGGCGCACGAAGAGGAGGGTCAGGACGTAGGCAAGGACACCGAGTGCGGCCCATCCCGCCTGCGACTTGGCTTCGGGCGGGTTCCAGCGGGCGATGACTACGTACCCGATGCCGTTGAGGAGCGCGGCGAGCGGCAGGATGACTGCATTCGCCTGTGGTGCGAGCCAACGGTTCGCCATGTGGGCCACGAGTGACAACGCCAAAATGATGCCGAGGAACGGGCCGATGTGCGGCGGGATCTTCGACTTGGCCGCCAGCTCGGCGATCACGTACAGGGCGACGGTGAGCAGTGCCCCGAAGACCAGAAGACCCAGCTCGGTGCGGCGTTTGGGTTTGGGGCCGCTCACATAACGCGGAATCCGTGTGTGACGGGTTGGTGATGGCACTCACCGAATCGTACTGGTGCCAGGTAGGATGGGTGGTGACGCTATGACTGCCGATCCCGAAGTGATGTGGTCGCCGCAGGGCGGCGCCGAGTGGCCGACACCGCCGACAATTCAGCAGGTGGAGGCGTTCGGCTACCAGCGGTTCACCAATCGGGAGCAGTCGCGCCTCGACTTCGGGTCCCGCCTGCTCGACCTGGCCGAAGACGAAACGGTCCCGCTGCTCGAGCGGGCGAAATTCCTGGCCATCTTCTCGGAGCTGCTCGACGAGTTCTATCAGGTGCGGGTGGCCGCGCTGGAGGATCAGGTGGCCGCCGGCGTGCGCACCCGTTCCGTCGACGGGTTGCGCCCGGGTGAGCAGCTGCAGATGATCCGGGTGCGGGTCGAGGAACAGGTGCGGCGCCAGGATGCCATCTTCTTGGACCAGATCGTCCCGGCCCTGGCCGACGCCGGCGTGCGCTTCTCGGATTGGTCCTCCCTCGACGACGACGACCGGGCGCATCTGGTCGACGTCTTCCACCGCCAGATCTTCCCCGTCCTCACGCCCTTGGCTGTCGACCCCGGGCACCCGTTCCCGTACATCTCGAACCTCTCGCTCAACTTGGTGGTCGAGGTGCAGGACCCTTCGACCGACGAACGGCGGATCGCCCGGGTCAAGGTGCCGCCGGTCTTGCCGCGTTTTGTCGTCATGCCCGACGGCGAGCGGTTCGTTCCCCTGGAGCAGGTGATCGCGGCCCACCTCGAGACCTTGTTCCCCGGCATGAGCGTGGGGGAGCACTACGCGTTCCGCGTGACGCGCAACGCCGACCTGGCACTCGAAGAGGACGAGGCCGACGACTTGCTCGTGGCGATCGAGATGGAGCTGCGTCGTCGGCGGTTCGGCCGCGCCCTGCGGCTCGAAGTCGGGGCCGACATGACCGAGGAGCTCGTCGAATTGCTCGCCACCGAGCTCGAGGTTTCGCCCGACGGCGTGTTCAAGGTGGGGGCGCCCCTCGATCTGAGCGGCTTGTGGGGTGTGTACGCGCTCGACCGACCCGACCTGCACGTGGAGACCTGGACGCCGATGACACCGGCGCGACTGGCGAATGATGCCCACGAGCCGACCGACATATTCGCCACCCTGCGCGAGCGTGACGTGCTGGTGCAGCACCCTTACGACTCCTTTGCCTCCTCGGTGGAGGCTTTCATCGCCCAGGCGGCCGAGGACCCGGCCGTCCTGGGGATCAAGCAGACGCTCTATCGCACCGGCGGTGACAGTCCGATCGTGGCCGCTCTCATCCGTGCCGCCGAGAACGGCAAGCAGGTTGCGGCCATTGTCGAGTTGAAGGCCCGTTTCGACGAGGAGGCGAACATCGGGTGGGCCCGCGCGCTCGAAGAGGCGGGTGTGCATGTGGTGTACGGGATCGTCGGGCTGAAGACGCACTCGAAGACGGCTCTCGTGCTGCGACGCGAAGAGGAAGGCGTGCGGCACTACTGCCACGTCGGCACCGGGAACTACAACTCCAAGACGGCGCGCATCTACGAGGACATCGGGCTTCTCACGGCGGACGAGGAGATCGGCAGCGATGTCGGGGAGTTGTTCAACTACCTCACCGGCTTCTCGCGCCACGCCGATTACCGGCAAATTCTGGTGTCCCCCGTGACGGTGCGCAAGCGGATGCTCGCCATGATCGAGGAACAGACGCAGGCCGGACCCGCCGGGCGCATCGTCTTCAAGCTGAACGGGTTGACCGACGCCGCCATGATCGACGCGCTCTACCGGGCCTCGGGGGCAGGCGTCCCGATCGATCTGGCTGTGCGGGGCCTCTGTCGCCTGCGGCCCGGCATCCCCGAACTGTCCGAGACGATCAGCGTGCGGTCCATTGTGGGGAGTTTCCTCGAGCACTCACGGATCTACCGCTTCGGCGGAGCGCCCAAATACCCCGATGTCGGTGAGGGCCTACCCCTGAAGTTATACATAGGTTCGGCCGATCTGATGGGGCGCAACCTCGACCGGCGGGTCGAGGTGCTGGCCCCCATCCACGATCCGGAGCTGCAGGCCCGCCTCTTCGAGATACTGGACCTCGTCTTCGCGGACGAAACCAACACCTGGCTGCTCGGCGCGGATCGGCGGTGGCGTCGTGTCGAGAATGTGCACGGGGTCAGCGCGCAGGGCCGTTTGAAGGAACTGGCCATCGAGCGGGCCCGCCGCCGCCGCGACAGCGATCTCTTCGAGGGCGACGAGGACCGGGGCGATCAGCCGGATCAGTGAAGGAGGCTGGAGACCACGTTGATCACCAGCCCCACGATGACCGCCCCGAAGAGATACGACAAGAGCGCGTGGGAAAGAGCGATCCGGCGTATCGCCTTCGAGGTCAGGTTGGTGTCGGACACCTGAAACGTCATTCCGATCGTCACGGCCAGGTACGCGAAGTCGAGATACGTCGGGGGATCGCTCTCGTTGAAATCGATGCCGCCGACAGGCGGGCCGTAGAAGGCACGGGCGTAGCGCAACGTGAACACGGTGTGCACCAACGACCATGACAACGCCACACTCACCACGCCCAGCGTGATCAGGTAGGCCTTGGTCCCGCCCGTTGCGTTGCCGGCGCGGATGAGGAGCAGCCCCACCGCAGCGAGAACGGCCACACCGGCTGTGAGCACGATGAGTTCGGACAGCCGAAGGCTGGGGTCTTCCCGGTTGGCGTTGCGTTCGGTCTGCTCGGGGCTCAAGTTGTAGAGCGCGAGCCAGATCCAGCTGATCAGGGTGGCCACCGCCAGGTCCCATCCGATGAGAATGGCGACCTGCCAGATCCAAAAGGCCGAGACGATCAGTCCACCGACCACGCCCAAGCCGGCGCCGATGGCGACGCGCACTCCGGCTGACGTCTTCATCAAGTACGGAGGGTATCCCGAAGTCGGGAGATCAGTCCCCCGTGAGTTCATCCTTGGCGTGCTCGGCTGCCTCCTTGACCTTTCCGGCGGCGTCCTTCACGTGTTCGCCGGCGTTCTTCGCCGCAGCCGAGGCCTGGTCGCGCTTGCCCTCGTCCTCGAGCTTTGGAGAGCCCGATGCGCCTCCGAGCGCCTCCTTGCCCTTTCCTCGCAGCTCTTCCACCTTGTTCGAAAGCTTGTCCTTCAGTCCCATTCGTCTCCAATCAGATGATGTCGCGACTTGGCGAGGCCGTTCCTCAGCGCTTCGCCCGTACCGGCTCTTTACCCCGATCGGGACCGGCCCAACCCGGGGAACTTTCGCCACGATTGTTGGGCGAACCTTGCGCTGTGCGGACGAAACGGGTGTAGCCTTTACTCGCCTTCGACAGCGAGGGATTTCGAGAGGGACGGCCTGAGTCGCCCCCCCGGACCCACGGAGGACACGAATTCGTGTCAGCTGCCTCGTCGCCGATCACTGGGAGTCGCAAGGCCCCGAATCTGGGCACCCTCCCCTCCTGCCCAGGCTCCTTGCTTGACCGCACCCGGACCGGCCACGGTTCGCGCCGGCGCCGGGCCGTCCCCCTCTCCAACGCTGCACCCCGGCGGCCGTAATGGTGGTTGCCGGCGATCTTCCTCTGTCTGACTTCTCGGTTGGCGCGAGCTTTGCCGGCAACGAGGTGGTCCTTTCCCTCACTGGTGAGGTCGATGCCGTCACCGCCCCTGAGTTCGGAGCCTTCTTCGAGACGATGATCGACCGGGGACACGGCGCCGTGGTCTTGGACCTCGCCGGGCTGCGATTCATGGATGCATCGGGACTAGCCGTCATCTCGCACGGAGCGGCTCGCCTGGCCGCAGCCGGCGGCTCGTTGCAGATCCGCACTCCGGCCGCCCTGATCCGCAAGATGCTGGAGCTCACCGGCTTCTCGGCGCTGCTGCAGCGCGACGGAGAGCGCGATCTCGAATCGGTTCTTGCGGTCGCGTCCGGGTCGTCCGGCCTGGCGCAGGACACACGGCACTTCACCGGCATCTATTCGGGTAGCGAGGCCGTTGACGGCGCGCTTCGCCTGGCGGTCACGCTGGCTCATGCCGTCGTGGGCGGAGCGGACGGCGTCAGCGTGTCGCTGCGCCGGCTCGGGAAGCTCTCGACCGTGGCCGCCACCGACGAGACCATTTCGCACATGGACGCCAACCAGTACGAGACGGGAGAGGGGCCTTGCGTGGATGCCTCCACCGAGGGGCACTGGTTTCACGCCGCGTCTCTGGACGACGAGACCCGATGGCCCGTTTTCACTCCGCGCGCCCTGTCTCTGGGTATTCGCTCCATACTGTCGTCGCCTCTGCGGGTGCAGGACCGCCCCGTGGGTGCCCTGAACATCTATTCGCGTACCCCCTTGGCCTTTACGCAGTCGGGCCAGGAAATGGCCGCCCTGTTCGCGACCGAGACATCGTCGATTCTGAAGGGGATTGAGACCGAGGTGGGAGATGAGCATCTTTCCCTTCGCCTCCGAGGCGCGTTGCGGACACGCGAGGTCATCGCGCAAGCGCAAGGCGTGCTGATGGAACGCGACGGCATGGCTGAGCGTGCCGCGTACGCGGCTCTCCGGCGATCCTCCCTGGACGACGGAAGCCCTCTCCAGGAGCGAGCGGCGGAGGTCGTCATGTCCACCCGTAGGAGCCAGTTCAGGCCCGACGACGACCGTGCCTGACGACGTGGCGGGTGACCACCCGGTTGACGTGCTCGATGCTTTCCGCCGGGGGGCCGATCTTTCCCATGGCGAGTTGTGGCTGCGCTACTTCGAACTGGGCGGCATGAGCACCGGCTTGGAGCTGGAGGCCTACCTCTTCGGGGCTCTGCGCCCGAGCCGCCATGACCACGATGTCATCGCGCACGCCCTCAACGAACGCTTCGTCGAGTTGGGCGGGAACCACCCCGTCCCCTACGCCGACGATGGCTCCGATTCCGATGACGATGACGCCGCTGCGGCCGCGACCTGATCCCATCGGCCACGTCTCGCCGGAACGCCTTCTTTGTACCGGAGCGCCTCTTTCTAATTGACGAGTCCCGGCGGGATGTGCGCTTCGTTGTCCGCCAGCGTGACGGTCTGCTCCTTGGTCGATCGCCGGAGTCGCAGCAACGTCAGGTAGGACACGCCCCCGAACGGGATGGGGAGCCAGAAGTTGACCAGTCGCCAGCAGAGGACGCCGGCGGTGGCGGTCCCACCGGGAACGCCGAAGCCGGTC
>Ga0302326_10028061_pt1 | contig 11337 bp, 9 predicted proteins | sample Palsa_T0_3_FD_202264 | JGI IMG/M metagenome (GOLD analysis project Ga0302326, IMG submission 202264) | Peat permafrost microbial communities from Stordalen Mire near Abisko, Sweden - Palsa_T0_3 | ecosystem: Environmental > Terrestrial > Soil > Palsa > Peat permafrost | place: Sweden: Abisko...
TGACGGTCGCCTTCTCGTCGCCCTGCTTCCAGGTGACGGTGCCGTGCTCAAATGTCGACTTGTAGGTGCCGTCGGGCTCCGTCACCTCGTCGGCGGTCGGGTATCCGAGCTTGCCCTGCGAACCCTGGTTGTCGACCCACGCGTCGCGGATCTTGCCCCATACGAAGTAGACCGAGCCACCGTTCCGGTAAATCAGGACGCCGCCGTCATACTGTTGGTAGACGCCGCTGTTGTCGCCCGTAGGCTTCTGGTTGCCGTACGGTGCGCCCAGGTCTTTCTTCTGCTCGTCGGTCAGGGTCTCCCACTTCGCCAGAATGGGTCCCTCAACCGTGTACTCAGTGCCGTTTTTCCCGGCAATCTGCGTCGAGGTCGGCGCCGCCGCGCTCGTCGACGGCTCCGCGGCAGCCGAGGACGTCATCGCGGACGCCGAGGACGACGCTGCGGAACTTGAGGTTTGGCTGGAGTTGGCGTCTTTGTGATGGCAGCCGACGCCGATCAGCGCGAACACCGCAATTCCGATTGAGAACGACGCTGTTCTTTTGGATATCGCGCGCATTTCTTCCTTTCGAATGCATTTCGAATAGCACAGGCGGCGCCACCGTCGGCGCGCCTAATTGGCGATGCTATGCCGATCCGATCTTGTGCGACGCGGAATCGTGCCTACCTACCAAGGCAATTGGCATTCCTTTGCTCATCGGTCGACCGACGTTCAGCCGCACGCAACTGGAGTGAGCCAGGCAACTATCGCCGCATTCGGATGCGAAGCTCACAGTCGGCGCCGGGCAAGGAAAGCCCCACTACCCGATACCCTCAGTGCCGTGAATTCACCCGACTGGCGTGACCGCCCCGAGACGGCCCACTTCGGCCCGGCGTCGTGGCAATCCAGCCTGCTCGCCGTGCTGACCGCGATCTTCGTCCGGCCGGTGCTGGGCGCCCTGACCGTCATCGGCATGGTTATCAACCGATTGAGCCCCAATGTGCTCCAGCGGGCGCGACTCGACGGGATCGACGCACCGTTGCGGCTGATTCCGCCACTGCCCGACACCGATGTCACCCGCGTCGCGCTGCCGCACTGCCCGGCCGAATGGGTCATCGCCCCGCATGCTCGCGCGTCGGACTCACTCATCGTCTACTTCCATGGTTCGGCGCTGGTGACCCTCGGGCTCAACTCGCATCGACGCTTCGTCAGCAGACTGTCCGCCGCGACCGGCGCGAAGGTCTTCAATGTCGGCTATCGGCTGGCACCGCAGGCCAGCATCGAAGAAGCCGTTGCCGATGGCTTGGACGCCTATCGCCATGTGCTCTCGCAGGGCTTCGCCCCCGAGCGCATCGTGCTGGCCGGTGACTCGGCAGGCGGACTGCTGGCCGCCGATGTTGCCATCGCGGCGCGGGACGCGGGTCTGCCGGTGCCGGCCGGGCAGGCGCTGATGTCACCGCTGACGTCCGCGGATATGAGCCTGAAATACCGGGCTCTGAAAGACCACCGCGACGTGATGTTCCCGTTCATGACGGTGAAGTTCATCTACGACGTGTTCGCCACCGTCAACGGCACCCGGCCGCCGCCGGTGATGCCGCCGGAGGCAGACCTGCACGGCCTGGGCCCGTTCCTGCTGCAGGTGGGCACCCACGAGATGCTGCTCAATGACACCTTCGCGCTGGCCGATCGGCTGCGCGAGCACAACGTCGAAGTCTGGGTTCAGCAGTGGCATAAGGCCATGCACATGTTTCAGCTGAGCTTCGACGTCAACCCCGATGCGCGCCGCGCGGTCGGCGAGGTCGCCGCGTTCATCCGCTACGCCACCACCGTGCAGGACGAAATCAGCGCCTGATCCGCCCGGGTGTCAGTGGGCGAAGTGCCGGGCCCCGGTCAGGTAGAGCGTGACGCCGGCGTTCGCCGCCGCCGCGGTCACCTCGTCGTCGCGCACCGAGCCGCCGGGATGGACGATCGCCTTCACGCCTGCGGCGGTCAGTGTTTCCAGGCCGTCCGGGAACGGGAAGAACGCATCGGAGGCCCCAACCGCGCCGCGGACCCGATCGCCGCCGCGCTCGACCGCCAGCCGGGCCGCGTCGACGCGGTTGACCTGACCCATGCCGATGCCGATGGTGGCGCCGCCGCCGGCGATGACGATGGCGTTGGACTTGACCGCTCGGCAGGTTCGCCACGCGAAGGCCAGATCCGCCAACGTGTCCGGGTCGGCGGCGGCGCCGGCCGCCAGCGTCCAGTTGTCCGGATTGTCGCCGTGGGCGTCGATCCGGTCGCGTTGCTGCATCAACAGCCCACCGCTGATCTGGCGGCGCTCCGTGTCGTCCCCCAACGGTTCAGATGCCACCAGTACTCTCACGTTCTTCTTGCGGGCCAGCACCTCGACGGCGCCCGGCGCGTAGGCGGGCGCCACGACCACCTCGGTGAAGATCGTGCTCACGTACTCGGCCATCTCCACGCTGACTTCGGTGTTGGACGCGATCACTCCCCCGAATGCGCTCAGCGGATCGCACTCGTGCGCCTTGCGATGCGCGTCGGCGACCGAGACCGACGAGATCGCGATGCCGCACGGGTTGGCGTGCTTGATGATCGCCACGCAGGTCTGCTCGTGGTCGAAGGCGGCACGCCAGGCCGCGTCGGCGTCGGTGAAGTTGTTGTAGGACATCTCTTTTCCGTGCAACTGTTCGGCCTGCGCCAGACCGGGCCACGCGCCGTCGTCGACGTAAAGTGCGGCCTGCTGATGCGGGTTCTCGCCGTAGCGCAGTTGGGTCGAGCGTCGCCACGTCCCCGCCAACCACTCGGGGAATACCGCGGCCGGCTGCTCGGGCGCCAGAGTCGATTCCATCCAGCCGGCAACCGCGACGTCGTACTCCGCGGTGTGCCGAAACGCCAAGGACGCCAACTTTTTCCGCTCGGCAAGGGTGAATCCGCCGCTGCGCACCGCGGCCAGCACACCGTCATAGCCGAGCGGGTCGGTCACCACCGCCACGCTTGGATGGTTCTTCGCCGCCGCGCGCACCATCGACGGTCCACCGATGTCGATCTGCTCGACGCACTCGTCGGCACCCGCGCCGGAGTCCACCGTTTCGCTGAACGGATACAAGTTGACCACCACCAACTCGAACGCCGCGATCCCGAGTTTTTCGAGCGCCGCCGCGTGCTCGGGCTTGCGCAAATCGGCCAGCAGCCCGGCGTGCACGCCGGGGTGCAAGGTCTTGACCCGACCGTCGAGTACTTCGGGAAAACCTGTCACCTCTTCTACCGGGGTCACCGGAAGTCCCTTGTCGGCGATGGTTTTCGCGGTTGAACCGGTCGAGACGATATCGACACCGGCCGCGTGCAGGCCGCTGGCGAGGTCGACGAGCCCGGTCTTGTCGTACACGCTGATCAGAGCGCGCCGGATCGGCCTTCTCCCGTCGACACTGCTTTCTGAGCTCATCCGATAGTCGCCTTTCGTCCGATCCAGGTCACGCCGCCGGTCGCCACCGCGGCGATCACGTCCACCAACAGCCGTCGTTCGGTGACCTTGATGCGTTCATGCAAAGTCGCCTCGTCGTCGTCGTCGAGTACCGCAACGGCTTGCTGGGCAAGTATCGGACCGGTGTCGGTGCCCGCGTCCACCAGGTGCACCGTGCAGCCGGTGACCTTCACACCGTGGGCCAGCGCATCGGCCACTCCGTGCGCGCCGGGAAATGCCGGTAGCAGCGCCGGATGCGTGTTGAGGATTCGACCTTGAAATTTCGAAAGAAATTGGGGTCCAAGGATTTTCATGAATCCCGCCGAGATCACGAGATCGGGCGAATGCACTGCGGTGGCCTCGGTGAGCGCGGCGTCCCAGGCCTGCCGGTCGGGGTGGTCGGGCAACCGCACCCGGAAGGCCGCTAAGGACGCCGCGGTCGCGATGTCGACGGCCGGGCAGTCGCGATCCACGCCAACGGCGACCACCCGCGCGGGATAGTCGCCGACGGCCGCGTCGAGCAGAGACGCCAACAATGAGCCGGTGCCAGATGCCAGCACTACCAATCGTGCCGGTGCGCTGGGAGGCACGCGGAACGGTTGCTGCACAGGGCGAGCCTAGTCGCCGTCCAACGACGATGCGGGCGCCGGTGCGCCCGAGAAGGAGTTGGACAATCAACCCCGTCCAACGACGATGCGGGCGCCGGTGCGCCCGAGGAGGAGTTGGACAATCAGTCGTCGTCCGGTGACGAAGGGGGCCAGTCTGCGGCCCGTGGAGGAGCCGGACCATCAGACTCCGCCGGCGACCCGTCCGACTCCGCCTGGGACGCGGGCTGGTCGTCTTCTTGGGGCACGGACGGATCGCCGGCCTCGAACTCGCTGATCGGGTCGGCCGCCACCACCGGCTCGACGGCCTGCTCTGTCGGTGGCTGCGCGGACCGCTCCGGCTTGGGTTGCTTGGTTTTCCGCGGCCGGTAGCCGATCCCGCCGGCCATCACAACGGTGACAGCACCGACGCTTGTGAACCAGAGGAAGACGGCGAAGCCGAAAGTCCCCTGGTCGATTCCGACGCCTCCGAAGTTGCCCAACTGGCCACCGCCCGCGTACCCAAGCAGTGCCATGATGAGCGCCGCCACCAACGCCGCAATCCCTAACTTCGCCATCGCCGCGGACATCGGCAACGGCCTACGCGCACACTGCTGTCCGACCGCGACCCCGGACGATGCGCCGACGACGAGCAGCGCGACCCACGCCGGTCCCAGCGGCGGGTTAGGGGCCGCGGCCAGCACCGGCAAGGCCGGGATGTCGCCGCCGAAGACGGTGAACGAGCTGAACGTCGCAAAACCCAGATGAGCGCTGGATCCCACTGCCATTGCGGCGGTCCCGACGATGACGTTGGGCGCATACAGTACCGACAACAGGGTCAGGCTGAACTGGCCGAAGATCGAGTTGGTTATTCCGTACAGCTCGTGCATCGTCGCCCAGTGCACAACCAGCGAGCCGGCCGTGACCACGCCCGACAACCCGAGCAGAGCCAGCACGCCTGCCTTCGCGGCACGGAGCGAATCAGGCAGCCAGCCCGGCAACGGCGACGCCCTTAGGGCTCGACGGCCGACCCGCGAACCCACCCCGATGGACGCGCCGACAGCGTGGACGAGGAGCACGCTGATGAAGGCACGCGCCGCGCTCGGCGTCTGCAGTTCGGTGATCACCGATGCCGCGTCGTGGATGACCGCCAGTGCGATGGCCGCGATCAGCAGCGGTCCGCCCAGAGCCGACGCGACAATCCACCGGACGACGAACCACGACGACGTTGTCGGCGTGGCCTGCGCGGTGGCGCGCGCGGTCCCCCACACCATCAGCAGCACCGGCAGCAGCGGCATCACACCCAGTTCGCGGCCGCCGATCGAGATCGGCACCTGATGCACGCCGAGCCACATGCTGGCGATCGCGCCCAGCGCGCCGGTCATGTCGCTGTTGGCGATCACCAGCTGCAGCAGCGTCACCGCAGAGATGACAACCAACGCCACCATCGCGGGGCCGAAGGCAACCCGCAATAAATCACGGGCCTGACGGGCGCCCGCTGTTCGACTGTCCTGCACCGGCGTCACGCTTCGAGCACACTACCGACTAGGTCCCTTGGTCGGCGAGTCGCCGCGCGCGACAGCGCACCGTTAGGACTGTGACGGGCCCGACGGCGAGGACGGCGCCTGCGGCTGCTGACCCTGGCCGTACGCGTGCTGGCCATGGCCGGAACCGCCGTGGTCCGCGGAGTTGCCCTGCCCCGGCGCAGCGGATGACGGCGGCGGGCCGAAGCTGGGAAATCCCGTTGGCGGGGTGGGCGATCCGTGCTGCTGCGACTGCGGCGAGTTCTGCTGCGGTCCCGGCTGCGCGCTGAACCCGCCGGTCGAGGGGCCGGACGGGTAGCCGCCGTACTGGCTGCCGTATCCGGACTGCTGGTAGGAAGGCTGCTGCTGACCGTAGTAACCGTACTGACCGTAGTGCCCGTACTGGTCGTACTTGGGCCGCGGCGCCGGTGGGGAGATCACGCCGGCGTCCAGCAAGAGTGCGGTGATCGCGAGCGCGGCCTGGACGACGCCGGAGCCCACGGCGATCCACAGCGCCCAGCCGCGGCCCGAGGCACCGATCGTGTCCTCGATCAGGAGTAATCCACCCAGCGCGGCGACCGCGGCCACCGCCGCGGAAAAGTTCTTGGCCTTCGGCAACAAACTCACCCCGGCCAGCAGACCCGCAAGCAGAGCCAAGTCGACCGGCAAGGTGCTGCCGCTTTCGACCAGCTCGTCTCCGTTGGGAAGGATGCGGGTGATCATCGGGCCGTAGCTCACCAGGTAGATCGCCAGGCCGAGAGCCAACACCGCGATGTTCAGATAGAGCTTCAGGTTGCTTTCCCCGTCGTCGGACTTCGTGAACGACGGTGCGGCGGGGGCCCCGTAGGACCCGGTTGACTGCGCGGGCGGATATCCGGGACTGCCGGGCGGGTAGGTCATGGCTTCTCCTGTGCCTTCCAATGCTGTTGCGGCGCCACTGTCATGCGGCGTTGGTTACTTCCCGCGCGCCGCTCCTCGCGAGGCTACCTCGGAACGCTCGATGAACGCCGTGGCGGCGGCCGGCGCGGACGGTGCGACGCGAGCCGAACAACCACGCTAGCGCACCTCGAACACCACGAGCGGCGCGGACCTCGGCCTGATGTCGCGGCCGGCACCCATACCCCGGTGCTTGCCCGCAAGATTGGAACACGTTCTAATTCATCCATGGACTACGGGCTCGTGCTGTTCACCAGCGATCGCGGAATCAACCCGGCGGCGGCCGCCACTCTTGCCGATAACCACGGGTTTCAGACCTTCTACGTACCCGAGCACACCCATATCCCGATCAAACGCGAAGCGGCCCACCCGACCACCGGTGACGAGTCGCTGCCGGACGACCGCTACATGCGCACGTTGGATCCGTGGGTCAGCCTCGGGGCGGCCTGCGCGGTCACGTCGCGGGTGCGACTGTCCACCGCGGTGGCGCTGCCGGTCGAACACGATCCGATCACCCTGGCCAAATCCATCGCGACGCTCGATCACCTCTCCGGCGGGCGAGTCAGCCTGGGCGTCGGGTTCGGCTGGAACACCGACGAGCTCGCCGACCACAACGTGCCGCCCGGGCGCCGCCGCACCATGCTGCGCGAATACATCGAGGCGATGCGGGTGCTGTGGACCGAAGAGGAGGCCTCCTACGAGGGCGAGTTCGTCAACTTCGGGCCCAGCTGGGCGTGGCCCAAGCCGGTCCAGTCGCACATCCCGGTGCTGGTCGGGGCGGCCGGCACCGAAAAGAACTTCAAGTGGATCGCGCGCAGCGCGGACGGCTGGATCACCACGCCGCGCGACTTCGACATCGATGGGCCGGTGAAGTTGCTTCAGGACACCTGGGCCGCCGCCGGTCGCGACGGCGCGCCGCAGATCGTGGCGCTGGACTTCAAGCCGGTGCCCGAGAAGTTGGCGCACTGGGCCGATCTCGGGGTCACCGAGGTGTTGTTCGGGTTGCCCGACAAGTCCGAAGACGAGGTCGCCGCGTATGTGGAGCGACTGGCCGGCAAACTTGCCGCGCTTGTCTAGCCGCTGAATTCCATCAGAAGCCGCATCGTGACAGCCGACGACGAGCCGGACCGGTTCTTTCCCTATCGCTACGAGTCCCGTCTGGCCCCGATATGGCTGCCGTTTCGCCTGTGGCCCAGCACGCAGGGCGTCACCGTCACCGACGACGGCCGGCTGATCGCCCGCTACGGACCGCTTCGTGTCGACGCGCCACTGTCGCAGATTCAGGGTGCGCATATCACCGGCCCGTACCGGTGGTGGACCGCCGTGGGGGCGCGGCTGTCGTTGGCCGACGACGGACTCACATTCGGCACCAACGCAACTCAAGGCGTGTGCATCCACTTCGAGCCGCGCATTCGCCGGGTGATCGGGCTTCGTGACCACTCGGCGCTCAACGTGACCGTCGAGGATTGTGAAGGCTTGGTCGCCGCGATCCTCGACGCCGGCTAGTCAGCCGAGCGAAGCCTGGTTGATGTCCATGTTGGTCGACTTTACGGTGATCCTGGCACCCAACGGGTCACCGTCGGTCATCAACGCCACCAAGTCCTCGTCCTCGGTGAGCGCCATGAACCGCGAGCCGTCGGCGTCGAGCCGACCGATGATGACGCCGGTCGTCGTCGGCCAGTCGTACCGTACGGAGTACGTCTCAATGACGCCCGCGCCGTTGGCGTTTCGACTGACGGGCACCTTCGGCAGGGCGGCGATGTCCTGCTGCAATGCCTTGCTACGGTCGGCCGCCCACTCGCCGGGTTCCGTCGAGTACACGCCCACCGAATACTTGCTCATCACACCGCCGTTGGCGCCCACGAGTCCGAACGAGCCCGGCTTGTCGCGCATGGCGGCCACGGTCTCCGCGATACCGTGCAGCGAATAGCTGTTGCCGGGGCCCCCGAAATAAGGCAGACCTCCGGTGAGCGTCAAACCGCGTGGGTCGTCGGCGGTGAGCCCGAAGTCATCGCACACCGCGAAGACCGGGAACGGAAAGCAGCTGTAGAGGTCGAACGTCGTCACGTCGTCGATGCCGATGTCCGCGACCCGGAGCGCCTCTGCCACAGCCTGTTTGGCGGAGTAGCTGACACTGACGTCGACGCGGTCCAGCAAGTCCTGCTCGGTCTGATCCGCATGCCCCCGCAGATAGACCCACTTGCCCTCGGGCACCCCAAGTCGGCGGGCCGCCGAAACGGACATCACCAGCGCCGCGGCGCCTTGATTGACGGTGTCGCGCGCCACCAACAGCCGCGGATACGGGTCGCAGATCATCCGGTTCTCGTCGGTGACGGTTTCGATCTCCTCCACCGACCGTTCCACCGGCGAGGACGAGAACGGGTTCTTTGCAGCGACTTTGGAGAACGGAGCGAAGAGCTCGGCCATCGCGTGTCGGTAGTCGGCGACGGTGAGCCCGAGCCGTCCTCTGCGCGCGTTGTCGAGCAGCCCGTACTGCACGGGCGCTCCGGTCAGCCCGTGCTTCGCGGTGTACTCGCTCATGTACTGCTCGAAACCATATCCACGGTCCTCGAGCTGGCCACCGACGTGCTCGGTGAAGTCCGGCTTGTCGTCGCGCCCGGCGAAGTACTTCGCCGTGGACCCTGGTTCGGAGCCGAGGATCAACGCGACCTCGAGGTCACCGGCGGCGATCGCCCCGGCGAACTCCGTCATCAGCTTCTGCGGACCGTTGCCCCCGATGGGCTCGAGCACCGCACGCGCCGGATCGGCACCGACCCGGTTGGCCACCGATCGCACGTAGTTGTCGGAGCAGCCGAGCGGCGGCTTTGTGAACGGGGTGCAGATCTCGAACTGACGCAGGCCGGCAAACACCTCGACAGCCTCGGCCACCGTGTTCACGTCCGCGCCGGTGTCAGCGAGTGCGGCCCGCACCGCCTCGGTCGCCAGATCGACTGAGGACATCCCCCGATAACCGGCATCGTCGATGCGCTCGGTGAACTGGCCCACTCCGACGACGACGGGAGTACGCGGGTCGACCGCCATTACAGACCTCCTGACAAGTGTTAGTTCGTCAGGCTAACCGAAACCTGTAACGTGTTCCAATTTGTTACAGGCTCTGCAGAATCTTCCGGGCCAACTCGGCAGTCTCCGAAGGAGTCTTGCCGACCTTGACTCCGGCTGCCTCCAGCGCTTCCTTCTTGGCGGCGGCGGTGCCGGATGAGCCGGACACGATGGCGCCGGCGTGGCCCATCGTCTTGCCTTCCGGCGCAGTGAATCCGGCGACATAGCCGACGACCGGCTTGGATACGTTGGCCTTGATGTAGTCGGCCGCACGCTCCTCGGCGTCACCGCCGATCTCGCCGATCATCACGATGATCTTGGTGTCGGGATCCTTCTCAAAGGCCTCGATCGCGTCGATGTGGGTGGTGCCGATCACCGGGTCGCCACCGATGCCGATCGACGTGGAGAACCCGAAATCGCGCAGCTCGTACATCATCTGGTAGGTCAGCGTGCCGGACTTGGACACCAGGCCGACAGGACCGGAACCGCTGATGTTGGCAGGAGTGATGCCCGCCAGCGCCTCGCCCGGCGTGATGATGCCCGGACAGTTCGGCCCGATGATGCGCGTCTTTTTCCCCTTGTCGACGTTGTAAGCCCAGGCATATGCGCTGTCCTGCACGGGAATTCCCTCGGTGATGACCACCAGCAGCGGGATTTCGGCGTCGATGGCTTCGATGATGGCGTCCTTGGCGAACTTCGGCGGCACGAAGACGACCGACACGTTGGCACCAGTCTCCTTGATCGCCTCGGCGACGGTGCCGAACACCGGAAGCTCGACTTCCTTGCCGACGGCGTCCACGTGCGAGACGGTGGTTCCCGCCTTGCGGGCATTCACCCCACCCACCAGCTGAGTGCCTGCCTTCAGCATCAGCGCGGTGTGCTTGGTGCCTTCACCGCCGGTGATGCCCTGGACGATGACCTTGGAGTCCGCGTTTAGGAAAATAGACATGGGTCATGGATCCTTTTCTACTTATTCGCCAGCTCGGCGGCTTTGTCGGCGCCGGCGTCCATGGTCTCGGCCTGGATCACCAGCGGGTGGTTGGCTTCGGCGAGGATGCGGCGGCCCTCGTCGACGTTGTTACCGTCGAGCCGGACCACCAACGGCTTATTGGCCTCGTCACCGAGCATGTTGAGTGCGGTGACGATTCCATTGGCGACGGCGTCACACGAAGTGATGCCACCGAACACGTTGACGAGAACGCTCTTGACCTGCTTGTCGTTCAAGATGACATCGAGGCCGGCGGCCATCACCTCGGCCGAGGCGCCGCCACCGATGTCCAGGAAGTTGGCCGGCTTGACCCCGCCGTGCTTCTCGCCGGCGTAGGCCACGACGTCCAGCGTCGACATGACCAGCCCGGCGCCGTTTCCGATGATGCCGACCTGACCGTCGAGCTTGACGTAGTTCAGGTCGTGCTCTTTGGCCTTGAGCTCCAGCGGGTCGGTGGCGTCACGGTCCTCGAACTCGGCGTGGCCGGGCTGCCGGAAGTCGGCGTTCCCGTCGAGCGTCACCTTGCCGTCCAGCGCCAGGATCTGGTCGTCGGGAGTCCGTACCAGCGGGTTGACCTCGACCAACGTGGCGTCCTCGGCGACGAAGACCTCCCACAGCTTGGAGATGGTGACCGCCGCGGCGTCCAGCACCTCGGCCGGCAGATGACCCTGTTCGGCGATCGACCGGGCAAACGCCAGGTCGACTCCCTGTACGGCGTCCACCGGAACCTTGGCCAGTCGCTCGGGTTTGGTTGCGGCAACCTCTTCGATCTCCACGCCGCCTTCCACCGAGCACATGGCCAGGTA
>Ga0302326_10028062_pt1 | contig 11337 bp, 11 predicted proteins | sample Palsa_T0_3_FD_202264 | JGI IMG/M metagenome (GOLD analysis project Ga0302326, IMG submission 202264) | Peat permafrost microbial communities from Stordalen Mire near Abisko, Sweden - Palsa_T0_3 | ecosystem: Environmental > Terrestrial > Soil > Palsa > Peat permafrost | place: Sweden: Abisko...
TCCCAACGAATGTGTGGATGTTCCCGCCGGTCGGGTTTGGAAAGAAGTGCGTTGTGGTGCCATAGCAGAAAGCCCCGGCCTCGTCGCCTTCGACGTTCACGAGGAGGTTCCCGATCTGGTTGTGGCTCGCCGTCAATCCCCTCAGACCCGTCTGCCACTGTTCGACTATCCGTTTCGGAGTGGTGCGCGACGCCTTCACCCCGTTCAGCGACGAAGCGTCGTAGAGGACCTTCGGAGAGAAGCACGCCGTCACGTCTTCCCAGCGCCCTTCATCCGTGCTCACGAAGAGCCTGGTAACGAGTTCAGAGACCTCCTCCCGGGATTCTATGTCCGCCCTCTCCTCTTGCATGCTTCCGGTTTCCGCTCAGGACGCCGATAAAGCTTGGCCCGGATGTTCAATAATCGTATCGATTTGCAATATTATCCGGACAGATATTACAAGAAATAGCGAAAACTCTCATGAGGGAACGATTTGGGCGCGATTTGGGCATTTGCATATATACCAAACCGGCAAAAAACCGTCCAATGTCTATTAGTCTGACCAGGCGGGATGCACTCAAAGGAGCCATGGCAGCAACAGCAGCAGTAGCTGCGGCGCCATATCTTCTCAACCTCACTGGGGGGGTCGAGTCAAGCCCAACTCAGAATGTCCCAGTAAAGGCTACAGTCACTCCGGCGTCAGCCGTGAGCGGAGCCGCTTCGGCCCAGGCCGACTCGGGAACCACCGTGCTCGTCATCAAGGGCGATGTAGTGAACAGCTACAGCGGCCTACAGACGATCAAGATTCAGGACGCTGCCCTCGCTGCAAAGCTGAGGAGCGCGATCCAAGCGAGGATCGAGTAAGATGACCTCCCACAGAGAAGCACCCGGCATATCTGCCGACCCCGCGGCAGACAACACCGATGTCTACGCGTTCGTCAGCCCGGACAAGCCTTCGACCGTGACCCTGATCGCGAACTTCATCCCACTCCAGGCCGCAGCCGCTGGCCCCAACTTCTACCGCTTCGACCCAACCGTCCTCTACGAGATCAAGATCGACAATAACGGAGACGGCGTCGAGGATGTGACCTATCAGTTCCAATTCCAGACGAACGTCGGCAGTGGTGCGACCTTCCTCTACAACACAGGACAGATAGCATGGAACTCGAGCACCAACAGCTTCTCGAACCTCAACGTATGGCAGACCTACACGGTCAACAAGGTCCTCGGGCCCAGTCACAACCCCTCCCAGTCGGCCAACGCTGTACTCGGGACAGGACTGTTAGTCCCTCCGCCGGACATCGGACCCCGCTCCACCCCCAACTACGACACAGCGATATTCCCTAACACAGTCTACACGCTGAAGACCGGAGAGACTGTCTTCGCAGGCCCGAGGGCTGATGGGTTCTACGTAGACCTTGGCTCCATCTTCGACCTCGGCACCCTGAGGCCTGTCGAGAGCCTGCACCTTATCCCCACTCCGCCCAACGCGCCCGGCGTTGACGGAACCAGCGGATACAACGTGCACTCGATCGCAATCCAGGTCCCGATCACTGAGCTAACAAGCACCGGCAAGCTTCCGAGCGGCGTCGCAGACCCCACGGCCACAATCGGCATATGGAGCACAGCCAGCCGACAGATGGTCAGGGTACTCGAGAGAAACGCGTACGGCCAGCCAATCGCAACGATCGCCGGAGGATGGGAACAGGTCTCGCGTCTCGGCAATCCCCTCATCAACGAGGTGGTGATACCGCTCGCGCAGAAGGACTTCTGGAACAGCCAGACACCCGCATCCGACTCGCAGTTCGTGGCCAACTACAACGTGCCCCAGCTGCAGGGTCTCATCCCCTTCCTCTATCCGGGCGTGTTCCCCAACCTGGCGGCCTACGCCGCTAAGAACAACACGAGGGCGGACCTCGTGGCAATCCTCCTGACGGGCATCCCAACGGGCCTGATCGCCGGATTCCAGAACTACACGGGCACCACACAGGCGGACGAACTCCGTCTGAACGTGGCAATCGCCCCGACCCTTTCGACGACCAACCCAGCTGCCAACGCGACCAACAGACTTGGCCTCGTCGGCGGAGACGCGGGCGGGTTCCCGAACGGGCGCAGGGTATTCGACAACGTCACTGCGATAGAGCTGCAGGCTATCGGTGGCGCGGTCCTCGCCCTCGTGGCTCCCTCGTTCACACCGGACGCTGCGGTCGCAGCGCTGAACGACGGCACAACCAACTCCGTGCCATACCTCAGCAGCTTCCCGTACCTCGGCCACCCGTACCAGGGCTACCTGGCCAACACCGCGGAGGCACTGCAGAACTAGTAAGGACGGGCGGAGGAGCCTGAACGGCTCCGCCGCCACCACTGTTTTTCAAAGATACAAACGGAGTCGATGTCGATGGGACAAGACAGCCAATCAGGGACAGGCCTGTCGAGCAACGAAAAAGTCAGGGTCGTTATACTCTACGCAGTTATCGTCGCGGTTACTATCTTCGGATTCCTGGCTTCTTTCGCCATAGGGCGCATAGCGATCGTCCTTGCGGGACTCGGGCTGATTTCATACGTTCTGGGACTTCGCCACGGAGTAGATGCGGACCACATTGCCGCTATCGATAATACAACTAGGAAGCTTCTCCAGGAGAAGAAACGGCCGCTGGCAGTAGGAACCTGGTTCTCCCTTGGACACTCAACCATCGTCGTAGGTCTCATAGTCGCGTTCGTATTCGCTGCGCGCGCCATCAGCTCCAGTGTTCCGACCCTGCAGGTAGACGGAAACATCATCGGCACATTGGTCTCGGGTGGCTTCCTTTGGATAATAGGATTGGTCAACGTCGTCATAGTGATCGGGGTCTATCAGATTTTCAAGAAGATGAGGGAAGGCAAGCTCGACCAGGCCGAACTTGACAACCTGATGGAGAAGAGAGGCTTCATGAATCGTTTCTTCCACCGCTTCTTCAAGATTGTCAAAGAGCCATGGCAGATTTACCCCATAGGGGTCCTGTTCGGGCTCGGGTTCGACACTGCCACAGAGGTGGCCCTCATTGCAATCAGCGTCGGCGTCGGAGTTTCGGCGAATGTCCCCCTGTACTACGTGCTCGTCCTGCCGCTGATGTTCACATGCGGAATGGTCCTCGTCGACACGACAGACGGCGTCGCAATGAGGATGGCGTACGGGTGGGCCTTCCTCAACCCGCTCAGAAAAGTCTACTACAACCTGACTGTAACGATCATATCGGTAATGGTGGCCTGGGCTATCGGGTCGATAGAGGTCCTGCAAGTGCTGTCTACCGAGCTAAACCTCTCTGGAGGTTTCTGGCTGTGGATTAACGCGCTCAACTTCGAGACCATCGGCTACGGGATCGTCGGGCTCTTCATTGGATCATGGGTCGTTTCAATGGCCTACTGGCGGATCAACAAGTTCGAGCAGAAGTACCCAAGTTACTTCTCTGGTTCGCCCGCCACCGGTGCCTCTATCAACACCCCGGCGTAGATGTGCTGGCTATGGGGAAGAACGGGGTCACCGGGATAATGGTCCCGCTTGACGGGGAAGTCATCAACCGCGTGTTTCACCACAGGCCGATAATCGCAATGTTCGTCGACAAGTTCCCGTCCGACCTCGAAGTGGGGGACAGGACCTTCCTCTATGAGAAAGGAGGCGGCAGGGTGCTGGAAGGCGAGGGTACAATCGTCGGGATTTCTCAGCATACGGCTGACGAGGTCCGGAAAATCGGGGCCGAGCTCTCTGTCAACAGCGACGAGCTCGATAGGTATCTCGCTGAGTCGGGCAAGAAGGGAAGTGACGAGATGCTCGTCCTCAAGCTGCAGGACGCGATAAAGTATGCAAAGGCACTGAAATGCAGCTTGCCCGTGGGCAAGGACGGCGCATACATGACCAAGGTGGTATTCTCCACCATCCTATCCGAGAACTTCTAGTCGCGTTTCCTGGCCGCGGTTTCTGCGTTTTTGGCCTCAATAGCTTTGACCAGCTTCGCAAAGTAGGGGAAATTGTCGCTCCCGATGACATTCGCGCTGACGCCGTCCATGAAGGGCTTCATCCTCTGCCAAGAAATTTGGGGAACGAACATGTCGTCCACCGTCTTCAGGGTGATGATGCCTCTGTCGAGCAGGACGCCGATGGACTCGAACAGGGAAGATATCTGAAGAAAGGAGATCTGCTCCTCTTTCGGGAGCTTCAGAAAATCATCGTAAGTCTTGAGGTTTGAATTGACTACGGTCAGATAGGCGCTCTGGACCTCACGCGAGTTGGCGAACTCGTATAGGCGCATGATGATGTCCATGTCCGCTATCGCGGTGTTCTGCTCGATCTGCTTCGCGCTCGCATCCGCTTGGACAGCAGCAGCCTTGGCCTGTTCCGTCGCCGCCTCGATCATCTTCTTGTTGTCTTTGATCTCGAGGACGACGAAGATCGCGCCGAGGATGATCGCCATCGAACTCAGGAACGCTATCGAAGCGTCGATCTCCCCGAAGTTTATCGCGACCATTATGGTTCCAACTTCTTCGACGACCCGTGCTCCTTTATGAGCCTGCCGTCTTACGATTCGTGGTGATGGTGGTCGTCTTCCCCTTCTTCCAGCCCTGCGTGCATGAGCATGTGGTGGTACTGCTCTGGAGGATATAGGGCCAGGAAAGCTCGTTCCACGACTTCATTCAGCGCCGGATGGATGTGCATCGCGCCGCTGATGGTCTCGGCGCTCCTCTCAGGGGTGTACATGACGTTCACTATCTCCTGAATCAGGACCGAAGCGTGCGGACCTACGATGTGTGCGCCTAGTATCTTCATGTCGCTGCCCTGGACGATGACTTTGACGAAGTAGTCCTTGGCGTTCATCGCCTCGCCCTTCGCGGTGTTCTCGTACTGGTAGAACCCGATCAGGATGTCTTCGGGGTCATGCGTCTCGAGCGCCTCTTTCTCGCTCATGCCCACCGCCGCGACCTCGGGGTAGGTGAAGACCGCGTGCGGGACGGCATGGTAGTCCGACTTTACCTTCTTCTTCAGCACCGCGTTGTAGTAGACTATCTGCGACTCGTAGTTCGCCACGTGCTTGAACAGGTATCTTCCGTCCGCGTCGCCCAGAGCCCAGACGTTGGGCAGAGACGTCTCCATGTACTCGTTTACGGAGAGCCATCCCTTCTCATCCGTCTTGATGCCTGCCCTCTCAGGATGGAGGATGTCCGACATCGCCTCTCTCCCGCATGCGAGCATCAGTACCTCAGCCTCAAAGACGGCGTTGGCTCCCGTGGCCCTGTTGCGCGCGGTGACGACCCTCATCGGCCCCGCGCTGGCGACCTCTGTCACTTCATGGTCGGTAACTATCGTCATGTGCTGTTCCAGTCCCTTCCTGGCGACTTGCGCGATCTCGGACTCCTCGTCTGGCAGGAACTGGGGGTTCCTCCCTACGACCGTGACCTTCGAGCCCATGCTCGCGAAGAAGTGCCCATACTCGGCCGCGATGTAGCCTCCTCCCACGATAAGCATGCTCTTCGGCAGCTCGGTCAGCTTCAGGACTGTGTCACTAGTGATGTATCCGGACTTGTCTATTCCCTTGATCTTCGAGGTCGACGCCCTCGAACCGATACAGAGGAAGAACATCTTCCCGCTTATGGTCTCCTCACCTACCTTCATCGTGTAGGGCGAGACAAATTCCGCTGTCGAATGGTAGTAGTCGATGTTCGGGGAGCTGGAGAGCCCAGTCCTGATGGAATTGATGTCACTCTCAATCAGGCTGCGCATCCTTTGCATTATGAACGGAAAATCGATTTCGAGCGTGGCCGAGACTCCGAGTTCGCTCCCTTCCTCTATCGTCCTGACCAGCTCAGCGGGGTAGAGTAGCAGCTTCGAGGGGATGCACCCTCTCGTGAGGCATATGCCTCCAGGCTCGTCCTTGTCTATTACGGCGATCTTGATCTGCGGGTTTTCCTGAATCATGGGGTCCACGAGGTTCGTCGCCGAGCCCGTGCCGATTACGACGAGGTCGTACTCCTTCATGACCTCGCCGGAGGCCCTCTAGGATATGACCTTGTTCCCGTTGGTTTTAGGTTGCCTTTACCTGCTTGACCGTTCCAGACCGGACCTTGGCGAACACGGTGAACCCGCAGTTGGCGCACCTCGGCGAAGGCAGGGCTTCGAGTTGCTTCTGGCTTACTCTGGTGCGGCACCTTGCGCACTCGTATTCGGCGCTAGGGAAAACCGTCCTCACCGGGGTCTCGCTCAGCCTATGCTACCCCGCTTGCGCTCTTGATTGCCCCTTCTACCTTTGCCCTATAGGACTCGGCGGATACAGCGCCGATTATCGCGTCCCGGGCCTCGCCCTTGGCGAAGAATATGACCGTGGGGATGCTCATGATGCCGAACTTCGTGGCTAGCTCGGGCTCATCGTCGACATTGACCTTGACGAAGCGGACCTTGCCCTGATACTCGGTCGATAGTTTCTCGAGGATGGGAGAGACCATCTTGCATGGCGGACACCAGTCCGCGTAAAAATCAACGACGACCGGCGTGCTAGACTCGAAGACGCCCTTTTGGAAACCGTCATTCCCTATATTTTCAATTTTCTCTGCTTGCATCTATCTCACTGAGAAATACTCAGCGCTCAATAATATAAACGTAGTAGTAATTTTATACTATATTAGTAATTTGGGGATTACCTGGTAGCTCTGGCTTTACCGTTTTAGTGATTTCCCAGTAAAGGCAACATGACCAGCTAAGGTAATGTTGACCTACTTAGTAGCTGACAACTACCGGATATAATAGTCGCTCCTGATTCCGGTCTCTGCACGGTTTCATTGAAAGCTCAGATCGAGGAATCCATGTTCACTGAAAGGGAGTCCTGCTTCCTCTGCGATGGGGGCCTAGGGAGGCTCGCCACCGTCTCGCAAGACGGCCAGCCGCACGTCGTGCCGGTGGCCTACGAGTTCGACGGACACTACCTCTACTTCTCCGGCAGGAGCCTTTCTAGCAGCCTGAAGTATCGCAACATCTCGAAGAACCAGAAGGTCGCCTTCGTGGTCGATGACGTAGTCTCGCTCTCTCCCTGGCACGCCAGAGGGATGGAGATACGAGGAGTTGCGGAGATCCTCCTCGAGGACGGGCTCCCATACGTGAGGATATCCCCGTCGTCCAAGTCCAGCTGGGGCATCTAGAAGAAGTGAGTAGAAGATGACAAACCTCCTGGAGCCTCTCCTTCCCGATGTCTCCTATCTCGCCCTCGTCCTCAGGGTAGCGGTAGGAGCGAGCCTCATGGTCCACGGGTACCCGAAGCTCAGCGGCGAAGGCAAGAAGGGTGCCATCGGGTTCATGAAGAGCCAGGGCGTCCCTGGGATAGCGGCGGTCCTGACGGGGATCCTAGAGTTCTTCGGCGGCCTTTTTCTCGTCGTCGGATTGATCGTGCCTGTCGTGTCGTCCTTCTTCATCCTGCAGTTCGGGGCGATCATACTCCTGAAGGGGAAGAAGATGAAGATGCCTTACATTTCACCGGGCAAGCCGAACTACGAGATAGACGTCACCTACCTCCTGCTCGCCCTGGTCCTCTTCGTAGTCGGCGCGGGCGCGCTGTCCCTCGATTCACTGTTGGGATTCTAGCGCTGCGCCCTTCTTAACGTCGAACGGACCCCTCCGCCCGACGAATTGCCCCATCCTTGTCGCGTAGAGTTAAATCCCCTTGCACTTACCTCGTGGTATGTGCGCAATCTCTGCATCGTAGGGTTGCAATGGGGCGACGAAGGAAAGGGCAAGATTGTCGATTATTACGCTGACGGGTTCGAGGCGGTAGTAAGGTACAACGGCGGGAGCAACGCCGGACACACGATAGTGATAGGCGGACGCTCGTTCGTTTTCCATCTCATCCCTTCCGGTTTCCTCAAGAAGAAGAAATTACTGATCGGTCCTGGCGTTGCCCTTGACCCGCTCACCCTGAAAGATGAGCTCGGGCTCATCTCCAATGAGGGTGGCCGCGCCGACCTGCTCGTCGACGAGCGCTGTACCGTCGTGACGCCCCTTGAGAAAGAAATGGACGAGTTCATCGAAGGGCTCAGGGGCGACAACCCGCTCGGAACTACCAAACGCGGAATCGGGCCTTCCTACGCGATGCGCGCCCTGAGACTCAGCCCCCGGGCCGGGGACCTCGCAAGCGGGACGTTCGACACCGCCTCGGCGGTCGCTTTCTACAGGTCGTTCATGAAGACCATCCCTGACCTGTCGGCCTGGAAGGCCGAGTCGAGGGCCGTGCTCCAGGGGATCACCGGCGATGTCGGAGGGAGCATAATGGAGCTTAACGAGAAGGGGAGCTCAGTGATGTTCGAGGGCGCACAAGGTGTGCTCCTCGACCTGATCTACGGGACGTACCCGTACGTGACAGGAGCGCACACGATAGCCAACTATGTCCCCGCTGGTCTCGGCATCCCGAACAGCTCCCTAGGGGACGTGATGGGTGTCGCCAAGGCTTACACGACCCGGGTCGGCGGGGGGCCCTTCCCCACCGAGATAACGGGAGAGGTAGGGTCGAAGATACGCGCCGAGGGCAAGGAGTACGGAGCGACCACAGGGCGCCCGCGCAGGATAGGGTGGCTCGACCTGGTCGCCCTCAAGTACGCAGTCAGGCTAAATGGGGTGTCTGAGCTGGCGCTCACCAAGCTCGACATCCTGACGAAAGTCAAAGAGATGAAGGTCTGCACCAGCTATTCTATCGAGGGGCAGGAGACGTCGGACTTCTCCAAGGCCCTGCCGAGGCTCGCTTCGGCCAAGCCCCTCTACCTGGACATGCCCTCGTTCCTCGGGGTCGAACTCAGGGTCGATACGCTCCCGCGCATCGCAGAGGATTTCGTCGGCTACCTGGAGGAGGAGCTGAAGGTCAAGGTCACGTTGGTGTCGACCGGCGAGGAGAGGTCGGCGACTATCCGCCGAAGCGCGTAGCAAAAGTTTCTTAACGTCGGGCGCGACAGCTCCCGTAATGGCATCCTCGCAGGTGACCGTCCAGAAGGGCAAGCGTCTGGTCGGTCAGTCGCTGAAGAGGACGGAAGACCCCAAGTTCATGACCGGCGCCGGAATGTATCTCGATGACCTGCGTCTTCCGGAGATGCTCTTTGCGGCCTTCGTCCGGAGCCCGCATGCTCACGCCAAGGTCCTCAAGGTCGACGTTTCACCCGCTCTCGCGCTCCCTCGCGTCGTCGCCGCGCTTACTGGCAAGGACATCGACGGCAAGGTCAAGGACATGCCCACAACGGACACGGCTGGGTCCGAGGGCGGTGCATCGACCGGCCAAGACAAGCGCCCCACCGTAAGAAAGATGCTCGCAATCGATGAGGTGAACTTTGCAGGGGAAGCGGTCGCCGTGGTCTTCGCGGAGACGATGTACGCCGCAGAGGACGCAGCCGAGGCGGTCGAGGTGGAATACGAGCCGTTGGACGCTGTGGTGGACGTTGAAGCCGCCATGAAGCCAAAATCGCCCAGGGTCCACGCTCAGTTCTCCAACAACATCGCGTACCATACGGTTCTCAAGTTCGGCGACGTCGACACAGCTTTCCGCAAGGCCGACGTAGTGGTCAAGGTCAGCCTTCTCAACCAGCGCATCCACCCTGTCTGCATGGAGCCGAGGGGGATCGCCGCGTCGTATGACGCCGGTAACGGACTGCTCACGATCTGGCTTTCGACTCAGGACCCTCACACGCTCCGCAGCAGGGCAGGCCTTCTGAAGACGGACCAGGCCAGCATCAGGCTCATCGCCCCGGACGTGGGGGGCGGTTTCGGCGGAAAGTCGGCTCCATATCCGGAGGACGTGGTGGTCGCCTACGCGGCGAAGAAACTGCTCCGCCCGATCAAGTGGGAAGAGGGCAGACGCGAGCACATGCTGACCATGACCCACGGCAGGGGCCAGAAACAGTGGGCCGAACTCGCCGTGAGGAGAGACGGCAAGATCCTCGGATACAAGATCAAGGTGCTCTCGGACGGGGGAGCATACTCAGACGGCGGAACGACCGGTCTCCCGGAGCTGACTGCGAAGATGGGCACAGGGGTCTATGACATCCCGGCCTACGAGGCGGACATCTATTCGATCTTCACCAACAAGGTGAACCACGGAGCCTACAGGGGCGCGGGAAGGCCCGAGGCGGCGTACCTCATCGAGAGGGCGATGAACGTCCTCGCTTCGAAGCTCAAACTGGACCCGGTCAAGGTAAGGCAGGTAAACTACATCAAGAAAGAGAAGTTCCCGTTCAAGACCCCAGGAGGGTACACCTACGACACGGCTGACTACGAGAAGAACCTCGCCAAGGCACTCGAGGTCTCAGGTTACCAGAAGCTCCGCCAGGAGCAGCGGGAGGCGAAGGCCGCCGGGCGCTTGGTGGGCATCGGCATAGTGACCTGGACGGAGATCTGCGGGTTCGGGCCTGGCCTGGCGCAGACCGGCTCAGTGACGGTGAACCGCGACGGCGGCGTCGTCCTTACCCTCGGTGGCCATCCACACGGGCAGGGTCACGCGATATCCATGATCCAGCTCTCCGCCGACGAACTGGGGCTGGACCCTGCGAAATTCACAGTCAGGTCCGGAGACACGAACATGCTGCCGTGGAGTTCGATGACAGCCGGGAGCAGGTCCGGCGCGCTGACCGGAGCTGCGATACTCATCTCTTCGCGGAAGGTCAGGGAGAAGATGGCAAAGATTGCGGCGAACGCGCTGAACGTGTCGACCGCGACCAAGATGGTCTTCTCCGAAGGGAAGATCTTCCCCGAAGGGAACGTAAGCAAGGCGCTCAAGTTCGAGGATGTCGCCGATATGGCCTACGATGCGGAGAGCATTCCCCAAGGTATGGAACCGACACTGTTCGAGTACACCGCATACGCGCCGCCCAACTACACGTTCCCGTTCGGGACCCATCTGGCCGTCGTCGAGGTCGACCGTGAGACCGGCGTGGTGAAGGTCCTCAAGTATTTCGCAATAGACGACTGCGGGAGTCTGCTCAACCCGATGCTCGTCGAGGGTCAGGTGCAGGGAGGCGTGATGCAGGGTGCCGGCCAGGCCCTGATGGAAGAGCTCGTTTTCGACGAGAACGGTCAGATGCTGACCTCCACACTCGCGGACTACCTGATACCCTCGGCGGATACGATGCCCGATATAGTCTGGGACAGGACGGAGACTCCCACCTACGCCAACCCCATGGGTGTGAAGGGGATAGGCGAAGCCGGGACGATTGCGGCGACGCCGGTGCTCGTGAACGCGGTCGAAGACGCTCTCTCGGAGTATGGTATCGTGGTAGAGAAGATGCCTCTGAGGTCGGACTACATCAAGTCCCTAATCCGGGGCGCGAAGAAGTCCTAGGCCAGCTTCTTCTCGAGCGACGTTATGA
>Ga0302326_10028064_pt1 | contig 11337 bp, 10 predicted proteins | sample Palsa_T0_3_FD_202264 | JGI IMG/M metagenome (GOLD analysis project Ga0302326, IMG submission 202264) | Peat permafrost microbial communities from Stordalen Mire near Abisko, Sweden - Palsa_T0_3 | ecosystem: Environmental > Terrestrial > Soil > Palsa > Peat permafrost | place: Sweden: Abisko...
GGGCCCTCGCGCTGGATTCCCGCCATTTCATCGCCGCGATCGCCCATTACAAGCTGGGCACGCTCGCTACTGACCTGCGGGGATCGACCGGATACCGGCGCCGTGCGCTCAAACACCTGCAGCATTGCCTGGACCGCGACCCCGGCAACATCGAGGCTCAACGCGCTCAGCAGCTGCTGGAACCTGAGCGCGCAGCCGCCCGCACCGCGGCTCTCGGCGGGGTGGTCATCGCCGGTGTCGCACTGAGCCTGCTCAGCCTGCTATGGACTACCTTCCTGCTCAACACGCGGGTCACCGTGGTCATGGTGACCACCATCACCCCGATCCTGGTCGGCCTGGTCGCCGTCTCGGTGCTCCTTCCGTCGCTGGTAAAGCTCAAGCTTCCAGGCTTCGAAGCCGACCTGGACAGCGGACCCAGCCGGATCCCATCCGGCCCCACGGGCGACGTTGCGCTGGGGCCAGGCAAGTTCACCGTCGCGGCGGGCCCGACCGGACAGCTGGCCCGGCGGGCCTGACCGACGTCACTGACCGGCCGCTGCCGCCCGCAGCGGACAGCTCTCATGCACCCAGTCGCCGTCTGCGCGGCGGCGCACATCGTGGCTGGCCGCTATCGGCTGACCGCAGCGAACGCAGGCGAGGCCGGCCGCCCGGGCCGCGTGATCGGCCACAGTCAGCCACGACTGCCGGATGAAGTGGGCGTCTTCCAGGTCCAGGCCGACGGAGTTCGGGGACGTCACCGGGAACCCGAGGCCGCCGGGACAGTAGTGGTTCAGGTGTGCCGCCCGGACCCGCTCGCCGATCCCCACCCGTGACCTCCTGCTGGCCAGTATGCCCGGCCGGGCGCACTGGCCAGCGCGGTGTCAGCCCAGCCCAGCCCCGGGCCAGTCCAGCCCGGGGCCGGCGCGGCCTGGGTCAGCTTGGCACCAGGGTGATCGAATCCAGTTCGGCGTAGCCGGTGCCACCCGCGAAGTCCGGCGATCCCTTGGCCAGCCGGATGACATTGCTGCCCGCGTTCAGCGTGACGGTGGTGGCGACCGTCGGGCCGAACGACCCCCAGCTGCCGGTCGGCGGGTAGGAGACCGTGGACCAGGCCCCGCCGTCATAGGCCAGGCCCTGGGTGGAGGTGGCCGTTCCGCCATTGGCGTACCGGATCGTCATGGTGTACTGGCCGGCCGACGGCACATTGACCAGGAAGTCCACGAAACTGTCCGACCGCTCGTCGCCGCTCCCGTTGATATCGCCGACGTAGTAGCCATTGGACGCGGACGAGGACGACTCGATTTCCGCATTGACGACGGTCGCGTTCTCGGCCTCATAGGTCTGCTGGTAGCTGGTGACCGGTCCCGCGGCGGGCGTTATCAGGAGCTGGTAGGCACCTTGCGCGTTCTGGCTGGTAACAGGAATGGTCACGCTCCCGTTGGTCACCGTGTAGGTCGCCGTCGAGACCGTGGTGGGCGCCGTGACGTTGGCCAGCCGGCCGGAATCCGGCGTGTAGGACAGCACGGCCTTCACCGACGATCCGAGCGGCGTCAGGCCGTTGACCTCAACGCTGTTGCTCCCGCTGTCACCACCGAAGACCACGTTGACGATCTTCCGGGTGGAGTCGTAGGCCGCGATGCCGTCCTGGCTGCCCGCCGGGGTCACCGCGACCATGTCACCGGCCATGTCGCCGTACCACTTGTACATCCAGTACGTGCCGGTCGGCTTGTTGTTGTAGAGCAGGCCGTTGACGGTCCCGGACTCATACCAGTAGGCGCGGGACGCGTTCAGGATGCCGGAACGCTCGAACGCCGCGATGTAATGCAGGGCGGCGCTGGGCACGTCGACCTCGGCGGTCGAGGCGTACTCGTCGATCGAGATGGGGATCGGCGAGATCCCCAGCGACGCCTCGAGGGCCTTGAAGTCAGCGACGTCCGCGGCGACGCTGGCGTACGAGCCCGTGGTCAGCTGGTGCCAGGTGATCACGTTGGGCAGCGCGTTGTTGGCCTTGGCGTAGGCCAGCCAGCCGGCCATCCACGCGTGGTTGTACACGGAGATGCTCGGGCCGACGATGGGCGTTATCGGGTCCAGGGCCCGCACCGCGTCGTAGGTCCGGACCCAGCCGGCGTCGAAGGACCCGGCGGCGGCGGTGTTCCACGTCCAGTCGGGCTCGTTCCACAGTTCCCAGCCGTCGATGTTGGTCGTGGTAGTGGCGGCCAGCCGGGCCTCGACCATGGTGTCGACCTTGGACAGCCAGTCGCTCCAGCTCACCCACACGTAGGGGAAGTTGGGGTAGATGTCCGGCATCCGCACGTATTCCTGCGCCCCGGCGCTGATGGCCAGCGGGGCCACCTTGAGCGCGTCGCCGGTGGGGACCGTGGCCCCGTTGCCCAGCTGCTGCACCCCGGGTGCGGGCTGGACCAGCTGGTTCAGGTGCAGCGGGGGAAGCTCCGCGGCCGTCGGCACGGTCGCGCTGGCCAGCGCGTACAGGCCGCCCGAGGCGACGTGGGTCACGGGCCGCAGGACCGACGCGACGTTGACGACGAGCGTATCGCCGGCGGCGAACGCCGGAGCCCCGGAAGGCGCCAGCACTAAGGCGCCCGCCAATGTGGCGGTGGCCAGGATTCCAGTGAGGCGGAACGGCTTCATTTGCTGCTCCTCGGGCAAAAGGCGGGCATGCTTCCAAACGATGTTCCGCCCGGCTCCAGGGAGCGCTGGCCGGCGGTCTGTCCCGGCCTGGAATGGCCGTGGGCTGACCGCGGTGCGCTCTCCGGCGCCGGGTGGGGAAGCGCTTCCTCACCGGTATGCCGAGAATGTTCCCCGCCCTGAGTCGCGTCAAGGCCCGGATCGTTGTGTTATCTAAGCGTTATCTGCTTCCTGGCCGCGCGATATCACGGCGCCAGTGGAGGGCCGGATAGATGACCAGAGTGTCTTGAAAGTTACATACCGCCCGGATGCTGCGGCGCAGGCCGCCGGTGGGAGACTCGCGGGATGAAGAAACGACGCCCGGCCACGCTCATTGAAGTGGCCGAACGGGCCGGCGTCTCGCTGACGACCGCCTCGAAGGCGATCAACGGCAAGACCCGGGTGTCGGAGGAGACGCGGGCCCGCGTGATGGCCGCGGCCCGGGAACTGTCGTTCACGCCCAACCCGATCGCCCGGGGACTGACCACCGGGCGCACCAGCACCGTCGGATTCATCATCGCGGACAGCATGTCCCACCGGTTCGCCGTGCCGGTCATGCTCGGCGCCGAAGCGGCGCTGGGCGAGATCGACCTTTCCATGATCACCTGTGATGCCCGCGGGGACCAGACGCGCAGCCTGGAACTGGCGCGGATGCTGGCCGCCCGCAAAGTGGACGGCGTGCTGATCGTAGGGGACAACAACGCCGACACCGCCTCGGTGACCCGCCACGTGGACGTCCCGGTCGTGTACGTCTACGGCGAATCCGACGACGCCAGCGACGTCGTGCACATGCCCGACGACCACAACGGGATCGGCCTGGTCGCCGACCACCTGGTCGGCACCGGCCGCCGGCGCATCGTCCATCTCACCGGGCCCGAGCACGCCACCGCCGTCGCGCACCGCGTCGATGGCCTGTCCGCCCGGCTGCGTGAGCACGATGTGCGGCTGGCCACCGGCGTGCGGTACGGTCACTGGTCCCAGCGCTGGGCCCGCGCCGCCATGACCGCCCTGCTGGAGGAACTGCCGGACATCGACGCCGTGCTGTGCGGATCGGACCAGATCGCCTCCGGCGTCCTGGTGGCCCTGGACGAGATGGGCCGGCGGGTGCCGGACGACATCGCCGTCACCGGATACGACAACTGGGGTGTCTTCGCCCTCGAGACCGAGCCCCCGCTGACCACCGTCGACATGAACCTCGAAGCCCTGGGCGCGGCGGCGGCCCGGGACCTGTTCACGATCATCGACGGCGGGCCGCCGCACGGCGGCGTCCGCCGGCACGCCTGCGAGCTCGTCGTGCGCGGCTCCAGCGTCCGCTGAAGCCCGCGCACCAGCGGTTCACGCTACATACGGCCAGCCGTTCGAGGCCCAGTCGAGGTAGTTGATGCCGAGTTCCGGCGTGCCGTTCAGGGCGAGCGAGTAGTAGTGGTAAATGAGCAGGTCGCCGTCGGTGTCGGTCATCACGCTCTGCCCGCCGGGACCGATGACGTTGCCGTGCGTGGCGAGGATCTGGGTCCCCCCGCCGGCCAGCATGGCGGTGCCGCTCTCGTCGACGTAGGGGCCGGTCACGCTGGTGGAGCGGCCGACCATGACGCGGTAGGTGCTGTTGACGCCCTCGCAGCAGTAGTCGAACGAGACGAACAGGTAGTAGTAACCGCCGTGCGGGAAGATGTAGCTCGCTTCCTCGGCGTCCGGGGACGGCCGCTCCGCGATGCTGTACAGGGTGGTGTTGCTGGCGAGTTGCTTGCCGGTCGCCGGGTTGATCTGGATCATCTTGATGCCGCTCCAGAACGAGCCCAATGACAGCCAGTCGTTGCCGGAGGAGTCGACGACCAGCCCTGGATCGATGGCGTTGTAGTTGCTCGTGGTCTGCGAGGAGTAGACCAGGCCCTGGTCAGTCCACGTGCCCGGGTTCATGGAGGTGCTGGTCGCGAGGCCGATAGCGGAATGGTTGGAGCCGAAGGTGGACACGGCGTAATACAGCCAGTAGACGCCGTTGTGGTAAGAGATGTCCGGCGCCCACAGATCGGTGCTGCCGCCATAGGCCGTGGCCCACGTCGCCCCGCTGGGCAGCACCTGGCCGTCCGCGGTGAAATTGATGCGATTCGTGGACGTGAGGATCTGGATGCCGCCGCCGGTGGAGAACAGGTAGTAGGTACCGTTCGCCGCCCGGATCATCGAGGGATCATGCACGCTGGTGTCGCCGGTCACCAGACCGGGATTCGGGTACGTGGCGGCGGCCGCGCTCGCCGCGTCGACCGCGGCGGGGGCCCGGGGTGCCGCGGCGGCCAGCCCCACGCCGAGCAGCCCCGCCGCCGCCGCGGCGGGAATTACGACTCGCAGTCGGTTACGGATCATGTCATCTCGCCTCGCAAAGTCGGGGTGGCCCAGAGTGTTAGCGCTCACAATGCGGTTGTCAACCAGCGGATTCCAGGAGCGCGGACCGGCCTGGGGGCGCCGCCGGGTACCGGCGTCCTGACGTGCCCAGCGACGGGACCTGATGGACCCGGACGCCGGACGGGGGGATGAAAGCTTCAGACCATCACCGCCACCTGCCTAGGCAGGCACGTCGAACGAGATCCATACATCGGGCGGCAGGCTGGGCTGGCCGGGCACGGGCCTGCGGTCCTCCGTCCATGCGTCACCGGCGATCTCGGTGGCGGCGCGGCGCCAGAAGTGCACGGCGGCCACGTTCTCGTCCTGGAAGGCGACTTCCCAGCGACCCGGATGCCTGGCCACTACCTCCCGGACGGCCTGCAGTCCGATTCCGGCTCGCCGGGCCCCGCGCACCACGAAGAAGCTGTTCAGCACGCGAGTCTGGCCCTCCAGGCCGCGCACGAGAGCGAGACCGACCGGGCGCTCGCCTCGCGTCAGCAGGTAGGACGCCCAGTCGGCGTGCTCAACGGCCGCCTGGAGCCGTTCGCTGCGGAACGTGCCATCCGGATTGGGGAGCAGGCCGTGGAACTCGGACATGTCGTGCCGGAACATCAGCCACAGCCGTTCCAGTATGGGACGGTCGGCAGCGTCGGCCCTGCGCACAGAAACGTCAGGCATGAGACTCCTTGGCCAGGCTGGCGGCGAGCAATTGACACCAAATGTGGCCTCGCAGGTGGCTCACGTTGACTCCTGCCGGCAGAGCTTGGGCGGCGAGATTAGCCTGATCCTCCCGCCATCGGAGCGCACTTGCAGGCGTCTCAGTCAGGATGTAGCGTCGCGGAAATGATCAACATAAAGTCCGCCCGATGACATTCAGAACCGAAAGCCGCATAAAGATCGCCAGCAGCGTCCGTGAGGTGTGGGCGTATGTCTGTGAGGTCGGGCGCTGGCCGGAGTGGGCGCCAACGGTTCTCGAATGCCGGGTTCGCGGAGGAGGTCCGCTTCAGCCCGGCTCGCGGGTGGAGCAGCGGGCGAAGCTGATACTGGGGATGAGCCGCAGCCGGAGCCAGGAGGTGACCGCGGTCGAGGCGCCCCGCCACGTGGCGTTCGCCGGGCCACTGGGTATTTCCGTGGCGCGCTGGGGGATGGAGCTCGAGCCGGTGGACGAAAGCCACACCGACGCCATGATGTGGATTGAGGTCGACCTCGCGGGCATCATGCGCGCGATCCCCGGCCGCCGCCTGCAAGGCAGAATTCAGCGCGTCAGCGATGGCGAGATGGTGGCCATCAAGGCTGCGGTTGAGTCCGATACGCGGGGCGGCGCGGAGTCCTAGGTGGGGTGGCGCGGTCCTGCCGCGACGCTACCGAGATCGAGGAGCACACCGTGAGCCAGGTCGACCGTACGCGAGAGCACCTGATCGAGACATACCGCAGGAAGGCGAAGCACTACGACATCACCTCCCGGCTCTACCCCGTGCCCGGCTACCCCCAGCGGGGACAGCGCCTCCGGACCGTGCAAGCGCTCGGCCTTCGCGCCGGTGACACCGTGGTCGACATCGCATGCGGCACAGGCCTGAACTTCTCGCTGCTTGAGAAGGCGATCGGTCCCGGCGGCCGGATCGTCGGCGTCGATCTGACCGACGCGATGCTCGCCCGGGCCCAGCACCGGATAGAGACGAACGGCTGGAGCAATGTCAGCCTCGTGCAATCCGACGCGGCCGGCTTCGACTTCCCCGCCGAGGTCGACGCGATCCTGTCCACGTACGCCCTGTCGCAGGTGCCCGAGTGCGCAGAGGTCATCGCCCACGGCGCCGCGGCCCTCTCCGAAGGCGGACGCTGGGCGGTGCTGGATCTCAAGGTTCCCGACAACACGCCTGGGTGGCTAACGCAGCTCGGAACCGCGACTGTGCGGCCTTTCGCCTGGATAGACGAGTGGGTCATGCGCCGTCCGTGGGCGGCGATTCGCTCGGCCATGCAGGAAGAACTGGCCGACCCCTCCTGGACCGAGTTGTTCTTCGGAACCGCATTCCTCGCTGCCGGATCCCGCGGCACTGGAACCTAGCCCGTTGCCGTCCCGATGGCCAGATCAACCGTCTTGTGAAGATCGATCACGGGTAACTTGGCTGAGTGCCCGCCCGCGTGCTATTTCATACCGCTCCGCGCTGCGTGGAGATCAGGGAAGTGCCCACACCGCGGCCTGCGGCCGGTGAGGTCCTCGTCCGCACCGTGTGCTCTGGCATCAGCGGAGGCACCGAACGGCTGGTGTACCGCGGCGAGGTCCCGGCCGACATGGCGCTGGACGACACGATCGGCGCGCTTGGTGGTGCCTTCTCCTATCCCTTCGCCTATGGGTATGCGTGCGTCGGCGAAGTGGCGGAGTCCCGCCAGGCGGTTTTCGCGTTCCATCCGCACCAGGACGTATTCGCGGCGCGGGCTGGTGAACTGATTCCGCTGCCTGCCATCGATCCCGCGTCCGCAACCTTGTTCCCGCTGGTCGAGACGGCGTTGCAGGTGACGCTCGATGCCGGGCCCGGATATCGCGACCGGGTCATCGTGCTCGGCGCCGGCGTGCTCGGGCTGCTGACCGGCCTGCTGTTGCAGCGCTCCGGGTGGCGGCCGCTGATTGCCGAGCCGCAGGCGTGGCGCCGCGCCGCGGCCAGCAGCCTCGGCGTCACCACCGCAGCACCGGAGGAACTGGTGAAAGAGCAGGTTCCGCTGGTCATTGACGCCAGCGGTAACCCGGATGCGCCAGCGATGGCGCTGAACATGCTGGCCCACGAGGGAACCCTGTTGATCGCGTCGTGGTTCGGCACCAAACCAGTGGTGCTGCCGCTCGGCGGCGCCTTCCACCGGCGGCGCCTGATCATCCGCAGCACTCAAGTTTCCACGGTGCCGGCCCGGCTTTCCGGGACCTGGACCCGGTCTCGGCGCCGCCGGGAGGCCGTTGAACTGCTGCCCGAACTACCGTTGGCCCAGCTGTGCACTCACGTCTTCGCCTTCGGCCACGCAGCCGAGGCGTTCCGAGCCGTGGACGAGGGGATACCTGGGTTGATGCATGCCGTTCTTGACTACGACAGGAGTGCTGCCGGTGGCCTGTGAAGTCGGGTTGAGCCGAAGCGTCCGTGCATTCCACATCATGCCGGGGCTGCCCGGGCCGGAGGGGCAACTGCATGATCATGACTACCGGATTGAGATCGTGGTGGACCGCGAGCAGCTCGACGACCGGGGCATGGTCTGTGATCTGGATGTACTGGAAGCGGCGCTGACCGAGCTGACCAGCCGGGTCGAAGGCCGCAACCTGGAGGAGATACGCCCAGCCGGGTTCGAGGCGGTCACAGTCGAGGTGTTCGCCCGCTGGGTGCATCACAGCCTCTCGCCTGCCGTCGCTGCCGCAGGCGGCGAGGCACTGGCAGTACGGGTGTGGGAGACTCCCGTCGCGTTTGGCGGATACCACGCACGATGCTGACGCTCGGCCGGCATGGGTACTGTGACGAGGCCAAGGCTGGCGGCTGAACCGTTCTGCTGACAGGTTCGTCTTGCTGTCATGGGAACAGTCGACACAACATCTTCGTCATCCTCGCGGGACAGCCATATGACACTGGGGTGGGATAACCCCACAGCAGATCCGACCACCACCATCCTGCTGCGGCACGGCGATACCCGATTGTCACCCGAACACCGCTTCAGCGGGCTGCAGGACCTCCCGCTCAGCGCCATCGGCACCCGGCAGGCCCAGGCCGCCGCCTGCCGCCTGGCCACCGGTGCCCCGATCGATGCTGTGGTCAGCTCGCCATTGCAGCGCGCTGTCGCCACCGCCGCCATTGCGGCCGGCGAACTGGGCCTGACGGCAGTCATCGATGATGATCTCCGTGAAACCGACTTCGGTGACTGGGATGGCTTCACCCTGGCAGAAATCCAGCAGCGATGGCCTGCAGCCGCGGCCGCCTGGCGACGCGACCCCGGACAGGCACCGCCGGGCGGGGAGAGCTTCGCCGACACCGCACATCGGGTAAACCGGGCCTGTGACCGGCTGCTGCGGGACCACGGCGGCCAGACTGTCCTGGTGGTAAGTCACATCACCCCGATAAAGATCCTGCTGTGCCGGGCTCTCGTCGTCCCGCTTGGCACCCTTTACCGGCTATATCTCGGGTCCGCCTGCATTAATGAGATCCAGTGGCACGGCCGCGGATTTGCCGCCGTCCATCGCGTCAACGACACCAGCCACCTTCCCTGACTCACCGGGGTCCATGGGCCGACGCCGCTTGGGACGGGGCCGTGCTGAAGGTGTCGAGGAACTGGTTGCGGAAGACGTTCATCTTCTCGAGTGGAGCGGAGGGACCGGGCAGCAGCCCGGGCTGCCACCCCCAGGAGGCAATCTGCCGGATCGAAGGGTCGCGGGCGATGATCGAGGCCACCACCTTGTGGCTGGCCCCCGGGGGGCTGATCGGGCTACCGGGCTGCTCGTCGCCGAGCATGATGAACACGAGGTTTGGGTCGTTGACCTCGGTGACCCATGAGGTGAGGGCCTTCAGCGTGTACCGCATCGCCGTGCCGAAGGCATGGCGCTCCTGGCTGGCGCTGGCCAAGCTGGAGATCCGGCTCTGCCCGCGCGCGGGCTGGGGGTCGAATATCGAGCCGTTGCCGATCTTGTTCCAGGGCACCATGGACGGCACCGGGGCCCAAGGGAAGTGCGAGGAGACCAGATCGAGCTCAGCCATTACGGGCTTGTGGCCGGGGCCGAATTCGTTCTGCTGCAACTTGGCCAGGGTGTACTGATCGGGCATCGAGGCGTAGCTGAAGGACGGGCCGCGGTAGCCGACGTTATACCGGTTGTAGAGCTTGTCGAAGTGGTAGAAGGCGGTGCCGGGCGGCCAGACGGGGTCGTCCTCGGGGCTGTCGCTCACGGTGCGCCAGCCGGCCTTGTCGAAGGCCTGGGTGAGGGTGAACCGGTGGCTGGCGACCAGCTCGGAGTACCGCAGTTCGTTGTTGACCCACAGCCCCGACAGCAGGGTGGAGTGGGCGAGCTGGCTGACCCCGCCGAAGCCCGGGGCGTTGATCCAGGCGGTCCGCGAGGACCAGCCGGCGCGGGCCAGTGAGGCGGTCTCCCCACGCAGGGCCGCGTCGATGCCGGGGGCGGAACTCGTGCCCTGAACGGCGGCCTGCCCGTAGGATTCGACGAAGGCGATGACGACGTCCTTGCCGCGCAATTTGGAGAGCAGGTCCGAAGCGGGGATGCTGGCTTCAGGGTCGGGGCTGTGGATGACCTTCTCGAAACGGCGCTGGTCACGGAGCGCTGCGTGGGTGGCGCGCACCTGCGCGACGGTCATCTCGGTGGCGGTGGTCGAGGCGATCGGGGATCCCGGGACGAGTTGCAGTGACAGGCCCGCGCACAGCGCCCAGACCGCAGTGAGGGCGACGAGTCCGCGGACCGTGCCGCGGCGATGCCGGGCGGCCACACTGGTGATGTGAATCGTTGCTGCGGTGATGGCGCCGACAAGCAAGATGAGGACGAGACAGACCGCGACGAGCGCGATGGCTGTGCGCGCGGTGCCGATCGTGGCGCGTACCACGCCAACAGCCGGGCCGACGTCGACCCAGCCGAACACCGGGTTGAACGCCTGCCCGATTTCCAGGTAGAACACCCCGCTGAGGATCTTGACCAGAGTGAGCAGGCCGAACAGTATCCCCGCGATCGCGGCCACGATCCGCCGCGGCCAGGCCGGCAGCAGGAACGCGACAGCGATCAGGACCAGCCCCTCCACGGGGATGCGGACAAAGGCGATCAGTTGGAGCCGGCTGACACGGTCGGGCGTGACGAGAACACCCGACACGAGCACGACCGAAAGCACGAGGATGGCCACCCGCAGAGCCCGGCGGGTGCGCGGGCCGGCGCCGGTGCGGTACAGCCAGATCACGTTGCGGCCGAACGACTCGGCCAGCAGGAGCAATGCGGCGGCGACCGCGATCATCCCGGCGAGGCGGTCGAGCAGTCCGGATGCGGCGACGGTGAGCACGATGCCCTGGACCGCGGCCACGACCTTGCCCCAGTACCGGGGGGGCAACGGCGCGGCCAGCCACGGTATCAGCCAGCCCGCCAGCAGCAGCGCGTAGCGGGCGGCGCCGATAATCAGCACCCAGCTGCCGTAGTCCTGGGACACGTAGATGCTGAGCAGGAGGATGAGGAACGCGTCGACCTCGCCGTCGAGGCGGGCGCCCAGCGGGGTGGCGGTGCCGGTCCGGCGCGCCACCTGCCCGTCCACCGCGTCGAGGACCAGCGCGACCGTGGACAGGGTGACCAGC
>Ga0302326_10028066_pt1 | contig 11337 bp, 8 predicted proteins | sample Palsa_T0_3_FD_202264 | JGI IMG/M metagenome (GOLD analysis project Ga0302326, IMG submission 202264) | Peat permafrost microbial communities from Stordalen Mire near Abisko, Sweden - Palsa_T0_3 | ecosystem: Environmental > Terrestrial > Soil > Palsa > Peat permafrost | place: Sweden: Abisko...
GGCCACCTCGACCCGGCCGTTTCGGCTCTCTCCCCCGACGGCGACCGGCGCATGGGCGCCAACCCCCACGCCAACGGCGGCCGGCTGCTCCGCGACCTCGACCTGCCAGCCTTCATCGACTACGGCGTGGAGGTGGAGCGCCCGGCCACGGCGACCAGCGAGGCGACGCGGGTCCTCGGCGGGTTCCTCCGCGATGTCGTGACCCGCAACCCCGATCGCTTCCGCGTCATGGGGCCGGACGAGACGGCCTCCAACCGCCTCGACGCCTTGTTCGAGGTGACCAACCGGGCGTGGGTGGCCGACACGGTCGAGGGCGACGACCACCTGGCCCGCGACGGGCGGGTCATGGAGGTCCTCTCGGAGCATCAGTGCGAAGGCTGGCTGGAGGGATACCTCCTCACCGGCCGCCACGGGCTCTTCAACTGCTACGAGGCTTTCACCCACATCATCGACTCGATGTTCAACCAGCACGCCAAGTGGCTCGAGACCAGCGCGCACATCCCATGGCGTCGCCCGATCGCGTCGCTCAACTACCTGCTGTCCAGCCACGTGTGGCGCCAGGATCACAACGGCTTCTCCCACCAGGACCCCGGGTTCATCGACCACGTGGTCAACAAGCGGGCGGAGGTCGTGCGGGTCTACCTGCCCCCTGACACCAACTGCCTGCTTTCGGTCGCCGACCACTGCCTCCGCAGCCGCCAGTACGTCAACGTCATCGTGGCCGGGAAGCAACCGGCGCTCACCTACCTCTCCCCCGCCGAAGCGGCGGCCCACTGCGCACGAGGCATCGGCGTGTGGGAATGGGCGTCGAGCGACGGGCGCAACGATCCCGACGTGGTCCTCGCGTGCGCCGGCGACGTCCCGACGCTCGAGACGCTGGCGGCAGCCGACATGCTCCGCCAGAACTTCCCCGACCTGCGCGTCCGGGTCGTCAACGTGGTCGACCTGATGCGACTCCAGCCCGACACCGAGCATCCGCACGGCTTGTCCGATCGCGACTTCGATGCCCTCTTCACGGCCGATCGCCCGGTCGTCTTCGCCTACCACGGATATCCGTGGTTGATCCACCGCCTCACCTACCGCCGCACCAACCACCACAACATCCACGTCCGCGGGTATCTCGAGCGGGGCACGACGACCACGCCGTTCGACATGGTGATGCTCAACGATCTCGACCGCTTCCACCTGGTCATCGACGTGATCGACCGCACGCCCTCGCTGGGAGGTCATGCCGTGCTGGTGCGCCAGGAGATGGTGGACCGCCGCGCCGCCGCTCGCCAGCACACGCGGGACTTCGGCGAGGACTCGCCGGCGATCAGCGGGTGGACCTGGCCGCACTGATGCGGATCCTGGTCGTCAACGTGGGCTCGACCAGCATCAAACTTCGAATCATCGGCGAACATGACCGAGTCGAGGGCAGCGAGGATCTGGCGCCGCTGGCGACGCTCGGGGCGGGCGTGTTGGACCGCGCCATCGGCCGTTTCGGACCGATCGACGCCGTCGGCCACCGCATCGTCCACGGTGGCACGACCTTCACCGCCCCGGTGATCGTGACCGACGAGGTCCGCGCCGACCTGCGCGCCCTGATCGACCTGGCCCCGCTCCACCAACCCCCCGCGCTGGATGCGCTGGACGCGGTATCCGAGGTGACCGCCGGGATCCCGGCGGTGGCCTGCTTCGACACCGCCTTCCACGCCACGCTCCCGGATGAGGCGTCGACCTACGCCATCCCGGCTCCATGGCGGGCCCTTGGCGCTCGGCGCTACGGGTTCCACGGCCTGTCCCACGCCTGGGCCTCCAGGCGGGCGCTGGAGGTTGGGGATCTCCCCGCCTCTGCCCGCATCGTCACCTGCCATCTCGGGGGCGGTGCGTCGTTGGCCGCCGTCGCGGGCGGTCGGTCGGTCGACACGACGATGGGCCTCACCCCGCTCGACGGGCTGGTGATGGCCTCCCGATCGGGCTCCGTCGACCCGGGCTTGGTGTTGTGGCTCCAGCAGGACCGCGGCCTGTCCGCCGACGAGGTCAGCGACGCCCTCGAGCGGCGAAGCGGCCTCATCGGGCTGTGCGGGACCGGGGACATGCGGGAGGTGACCGCTCGTGCCGAGGCTGGTGACGCGGCCGCCACCCTCGCCTTCGGTGTCTACCTCCACCGCCTTCGCGCCGGGATCGCGGCCATGAGCGCCGCCCTCGGCGGTGTCGACGCACTGGTGTTCACCGGCGGCGTGGGCGAGGGCTCCGCCGCGGTCCGGGCCGGCGCGGCCGCCGGACTTGCTTTCCTCGGCGTGGACATCGACGAGGCCGCCAACACCGCCGGCGCCCCCGACCGGCGGTTATCGCCGCCCGGGGCGGCGGTCTCGACCATCGTGGTCGAGGCCCGCGAGGATCTCGAGATCGCCCGCGGCGTCCGGGCCGCGCTGGCCTAGCGGCCGGCGCGCCGGGTCTTTTCCTCGGCCAGCACCAGCAGGGACGACCGGGCCGCGCCATCCCAGCTGCGTCGGGCGGCCAGGGCCAGGGCACCGCGACCGAGGCGGGCCCGCAACCCGCCGTCGCCGAGCACCCGCCCGAGCTGTTCCACCAGGCCCCGCTGGTCGTCGAAGAGCAGCCCTGTGCGCCGGTCGGAAACGGCGTCGCAGTGGCCCGCGATGCGCGACACGCGGCCGCCTCGGTGAGCGTCATGCCCCAGCCCTCGCGCTGCGACGCGCTGGCCACGACCCAGGCTTGCTGGTAGAGGGCCAGCAGCTCGTCGTCGTCCACCCGCCCGGGCAGCTCGATCCACCCGGTGGCGCCATGGTGCGCGACCCTCGCCTCCAGCGCCTTGCGCTCGTAGCCCTCCCCGGCGACGACGGCGCGCAGCAGCGGTTGCTTGCGATGCACCTCCACGAGCGCGTCGATCAACACGTCGAATCGTTTGACGGGCACCAAGCGACCCACGGCGACCACCAGCGGCGTCAGCGAGCGTGAGCTGCCCGGCCGGAAGCTGGCGTCGACGCCGGGCGGTACCACCCGGACCTGCGCTGCCGGGAGACCGAGCTGCTCGACGATCTCCGACCTCGACGAGGACGACAGGGTCACGACGGGGCTGCGGCGGTACAGCGGGGGCGCCAGCCGGGCCTCGATCGTCTCCCCCAGACGGGCGAGCAGGGCGGGGCGCAGCGTCATGCGCCACATCTCGGCGTGGACGTGGTGGAGGAAGACGATGTGGGGGCACCGGGCCCAGGATGGCGAGAAGAACGGCATCCCGTTCCAGATCTCGACCAGCCCGTCGGCCCGACCCATGCCACCGAGCGCCCCCCGAGCAGCCACCCGGGGGAAGAGGAGATGCCGACCGCCCCGGCGCACGACCCGGTAGCCGTCGCGCTCGATCTCGGTAGGCCGCCCGCGCACGGCCGACGTCCGCAGGGTCACCTCGATGCCGGCGCTCGCCCATCGCGACGCGATCTCATCGGCGTGCAGCTCCGACCCACCCGCTTCGGGATCGTCCAGATCACGCCATGCCAGCATCTCCACGCGGCGCAATCCGGCGGCGGCTGCCACCTCGGTCAGGGAGACCGGCGGCGTCCCACCGCTGATGACCCGGAGCTCGGCGCCGGCAGCACCGGCGGTCAGCATCGACGGCGCCAGTGCCTCGTCAGAGGTGGTCATGACGCGGCCGCCGCCGGCCACACGGTGGTCGAGCTGTCGGTGCGGACGGCGACGTAGCGGCCGTCCGGGAGGAGGGCACCCGCTGCCCATACCCCCATCGGCGCCAGGAAGGTCGGCTCGCCCGCCGGAGGTGCTGGCGCGTCGCCGAGGGTGGCGAGATCGCCTTGGCTGTCCAGGGTGGCGTAGCCCCTCCCGGACGGGGTCATGATCAGCGACAGGCTGGGCCAGACGCCGACGGCCGCCCTGTCCAGCCAGACCGGCAGGTCGCCGGAGACCACCACGCTCCCGTCGGATCGCAGGATGGCGTACCCGCCGTCGCTCGGATCGATCGCCAGCGAGTCGGCTGTGTCGGCGTGCGTCGCTCCGGCGGCGGGGGCGGGTGGCGCATCGCCGACCGGATGGACGCCTCCCAACCCGTCGAGGATGGCGTAGCCCCGGCCCGACGGGGTGATGGCGATGGCGCGCGCGATGTCCCAATCGGGCCAGGAGATGGACGGGTCGACCGGCAGCAGCTTGGCGGTGCCGAAGAGGTGCAGGCCGCCGTAGCCGTCGAGCACGGCGTACCCGAGCCCGTCGGGCATGACGGCGATGGACCGGGCCAGCCCGCCGGCGATGGGTGTGTGGCCGAAGGACACTGCCCCGTCCTCGGGCCACACCATGCCATCGGCGGTCAGGACGTAGTACCCGCGCAGCGGGCTGGCCGCCACGGCCACCGCCGTCGGTGACACGGCCGGCGGAGCCGAGTGCTGGAAGCGCACGAGCTCGATGTGCGGGTAGCGCACGAAGCCGTGGGGATACCCGACGCCCGAGGCCGGCCAGGCGTTGTAAGCCATGTAGGTGTTGCCGGCGGCGTCGTTGAAGAAGGACTCCTCCCCCGGGCCCAGGCCGTTGGGACCGCTGGCGTACCACGGCGCCGAAACGGATTGCTTGACGCACGGCCCCAACGGTCCCGCGCACAGCGCGTAGCCGATGGCATAGCTGGTCGCCGCCAGATAGCTCCCGGAGTAGAAGAGCCAGTACTGGCCGGCCTCGTGCACCATGGCGGGGGCTTCGATCGTGTAGCCCTCCCACGTGCGCTTGTCGTCGTGCAACATCGCCACCGGGGCCCCGATGAGGTGCATCCCATCGGGGGTCAGCCGCGCTGCCCAGATGGTGCTCGGCCGGCGGATGGCGTTGTCCTCGCTCTTCCACATCAGATACGGCGTCCCGTCGACGTCGACGAAGACCTCGCCGTCGATCGACCCGGCATGCCTGGGGACCTGGCACTCGAGGATCTTGTCGCTCGGGATGAAGGGCCCGAGGGGGTTGGAGGACGTCGCCGTGCCGATGCACTGGCGGGAGGATGACCGCTGCTCGGCCGTGAAGTACAGGACGTAGCTGTGGGCCAGGACCAGGATCGAAGGGGCCCACGTCCGGCCCGGCACGGCCCAGGAGGGCAGGGTGGGCATGGCGTCCCCGAGATTGCGCCAGTGGACGAGGTCCGCGGACACCCACACGGGCACATTGGTCGACTCCAGCCACGGCTCGGTCCCGTAGAGGTAGTAGATGTGGCCCCGCCGGAGCACATAGGGATCCGGGACGTCGGAGAGGAACAACGGTTGTGAGCCACCGGGGCCGAGGATCGCGCTCCCGGCGGCCGTGACCGGCACGGGGACCGGCGCGGGTACTGCCGGCGGCGCCGGGTGCGGCACCGGGCGCGGGTCAGCCTTGCTCGCGGTGCTGGCCACGATCGTCCCCACCAGGACGGCGGCCATCGCCAGCACGAGCATGCTTCGCCCGGTCAGGGTGACGTGGACAAGCGGTCGCCGCAGCCACCGATCTCGTCCGTCATAGGCGTGGGCCGGGCTCCGCCGCCGCCGGCGTGGCCGCTCGTCGGTGGGGACATCGTCGCCGCGCTGACTCGTCGGCTCTCGCTCAGACGTGGGCGTGTATACGTGGGCCACGGCTCACGCCCCGCTGAGGATCAACGACACGGTGTACAACGGTTGCAGTTCACCCAAGCCAAGCGCAACAACCCCAGGCCACCGCCGCTGTTTTTCGCACGGTATGAGGCGGTTGGTCCCGGGTGGGATCGCACGGGAAGACCCGGTCTCGGCGTAGGCTTTGGGCGTGCGGCCCCGGACGTTGCCGCCGCGGTTGCGCGGGTGGCTGGAGCTGCTCGAGGGGCGGGCCGGCCTGGTCATTGCCGTCGCGGCCGGCGTCGCCCTGCGGCTGGCCTATGTCGTCGCCGTCGCCGGCACGAGGCTGAGCGACGACGAGACGAGCTTCTGGGCGATCGCCGGGAATGTCGCCCACGGCCGGGGCTACACCTACCTGGGCAAGGCGACGGCGTGGCGCCCGCCCCTGTACACCGGGTTGCTTGCGGGTGCCCGGTGGCTCGGTGCCTCTATCCGTGACGTCCAGCTTGTCCAAGCAGTCGTGGGCGCGGCCACGGTGGCGCTGCTCTTTGCCGCGACGAGGGAGCTCACGCATTCGAGGCGCGCCGCGATCCTGGCCGCGTGGGTGGGCGCCGTCTATCCCCCGTTCGTGTACTTCGCCGGCCGCATGCTCTCGGAGAACGTCGCCATCCCGCTGTATGTGCTGGCGTTGTGGGTGAGCGTGATCTGGCTCGAACGGCGGGGCACGACCTGGGCGGCCCTGTGCGGGCTCTCCTGGGGGGCGGCGATCCTGGGCCGGCCCACGGCCCTTCCGGTCGCCGCCCTCTGCGTCGTGATCGGTGCCATCGGCGTGAGCACCAGCCGGCGCGGCGCCCGGGCGGTCGTGGAGGCCGGCCTCGTCCTCCTCGTCATCGCCGCGGTCATGGCGCCCTGGGTGGCGCGCAACGCATCCTCGGTCGGGGGCCCGGAGCCCATCACATCCAACGAGGGCTTCGCGCTGTGGTCGGCCAATCGCCTCGACGACAGCCAACTCAAGAGCGTCAACGACGACGTCCGCTACCCCGGCATGCAGGACTACGCCGTCTACGGGCGAGCGTTCCCGGGCATCGAGCCCCTGGCCCGGGCCAAGGGCTTCGACTTCGACACGGCGAGCGAGGCCTCCCAGGACGACTTCTTCCGCAAGCTGGCCACCCACGACATCGAGACCGATCCGCTCCGGTTCGTGACACGGACGGCCGAACGGGCCGTGTTCGTCCTGCTCCCGGCCCCCGACAACGCCAGCCAGACGGCAAAGACGGGGCGCGTCGCCAAGGTTGTGCTGTGGATGACGTCGGGCCCGCTGATGATGCTGGGCATCATCGGGCTGGCCGTGCTCACCCTCCGGGAGCGGCGGAACGCGATCGCATGGTTCCTGACCCTCTCGGCCGTCGGCTCGCTGTTGCTCGTCGCGACGCACGTGCCGGATGTCCGCTACCGCGTCGACGGCGTGGACCCCATCCTGGTCATCAGCGGCTCGTGGCTGGTCGTCGAAGGGCTGCGGCGCGTGCGGCACGAGCTGCCCGGGTCCGCTCAGGGGGCTGCCGGCACGCCGCCGCGCAGCACCTCGTACTGGCGCTCCGGCGCCTCGCACGGCTGCCGACCCGTCGGGGGGCCGGCGGCGGGGTCACCCTCGCAGCGCATCGCCCCTGTCGGCGCGTACTGGAGGATGTAGGCCTTCCGGACAGCCGCCGTGCTGTTCGGACCGGTCATGTGCGGCGTCAGCGAGGAGAACACGACCGCGCCTCCGGCCGGGACCTCGGCGGCCACCGTGTCGGGTGGGTCGTCGCAGCACTCGAACCCCAGCGGGTCCACGTAGCGGTGAGCGAGCGTGCCCATCCGGTGCAGGCCGGCCGCGATGTGGGGGCACCCGTTGCGCACGGTGGCATCGGTGAGCGCCAGCCAGCACGTCAGGTACTGCTGGGGCTCGACGTAGGTGTAGCCGTTGTCCTGATGCCAGGGGAACCGCCGGGGCTTCTCCGGCTTCTTGTACACGGCCTGGTCCCAGTAGAGGCGGACATCCGGCCCGACAAGGTCGGCACAGATGCCGAGCAGGGTGGGGTGCCGGCTCAGCGAGCGCAGGAGCGCCGATCGGGCCACCAGGTGGGTGCTGAAGGTGATGGCTCCGCTCTCGGCGATCGAGACCCTGCCCCCGTCGAACTGCTGGAGGGCGGCATCCACCTCGCGCTCGAAGCGGTCGGTCTCCTCGCGCACGGCCTCGAGCAGATCGGCGGGCAGGAGCGGGTCGACGACGATGTAGCCCAGCGCGTCGAACTGGGCTACCTGCTCGGGACCGAGCGCTCGGAACGGCCCGTCGCGATCGCTCCACGTGAACGATGTGTTCCACGGATGGCGCGCGATCTCGCCCATCTGCGCCGTACCCCCTCGGTGGGCTGACCGCCGGTCAGGTTACGGCGTCGACGGCCCGGTCAGGCGCGCACGGCCACCCTCGCCGCCCTCGCCGCCACCGGAGCGGTGACGAGGCCCTCGCCACACGCTGTGCGGTGCGACCAGATGATGGTCACGGCGATGGCGGCGACGGTGATCCCGAGCCCGGACGCCTGCTTGACGGCGACGAACGTGGCCAGCGGAAGGCAGAGCAACCAGACGAACGTGAGCGTCGCGGTCGCCAGGTTCACGCCCGCCCAGAGCACGGTCAGGCGACGGAAGAGGGTCAAGATGCGCGGGTTTCGCGCCATCTCCGGGGTGATCGGCCAGAAGTCGCCGGCGAGCCGGCCGATCAGCGGGCGCCCGATGACCAGGGAGAGGAGGAAGACACCGCCGGTCGCGAGCGTGCCGAGGATCGGCTGGGCGAAGTAGACGAACGTGCTGCCGCTGGCCACGGCAACGGCGGTCCGGACGGTGATGCCGATGGCACCCAGGATCAGGATCGCCGGGACCGTCCGGTGCCGGACGACCCGCCGGATGAGGCAGCCGTAGATCCACGCCACCGCGACGGCGTAGGCCAGACCGACACCGCCCCACACGAGGCATCCGTAGAACAGCACACCGGGGATGACCGTCGCTTCGATGATCTTGGGGCCGCCTCGCCGGGCGACCAGGAGGGCGACCGCCCGCTTGGAAACCTCCGGCGGGCGGACGTCGGCAAGCGCTGGTGCCCAACACCCTGTGTCCGACATGGAGGCGGCCAGTCCGCCTCGGCAGGCGATGACGCCTTGTCAGGCGGGTCGAGGACAAGCCCACCGTACCAGGCCGTCACCTCCTCTGGGCCAAGGGGCTCCTCCTCTGGGCCAACGGGCTCCGCTCCGCCGCGATCCGCGATGTCGCCTCGCCGACGGCGGCGAAAAGCGCAGCGGCGTCGTCGATGAGCTGGCGGCGACTGATCCTGATGCGGCCGTCGAGCCACGCCATGAGCAATTCGCTGAACCCGCCGACGACCACGTTGGCCGCCACCTGATGGACCTTGTCGTCGAGTTGCCCGGCGATGAGATCGGCCACGGCAAACCCGGCTTCGATGCGGCGCCGGTTGAGTGCCTCGTTGCCGAGGGCCTCCCCGTAGAGCACGCGTCCCCGGCGCCGGTCCCCGTCGACGAAGCGGACCGTGCTCTCCACGGCCGCTTGGACCATGTCACGCGGGTTGGGGCCGGCCCGGGCGACGGCCGACTCGACTTCCGTCCTCAACTCGGCCAGGAGCGCGTCATAGAGGGCCACCACCAAGGCATCGAGGTCCCCGAAGCTCTCGTAGAAGTAGCGAGGATTGAGGCGCGCCTCCTGGCACACGGCCCGCACGGTCGTCCCGGCCCATCCGGTCGTCCCCAGCAGTTCCCGGGCGGCGTCGAGCAGGAGCAGGCGCCGCTCGGCCCTACGATCCTCGGCCGGGACGCCTGCCCACCGGGAGCGGTGCGGCGGAGGCGGAGAAGTTGGCAACAGCCGTTACCTTATCGTACGATCATCTGGTAACGAATGTTGCCAGCTACAAGGAGTCGTGGGTGGAACACGTCGTGATCGTCGGCGGCGGCATCGGCGGCCTCTCCGCCGCCCTTGCGCTCGGTCGAGCTGGGTACCCGGTGACCCTTCTCGAACGCGATGAGCTCACGGCGCCAGCCGACGCCGACGCCGCGTTCGTCGCCGAGCGGCCGGGCGTACCCCAGGCCCATCAGACCCACGGCTTCCTCGCCCGGATGCAGGTGCTGCTCAGAGCCCGATTCCCCGACGTGTTCGAGGACCTGCTCAGGGAGGGCGGCATGAGGATGCCGACCATTCGCGATCTCGGCGAGCCGCAGCCCGGGGACGAGGATCTGGACGTCATCATCATCCGGCGCACCACCCTCGAGTGGGTGCTCCGCAGCGCGGCGCTCGCCGAACCCACCGTCGAGGCGCGCACCGGTGTGGGCGTCCGCGGCGTCATCGCCGACGGCAACGTGGTGACGGGTGTCCGCCTCGACACGGATGCCGAGGTCCACGCCGACGTGGTCATCGCGGCGACCGGGCGGCGCGGCGACGTTCCCGGCTGGCTGGCGACCATCGGCGTCGACGTACCCGAGAAGGTACGGAAGAGCGGCCTGATGTACCTCACCCGGTGGTACCGGATGCCCGCCGACTTCGACGTGTCCTCCCTGGACCCGAAGCTCGGCGGAGACCTCGGTTTCGTGAAGTACCTCGGCGTCCCCGGCGACGGCGGGACGCTCTCGATCACGCTCGCCATCCGTCCTGACGACGACACCCTGCGTCAGGCGCTCTCCTCGGACGAGGGCTTCGAGCGGGCCTGCCGGATCCTGCCCGGCCCCGGCCAGTTCTTCACCCTGGGCCCACTGGAGCCAATCGGCGGCGTGCGCCCGATGGGCGGCCTGCTCAACCGGCTCCGTGGCTTCACCGACACCGACGGTGCCCCGACGGTGCTCGGCTTTCACGCCGTCGGCGACGCCCACACCTGCACCAACCCCCTCTACGGACGGGGCTGCACGCTGGCGATGGTGCAGGCGTTCCACCTCGCCGACGCCATCGCGTCACACCCGGGCGACCCTCTGGCACGGGCTGACAGCTACGAGGCGGCGTGTCGGCGCGACGTGGAGCCGTGGTTCCACGTGTCGGTCGAGATGGACAAGCAGGGCTCGGACCCGGAGGGGCACGGAGATGGGAGTGAGCGGCAACACCCACTCGCCGCGGTGTTCCTCGCCGCCCAAACCGATCCGGTGCTCGGCCGGGGCATGGCCCGGTTCTTCAACCTGCTCGCCACCCCGGCCGAGTTGGCCGCCGACACGGAGTACGTCGGCCGGGTCGCCGCGGTGATGGCCGATCCTTCGACCTACCCCATCCCAGAGCGCGAGGGGCCCAGCCGGGAGGAGCTGCTGGCTGCGCTGGCGGAGGAGGCTTCGCGTGTCTGAGCGGATCATCGAGACCAACGGCGTGGAGCTCAACGTCGTCGTGGAGGGCGAGGGACCGGCGGTCGTCCTGGCTCACGGGTTCCCGGAGCTGAGCTATTCGTGGCGCCATCAGATCCCGGCGTTGGCTGCCGCCGGCTACCGGGTGATCGCTCCCGACCAACGCGGCTATGGCAGGTCTTCTCGACCGCAAGAGATCAGCGACTACGACATCCACCACCTGACCGACGACCTCCTGGGCATCCTCGACGCCCTGGGCGAAGCCGACGCCGTGTTCGTCGGCCACGATTGGGGAGCCATGGTCGTGTGGCAGCAGGCGCTGCTGCACCCCGAGCGGGTTCGCGGGGTGGTGGGGATGAGCGTGCCATTCCTTCCCCGCGGACCGGTGCCCCCTGTGCAGCTCATGCGCCAGTTGTTCGGCAGTTCGTTCTTCTACATCG
>Ga0302326_10028069_pt1 | contig 11336 bp, 8 predicted proteins | sample Palsa_T0_3_FD_202264 | JGI IMG/M metagenome (GOLD analysis project Ga0302326, IMG submission 202264) | Peat permafrost microbial communities from Stordalen Mire near Abisko, Sweden - Palsa_T0_3 | ecosystem: Environmental > Terrestrial > Soil > Palsa > Peat permafrost | place: Sweden: Abisko...
CGTGCAGCGCGCTCAGCACGCGGTACTCCCTGGCCATGTCGTGCGCTGTCGGCAGCACGTGACCGAGCGGCGGCCGGCGCAGGACCAGCCGCGGCGCGGAGCCGAGGTCCAGCCGGTAGGTCAGGTTGGAGCGCCCGCCCGCGATCAGCTCGATGCCCGTCAGCTCCTGCCCGGACGCAGGGCCGCCATCGGCGCTGACCCACCGGGCCAGCCGGGCACCGTCGGGGATCCCCGGGACGCTGATGTCCTTCGTCATTGCCACCTCGCCTGCCCGGTCCGCGTTCGCATGCTTGCATGATCCGCCTCCGCGGGCAACGGCGCACCGCCGCCGGCACAGCATCCCATCCGGTCCAGGGCTGGACTAATGCACTGCCCTGACGTAGGCAGGTAGCAGGGTACAGCCACGCCGGCGGCCTGCACCCTTCCGCCGGGAGGAGCGCAGTGAGCGATGCATGGATGCCTGGAGCCGGGCAGCTGCGGGGGGCGGCCGATGGCGGGCCTCTCCAGGGCGGCGCTCCCCGGGCTGTCTGGCAGGCTGTCGGCGCCGACCCCGGGGAGGTCTCGGCCAGGTCCGCCGCTGAGCGCCTCTGCGAACTCGGCCGCGCCAGCCACCTGACCTGGAACCCGCGCAGCGGCGAGATCGTCCAGCTTGTCTCTATCCTGCGCGCCGGGCGGTCGCTGGGCGGCGGGGAGTGCCTGGCGTCACCGGACCGTGCTGGCGCGCAGGACCCCGGCGCCGGGCCTGGCCGGAGCGGGGCGAGCCCGCTCGCCGGGCGGGGCGGGGCGAGCCCGCTCGCCGGGGTGAACTCCGAAGGGCGGCTCTGCGTGCAGATCTGCGTGGTGGGGTTCGCGTGGGATCCGTTCACCGGCGGCCCGCTGACCGGCCTGCGGCACATCATGGACTGGCTCGACTCGTGGGGAATGCCGCGGCGCTGGCCTGCTGGGCCGCCCGCGGCGTTCGACTGCGAGTACACGGGATGTCGGAGCCGCCGGCTGTGGGCGGCGGGCGGTCACTTCGGCGCGTCGCAGGTCCCTGACTGCGCCACCGCCGGCCCGGGTGAAATCGAGATCGAGCGGCTGACCGGACGAACGGCGCCACGGCGGGAAGGCATCCGGCCGCCGGCGCGCGGCGGCCAGGCCCGCGCACTCACCCGGGCCGGCTGATCCTCCGGCGGCCAGGACCGGTCCTGCAAGCGCGGCGGACCGGCGGGGACCGAACACCGGCGAAACCAGCTTGTGGCGGTACCAGCTTGTACCGTAGAGCACCATGAGCGCGGATCTCTCCCTTTCCCCGACCGACCGCACCCGGCTGCACCGACTGCGCGAGCGCGGCCGCACCGACCGAGCCGAGCTGTATGCCGTGCTGGACGCCGGGCTCGTCTGCCACCTGGGCGTGAACATCGACGGCTCTCCCGTCGTGCTGCCCACCGGCTACGGCAGGGCCGGTGACGTCCTGTACCTGCACGGCTCGTCGGCGAACCGCTCGCTGCTCGCCGCCGACGGGCAGGAGACCTGCGTCACCGTTACCCACCTGGACGGGCTGGTGTGCGCACGGGCGATCTTCCACCATTCGATGAACTACCGCAGTGCCGTGGTGTTTGGTAGGCCGCGGCTGGTCACCGGCGAGGCGGAGAAGCTGACGGCGCTACAGGCCGTGGCCGAGCAGCTCGCGCCCGGCCGGTGGGACTACGCACGGCGGCCAACCCGCAAGGAGCTCGCCGCCACCGCGGTGCTCGCGCTCTCGCTGGATGAGGCGTCGGTCAAGGTCCGCACCGGCCCGCCGAAGGACGACCCGGAGGACTACGAGCTGGACATCTGGGCGGGCGTCGTCCCGGCCGCCATCAGCTTCGGGCCGGCCGAGCCTGACCCCGCGCTCAAGCCCGGGCTGGACGCCCCGGACCACATCATCGCTCTGGCGGGGCGGGTAAGCGGCGGCTGATGCGTTCTGTAGCTGAATCATCATGCCGGGCTAACGGGGCCTAGGCTGGCAGCATGACAGACCGGCTCGTCTGGATCGACTGCGAAATGACCGGCCTTGACCTGCGGGATGACGCGCTGGTCGAGATCGCCTGCCTGGTGACCGACGGCGAGCTCGTGATGCTGGACGACGGCATCGACCTGGTGATCAAGCCGCCGGCCGAGGCGATCGACCATATGCCCGACGTGGTTCGCGAGATGCATACCAGGTCCGGGCTGCTGACCGAGCTGAGCGCGGGGATAACGCTGGCCGAGGCCCAGGAGCGGGTGCTGGCGTACGTGCGCGGGCACGTCGCCGAGCCCGGCAAGGTCCCGCTCTGCGGAAACTCGATCGCCACCGACCGCTCGTTCCTGGCGCGGGACATGCCGGAGCTTGACGCGTTCCTGCACTACCGGATGGTGGACGTGTCGAGCATTAAGGAGCTGGCGCGGCGCTGGTACCCGCGGGCGTACTTCGCCAGCCCGAAAAAGGGCGGCGGGCACCGGGCGCTGGCGGACATCCGGGAGAGCATCCAGGAACTGCGGTATTACCGCGAGGCCATCTTCGTCCCGCCGCCAGGACCGGATTCGGCGACCGCGCGGCAGATCGCCGCCCGGCACGGCGGCGCGGATCCGGCCACTGCGCCCCGGGCCGCGACGGCCAGGGCCGCCGCGGGCGGGGCGGGCGAGACCGCGGCTGGAGGAGCTGGCGAGACGGCGGCGGGGCAGGCGGCCGAGGCACCGGGGGGCATATCTGGTTCCTCGCGGTGAGCCCGTCCCGGTATGCTTCCAGGAGCCGCCGGGCGAGTTTAGGCCATGCGGCCATGGTGGGCGTAGCTCAGCTGGTTAGAGCGCCAGGTTGTGGTCCTGGATGTCGGGGGTTCGAATCCCCTCGCTCACCCCCAAGTATTCCCAGTTCAGGAGCCCCGACCGTGATCACGGTCGGGGCTCCGTGCTGTGCGATGTCCGATTCCGGGCCGCCGGGCTGAATCTTGCCGGATGAGCCGTTCCGGTTGTCCCGGCGGTATTAGCCGGATTCTGTAGATTCGCACCAGCTTGCCGCCGTCGGGCTTTGCCATTATCTGAAAGGTCGCTGAACATTTAGTACCGGTCTGGTACGAGGATGCTGACAATGGTCAGGCTGGCAGTGCGTTCGCCGCCAATCGGTGACCGCGGATTCGTCCGTCAGCGGAGCGAAGGGAATCCTCATGAAACGGAGACTGATTCGGCTGGCCTGCGTGCCTGCCCTGGCCGCGCTCGCGGCCTCGGTCGTGATAGCCAGCACGGCGGCGGGAGCGTCCGCAGCTCGCCGGGAGCAGGCGCCGACCACCACGCCGATCAAGCACGTGGTCATCATCATCCTGGAGAACCACAGCTTCGACAACGTGTTCGCGACCTACCAGCCGCCGGACCACCAGAAGATCTGGAACCTGCTGTCCGAGGGCATCGTCAAGAAGAACGGTGACCCTGGCCCGAGCTACGCGAAGGCCTCCCAGCTCACCGCGAGCGACACCGGCAAGTACACGGTGACCCCGAAGATCACCGGCACCTACAAGACACTGCCGATACCGAACACCACGTACGTGGAGCCGGCCTGCGATGGGCTGCCGTACGATTCCGCCGACACGCGTTTCCCGGCCAACCTGCCGAACGGCCCCTATCAGATCACCAAGTACGTGCCGTACTGGGACAGCCACCTGGAGTACGCCAAGTACGGCCAGTGCGAGTTCTTCGGCGCCTACGTGGGCGACCCGCTGCACCGCTTCTACCAGATGTGGCAGCAGAGTGCTGCCTACCACGACCGGCTCGCCACCTTTGTGCCCAACACGGCCGGCGACGACAACGGCGCGAGCCCGCCGGCGACGATCTACCAGGGCAGCGTGCAGATGGGCTTCTACAACATGGCCGAGGGCGACGCCCCGATCTTCCGCGACCTGGCCGAGCACTACGCCATCAGCGACAACTACCACCAGGCCGTGCAGGGCGGTACCGGCGCCAACCACATCGCGCTCGGCACCGGCTTCGCCGCGTCCTACCAGAACGCCAGTGGCCAGGCCGCCACGCCGCCGTCCGGCGAGATCGAGAACCCCAACCCCAAGCCGGGCACGAACAACAACTACACCCAGGACGGCTACGGCGCCTACAACTCCAAGGGAGAGCCGACCTACAACGGCGGCAGCTACTCCGAGTGCGCCGACTCCTCGGCGCCCGGCGTCAGCGCGATCGACGCCTACCTGGCCACGCTGCCGTACAAGCCGCTCAGCAACTGCCAGCCAGGCCGGTATTACCTGCTCAACAACTACAACCCCTACTACCAGCCGAACGGCCAGCCGTACCCGGCGGGATACAACGTGCCGGCCCAGAAGACCGACTACGTGACGATCGGCAACTCGCTGGCCGCGCACAACATCAGCTGGAAATGGTTCGGCGAGGGCTACGACGCCAGCGCACCGGGCGGGGCGCTCTCGGAATACTGCAACATCTGCGACCCGATGGAGTACTCGGCGTCGATCATGACCAACCCGGCACTCCGCAAGGACACCGAGTACAACTCCGACCAGTTCATCTCCGAGGCGACCAACGGCACGCTGCCCGCGATCTCGTTCCTCAAGCCCGGTGACGACGACGGCCACCCCGGCTACTCGACGCTGGCCGCGTCCGAGAACTTCGTGGCCCGCGCAATCGCTGCGGTGCAGAACAACACCAAGCTGTGGCGGTCTACCGCGATCTTCGTCACCGAGGACGAGAGCGGCGGCTACTACGACTCGGGTTACATCCAGCACCTCAGCTTCTTCGGTGACGGTCCGCGGGTCCCGCTGCTCGCGATCTCCCCGTACGCCAAGCCCGGCTTCGTCGACCACACCTACACCGACCACGTCTCGCTGCTGAAGTTCATCGAGGCCAACTGGAAGCTGCCTCCGCTGACCAGCTACAGCGAGGACAACCTGCCGAACGCCACGCCGTACGTCTACATACCCAAGGACCGGCCGGCCATCGGCGACCTGATGACCATGTTCAATTTCAGCAGCCCGCATGCCGCCAAGATCAAGCTGCCGTTGCACCGCTACGCGCAGCCGAAGCTGACGCACGCGCAGCTGCCCGGCTTCATCCAGATCCAGCGCTAGCGGCGCCACGCATGGCCGGTGCGCGGGGTGGCTGCCGCCGCCCCGCGCACCGGCGTGCTGGCCGCCCGCCAGACGGCCTGCGGACACTGCCGAAGACCCGCACGGCCCGCGGTGCGCGGCCTACTGAGGACCGCGTTTAACCCATGCTTGTCCGATCTGCCGCATGAGTGCCGGGTAGACAACCCGGTGCCGGAATGGCCGGATGAGCGCCATGTATCCCTGCCCGAGCCGGCCGCGCGGCTTGACGTAGACGGCCAGCTGCCCCTGGTAACGGCCGTCGCCCTGATCGACCCACGCGATATGCATTACGCCGTGCACGGTCTGGTTCGACAGTTCAGCGGCGAATTCGACATCGGTGCGATAGAGGGGCGTGAAAGGCAGCCAGCCGAATTCCAGATCGGCCGCCGTGCCGCGCAGGTCGTCCGGCAGCCGGCTGGCCAGTGACGTCTCGCTCGCGCCCGGAATCGGCAGCCTGCCCGCGGCGCCATCCCGGCCGCCGCCGGCCGGGATGGCGACCCTGCCGAGGCCGAACCAGCTGCCGAGGCGATCGCGGGAACGCCAGAGGAAGCGAGCCGCGAGGGAACCCGAATGGGCCGGATCGCCGGAGGTGATCAGCTCGACCAGTGCCGGGAAGTCCTCGGCGCCGCCGCGGGCGGGAAGGGCCCAGACATCCTCCACCGTGAAGTCCGGCGCGATTTCGCGGATGCGCCAGGGACGGGATTCGTGCGCTGCGCTCGGCAGTCTCATGCTGATCCTCACGCTCAGGTGCCGCGGTCAGGCGGTCATGGCGTGATCGTGACCCGTTCGGGATCCTTGCCGACCTTGATCGGCGTGCCAGGTTTGTCCGTGGCGGTGGTGATAGGCGTCACCGTGCCCGAGCCGTAGTTCGTGACGTAGGCGGTCTTCCCGTTCGGCGTGATGGCGATCCAGAAGGGGTTGGTCCCGGTGGTGATGGGCGCGCCGGGAGTGTCGGTGGCGGTGGTGATCGGCGTCACCGTGCCCGACCCGTAATCGGTGACGTAGGCAGTCGCGCCGTTCGGCGTGATCGCGATGATTTGCGGTTCGCTTCCGACCTTGATCGGCATGCCAGGTTTGTCCGTGGCGGTGGTGATGGGCGTTACCGTGCCCGAACTGTAATCGGCAACGTAGGCGGTCGCCCCGTTGGGCGTGATCGCGATGCCGGCGGGTCCTTCGCCAGCATTGATCGCCTTTCCAGCGGTGCTGGTGGCGGTGGTGATCGGCGTCACCGTATCCGAGCCTGCGTTTACCACGTAGGCGGTCTTCCCGTTCGGGGTAATCGCGATCGCTACCGGATCGGCACCGACAGTGATCGGCGTGCCAGGTTTGTTGGTGGCGGTGGTAATGGGCGTCACCGTCCCCGAGCCGAAATTGGCGACGTAGGCAGTCGCCCCGTTCGGGGTAATCGCGATCACAGCGGGTCCGGTCCCGACGCTGATCGGCGTGCCGGGTTTGTTGGTGGCGGTGGTGATGGGCGTCACCGTGCCCGAACCGTAATTGGACACATAGGCGGTCGCCCCGTTCGGGGTGATCGCAGCCGTCTCGGGCTGTGTCCCGACGCTGATCGGCGCGCCGGGGGTGTTGGTTGTGGTGGTGACCGGCGTCACCGTATCGCCGCCGGTGTTGGGAACGTAAGCAGTGGCACCGTTGGGCGTGATCCCGATTTCTCCTGGATCTTTCCCGACCTTGATCGCCTTTTCTGGCTTGTTGGTAGCGGTATTAATGGGCGTCACAGTGCCTGATCCGTCGTTGGAGACATAGGCCTGCACCACAGATTCAGCAGCTATCCTGGTCGCCGCAGCCGCCGGCCGCGTCCGGGCTCCCATGAGGCCACCACAGGTAACTGTAATCACAGCTATTAACAACGTCAGGGCGGCCCGAGGCCGGGGTGCTTTACCAATCACGCTCAACGCCGTTCCGCCTTCCATCTCTGCCATAACAAACCGAATCATGGCCCGGTCGCGATGACAAGGCAACTCCCGGTTTCTTTCCCCTCCCGGCGGAGTGGAACCAGCATCACCGGCTGCGGGCACGTCTGCCGGAAGGCTTGTCACCTCGAGCTTGGTCGGCACAGTCGCTCGCTACCAGGCATTACCCCGCTCAGGAAGCGGGGCGGCGGGCAGCCAGACGGTGACGGTCGTGCTGCCGGGCGCTGCGGAGATGCGGACCGTCCCGCCGTTCTGGCTGATGATGCCGTAGACGCCAGCGAGGCCCAGGCCACCGCCCGATACCTGGGGCTTGGTGGTGAAGAACGGCTCGAAGGCGTGCTCCAGGACCTGTGGCTCCATGCCATGGCCGCTGTCGCGGACGATCAGGCAGGCGTAATTCCCCGGGGTGAGTCCCGGATGCGGTTCCGGTTCATCGGGGCCGATCGTGACGTTGCGCGTCTGCGCCGAGCAGGTGCCGCCGGCCGGCATCACGTCGCGGGCGTTCGCCGCGAGCTCCATGAGCACCTGGCCGAGCTGCCCGCGGTCGGCGGTCACGAGGCAGGGCCGCGAGGCGACAGCAACATGCAGTTCGATGCTCGGGCCGAGCGTGCGGCGCAGCAGCTCTTCGTTACGGCGCAGGAGCTGGCTGAGGTCAATGAGTTCAGGGCTGATCAGTTCCTGGCCGCCGACGGCGAGCAGCTGACGGACCCGCTGGATCACCCGCTGGCCGAGGATCTCGATCTGCTCCGCATCCCGGCCGGTTTCCTCCCATGCTTCCTTGTCGATGCCCCGCCCGGCTCCTTCCGCAGCCTGGACCGCGATGAACTCCGTGTAGTTGAGCATGGCGCCCACCATGTTGTTGAAATCGTGCGCGACGCCGCCGGCCAGCCGGCCGACGCTTTCCAGCCGCCGTGACTGGTCGCGCTGGGCCTCAAGCTGAGCGCGCTGGGCTCTCTGGTCAGCCTCGGTGATGGCACGGCGGATGACCGACGCGAGGCGCGCGGGACGGTCCTTGAACACGTAGTCCGTCGCGCCCTGGCTGATGAGCTCATCTGCTTCCCCGTCGCCGATAACACCGGACAGGAAAATGAAGGGCACCTGCGGGAATCGTTCCTGGGTGATCTTCAGGGCGTTCTTGCCGGAGAAGCCCGGCAGGGCGAAGTCAGCCAGGATCACGTCCGGGCCGAAGGCGGCGAGCTGCTCGGCGAACGCCGTTTCGGTGTCCACCACGACGGCGGTGAAATCGAGGCCGGCACCGGTGAGGAGGCGCTGCGCGAGCTCGGCATCCGCAGGATCGTCCTCCAGGAAGAGGATGCGCAGACTTCGCCCGGCCGCGTCCGCTGCGCCGGGCAGCCGGCGGCCGGCGGCCTGCCATCCGGCCAGTTCCCCAGCCCCGGGCTCGCCGCGGCGCCGGGCGGCGGCGGCAGGTCCCGGCCCGCTGGCTCGCGGGATGATCTCGGGCGGCGGCTCGTTGACCACCAGCCAGAAGGCGCTGAGGGCGCTGGCCGTGCTGGCATAGTCGCCGACGGCCACGGGCTTGCGCACGTAGGCGTTGGCGCCCGCGAGATAGGCGGCGAGGATGTCTTCCTGCTGCCCGGAGGAGGTCAGCACGACAACGGGGATGAGCTGGGTCCGCTCATCGGCCCTGATCCGGTGCAGGACCTCGAATCCGTCCAGCTTGGGGAGCATCAGGTCGAGCAGGATGAGGCAGGGAGCCTCGGTATCCGCCTGGTCGCCGGGGAAGAGTCGCTGGAGGCACTCGGCGCCGTCCCGGGCAACGCTGACCTCTTCCAGGATGCCGATCTTCCTGAGGGCCCGGAGAGTCAGCGCCTCATCGTCGGGATTGTCCTCGACCAGCAGGATCCGCCGGGTCATCACGGGTTTTCCTTGGCGCCGAGCGTGAAATAGAAGGTCGCGCCGTGACCGACCGTGCCCTCGGCCCGTACCTGGCCGCCATGGCGTTGGACGATCTGGCGCGCGCTGGCGAGGCCGATGCCGGTGCCGGGAAAATCGCGCGCCGGGTGCAGCCGCTGGAATGGCTCGAACAGCTTTGCCTGGTAGGCGGGGTCGAAGCCGACGCCGTTGTCGCGGACGTAATAGCAGGGACCGGCGTCACCTGCCGGGCCGGTCCCGAACTCGATCACGGCCTCATCCTGGCCGGAGGTGAACTTCCAGGCGTTGTCCAGCAGGTTCTGCAGCACCGTCCGGATAAGGCTGCGATCCGCCTGCACCAGGATCGCGGCCTGGATGACAAACCGGGCCTGGCGGCCGGGCGCGTGATCGCGGAGCGCTTCTGCTATCCGGCTGGCCTCGGCGGACAGATCCACCGCCTCGCGGTGAATCTCGGCGCCAGCGACCTGGGAGAACCGCAGCAGGTCATCGATGAGCGTCGCCATGTGATCGCTGGCGACCTGAATGCGCTCCGCGTAACCCTGGCCGACCGCGCCGAGATCCTCCCCGTACTCCTCCAGCAGGGCCGCGCTGAAGCCGCTCAGCGCGCGCAGCGGTGCCCGCAGGTCATGGGCCACCGAATAGGAAAAGGTCTCCAGGTTCCGGTTGGCCAGCTCAAGCTCCTGCGCGCGGCGGCTGAGCTCTGCCGCGTGGTTGTGCTGCTCGGTGATGTCCCTGGCGATGGATGACGCCCCGACCAGCACGCCGTTCTCGTCGCGGATCGGCGAGACCGTCACCGAGACGGGCAGCGTGCTGCCATCCTTGCGCCGCCGCACGGTATCGAAGTGCAGGACGCGCTCGCCCCTGCCGATCTTGTCGAGGATGTCCCTGATCTCCCAGGCCCGCTCCGGCGGCGACAGGACCGTGATCGGCTTGCCCACGATCTCGTCCGCCGCGTACCCGTACATGCGCTCGGCGGCCGGGTTCCAGCTCGTGATCACCCCCGTGAGGGTCTTACTCACGATGGCGTCATCGGATGAGTCGACGATCGCCGACAGCAGCCTGGGCCCCGCCAGCCGGCGCCAGGCTGCCATCTCGTCAAGGTAGCCCGTGGCATTACCCCCCATGCGCGTCGAAGGCAGGCAAGAGAAAAAGGTGCGCTGAGCCCGTTTGATAACTACTTAACGTTATCAATCCTAAACCCCAGGTAACATAGAGTGAGAAGTGCGCCGCGAGAAGGGCGCCAGCGAGGAGGACGGCATGCCCGGCAGCGCGGGACAGCGGGATGCCCAGGACCTCGACGGGCCGGCGGATCACCAGCCCCCGCAGGCACAGCGGGAAAAGTCCCAGGCGCAGCTGCTGCAGGCGCAGCGCCTGGAGAACCTGGGCCAGCTTGCCGGCGGGGTCGCGCACGACTTCAACAACCTGCTCGCCGTGATCCTGAACTACGTGGCCTTCGCCAAGGAGGAACTCGACGCCGCCAGCGAGGGGAACTGGGCCGCTCAATGCGCGTCGGCGAGCAGTGACCTCGCGCAGATCGAGCGGGCCGGCGAGCGGGCCGCCAGCCTCACCCGCCAGCTGCTCGCCTTCGCCCGGCGCGAGGTCATCCAGCCGCAGGTCCTCAACCTCAACACCGCCATCACCGCAGTTGAGGAGATGCTGCACCGGACCATCGGCGAGCATGTCGAGCTGGTCACGGTACTCGCCGGTGACCTGAATCCCGTGCTGGCCGACCCCGGCCAGGTCGAGCAGGTCCTGGTGAACCTGGCGCTCAACGCCCGCGACGCCATGCCCGCCGGCGGCACACTGACCATCGATACCAGCAACATCACCGTGGACGGCGACTCCGTCGCTGGCGGATCGAAATCACGGCAGGGCCTGAACGTACGGCTGCGGGTCAGCGATACCGGCACCGGAATGCCGCCGGAGGTCATCGAGCACGCGTTCGAGCCTTTCTACACCACCAAGCTGGACGGCACCGGGACCGGACTGGGCCTTGCCACCGTCTACGGGATCGTCGCCCAGGCCGACGGCCAGATTCAGGTGCATTCCGAGCCCGGCGCCGGCACGAGCTTCACCATCACGCTCCCGGTGACGGACCTGGCAGCCACCCCCGCGGCGGAACCCGTGCCGTACACCCGAACCCCCCGGGGAGAGACGGTTCTGGTGGTCGAGGACGAGCCTGCCCTCCGCGAGGTGACGAGGCGGATCTTCGCCCGTAATGGCTACCGCGTGATCACCGCCGGGGATGGCCCGGAAGCCCTCAGCATCGCCCACGAACACCCGGGTGAGATCCACCTGCTGGTCACCGACGTCGTGATGCCGCTCATGCTCGGCAAGGAAGTCGCGGAGAAAATGCTGGAGATCAAGCCCGGCATCGAGGTGCTCTTCATGTCCGGCTACGCCCGGCCCGTCCTCG
>Ga0302326_10028072_pt1 | contig 11335 bp, 6 predicted proteins | sample Palsa_T0_3_FD_202264 | JGI IMG/M metagenome (GOLD analysis project Ga0302326, IMG submission 202264) | Peat permafrost microbial communities from Stordalen Mire near Abisko, Sweden - Palsa_T0_3 | ecosystem: Environmental > Terrestrial > Soil > Palsa > Peat permafrost | place: Sweden: Abisko...
TTGCTGCACAAAAAGTTTCCGTCGCTATCGGTTACCACGAAATATTTCTTCTTTGACTCCGCATCGATCAAGTGAATGGCCCCCACGTGACGAAAGCGATGGAACTCGTCTCCGTCAAAGATTCCCTGAGTCTGGAACTCTTTGTCGGAGGTGTTATAAACCGTGAACTTTAGCGTCACGGTAGAGGAAGTTCGCTTGAGTTCGTTCAGAGCGATCTTCACACCTGGTAAATCGCCATCAACCGGGGGCGCTGGTGAGTTGGATGCCGCAGACGGAACTGGCGGCGGCGAAGAAGCGGTGGGCGCGGAAGCGGGTGGCGCGGACGGAGTGGAAGTCGGTTGTTGCGCCGCCGTTGAAGTTGCCAGCGGTGCGCTCTTGCCGCAGCCACAAAATAACGCGATCACCACAAGCAGGGCAATGGTCACCGATATGCAAGTCTTCTTAGACATGTGATTCCTCCTCTCTTTCGCGAAATGAGATAAGCCTGATCCCGAAATCGTATCACAGGGTAGCGGGCCAAGCACTGAATATCCGAAAACTCCACCGTAGCCTCCCGCCGGGTCGGGCACATCGTGAGGGCTGGCGCTAACACCGTTTTTAGGTGACGGGACCATCCGACATAACTTCTTATATACTGATCGGAATGAAATTGGCGCGCTATTGGACCCGGCAATCGGGCGAAGCAGTGGACGGAAATGGCGATCCCATCCGGGTAGTCTCGCGGGGCTGGTCGAACGAAAGCCTGGAGGCGGCGGGTGCGATGGCGCGGGAGCTGGCGCGGCGGGTGGCGGAGCGGATTGCCTCGGATGGGACGAAAGCCAAGCAATACGGGTACGGGGACCGTCCGCTGCCGGAACCGGTGCTGCGCGAATTCCGGAACGGCGGTGAGGCGGCGAGCGCTGTGATCACGCGGAATGCTTATGGAGCGCTGGTGCTGAACGCGCGCGATCTGATGTTCGTGGATATCGATCACGGGGACGCGCCAACACCGGGGCCAGGTCTGGTATCCAGCGTCCTCTCGCTTTTCGGCAAGCCCAAAGCGGCGACTCCGCCGCCTGCCATTGATGCGGTGGTGGCCGGAATCCAAGGCGTGGCGGAACGCAACGGGCTTGCGGGGCGCGTATACAAAACAGCCGCGGGATATCGAGTGCTGGTCCTGAGCCAGCGCTTTGAAGCGGGTGGCAGCCGGAGCGAAGAGTTGTTTAGGGAATTTGGCTCCGACAAGTTATATGTCCGGCTGTGCAAGATGCAGGAATCATTTCGCGCGAGGTTGACACCCAAGCCGTGGCGCTGCGGGTTGCGGGAGCCTCCGGTGACATTTCCATTCGACGACCCGAAAGATGAAGCGCGCTTTGGCGAGTGGGAAGCGCAGTACACTGCGCGCGTGGCTCGCTATGCGACTTGCCGATTCGTGGCGAGTTTCGGGGGCGGGAGGATGGAACCGGAGTTTCAGGAATTGGTGGAGTATCACGATCGGGAGACTAAGGTGTCTAGCGGGCTGGAATTGGCTTGAGAATTTAAGATAGACATCGCCCGGCAGAGTGTGGAGAAGGACGTTATCACACTCTTTTGGACCCGACAGCGGCTTCCAGTTCGCTTCAGGTCCCGTGTTGCGGGTTCTACACCGCGTGAACCATGTGCCGGGCGAGGCTTCGCCACGTCTCCTGTAATTATAGTTGCGTCACCGACCCCGATTTCGGGGCATCGACCCGATATGGTCACGCTGCGGCCAGCGGATTTTAGCCAGCCGTAATGGCGATGGTGACCGTATCGGTACTGCCGTCCGGCATCGTGATCTGCAATGTCACGTTGTCCCCCGGTTGCACGCCGCCCGGTACCTGGACGTTGATCTGGTATTGCCCGGCATTGCCCGGCGCGATCCCGGAAAAACTCACCACTGCCGGTACTCCGCCAATCTTCACTACCGGCGTTTGCACAGTCTTATACAACACGCTGCCGTTCGTGGGCGCAAGCGATCCGGTGGGCAGCACCTTGCCATTGGGGTCAGCGTTCGGCGTCGCCTTCCCGAGTCCTGTCAGATAGATCTCGATCTGGTCCCCCACCTTTGCTGGTTTGCCGCAGATGGATGCCGTGGTTACAGACGCGCAACTCGGAAATCCTAGTGCCGTTGCCATCGACAACGGCATCACTTTCCAGGCCGTATTGGTAAACAGAACGGCCCCGTTCATGCGCTGAGGATTGGATGGATCCGCGATGCGGAAGATCCCCACCGAGTCGGCCGCCAATGGCAATTGGAACGTAGCACTGGTCCCGTTCGCGGTCATCACCTCCACGCTGGCCGATCCCGACGCCCCGAGCTCGGATGGCAGTACGACGTTGATCTGCCCGCCCGTGCCCACCACAAAGTACAGCGGTATAGCCGTGCCGTTCACCAGTACCGACAGACCGTGAAACGACTTTGCCGGGAAAATGTTCGACGCCGTGTTTTGGGTCCCGAAGTTTGTCCCGAACAGACTCACGAACGAGTTAGCGGCAGCAGGATTGTTACCAGCCTTAAACGTAGCGCCGTTCACGATCGCGTTGATCACCGGGATAGGCAGCCCTACAATCAGAGTTTGCGAATTGCTAGGCTGGCCGCCCACGCTGAGCGTGACTGGTTGATTCCCCGTCGCGGCATCCGCCGGCACTGTGAAGGAAACCTGATAGAATCCTGGCGTGCCGCCCACAAAAAGCCCCGCGTAAGATGGCTGCACCACCTTGCTCCCTACCGTGACCTGGACTTGCTGCGTGGTGGGAGCCAGATCCGTCGCTATCATATTGGTCACCTGCGCCGGATTAGTTGTTCCCAGACCGATGGCCAACAGGTAAACCTGGGAACCGGGAACGGCTGGGTTCGCTGCCGTTATGGGATTGTTGGATGCGTCATAGAACGAACTGCCGTTCTGCGATTGGGGCGGCTCGATTTCCGGCGCCAGCGCCGCCAACTTGATATTGAAGGCTGTCGAGGTTTGACCTCCGTAGCTAACAGTGAGGGTGGTTGCTCCCAGTGGCGCGTCCACAGGTACCTGGACGATGAGGTTGGTCGAGCTAATGAACGTAAGAACTGGCGCCGCTTCGGTCCCTATCATCACCGTGGCGGAATCCGTGGAGCTGTTGCCGAATCCGGTGCCGGCTACCTGAAGCGGCATCCCCGCTGTCAGGTTGCTGGTTGCTGCTGCCTGGTCCAGGACGGAAGTGACGGTGGGCGTGGGTGGAATAGGCGCCGTATTTAGAAAAAACGACGCGAGGAACGCATCCCCCTTAGCCCACCCGGCAAACGGCATCACGCCGCCGTAGGCCCTTTGCGCGGCATTCGGTGTAGTTGGGAAATTCGGGGAGATGGTGATGCCGGCAATGTGTACCGTGCCACTACTGTCAAGCGCCAGGCCGAGAGCTCCATCGTCGTAGGTTCCTCCGAAGTAACTGCTGTACAGGAGCGCGGTTCCCGTCGGATTGACCACCGTAAGGAAGGCGTCTCCATATCGGTAATAACTACCCTGGATCTGGCCGCCATCGCCGGCCATCTTCGGCTGAAGCGCGTTCGCGGTGATGGGGAAATTCCTAGAGTCCGCGAACCCGGTCACATAAGCGTCACCGGCGCTGTCTATCGCGATGCTGGTGCCCCCGTCGTTTGTACTTCCGCCCAGATAGCTGAGGTACACTAGCGCGGTGCCGTTGGGATTCAACTTGGCAACAAAGGCGTCTCCTATCAACTGTTCCACATATGGGTTGGCCTCTAAGAAGCCAAGCTCTGTATACCCCCCATAAGCAGGCTGAAAGGCGCCGGGCGTCGTCGTCCAATTCTCCGTGCTAGTCGTTCCGGTGAAGTAGGCGTTCCCCGCCGCGTCCACCGCGATGGCGCTTACGCAATCGTCGCCCGCACCGCCGAAGTAGGTGGAATACAAGAGCGTCGAGCCGGTCGAGTTAAGTTTCGCGACAAAACCGTCGCCGAAAATGAAAAATTCGTTCGCCGACTCGCTGCCGGCGAACTTGGTCTGGAATGCCCCCGCGGTGGTGGGGAAATTACCCGAGAGCGTAAAGCCGCCAATGTACACGTTGTTCGTGGAATCCAGCGCGATCCCAAACGCCACGTCATCGGCGAAGCCGCCCAAATAAGTCGAGAAAATCAGGTGCGAGCCGGTTGGATCGAGTTCGGTGACAAATGCATCTCCCGGATCGAACAGCGGCAGAGCACAACAGGTCTTGATCAACTGGCCTCCCACCCCAGAAAGATGGCTCTGATATGCTCCGCTGGTGGTTGGAAAATCCGTGGATCGAGTCCCGCCGGTAACGTAAGCGTCCCCCACGCTGTCGATCGCGATCGCGGTTCCGAAATCGTCCTGAGTTCCCCCCAAGTAGGTCGAATAAACCAACTGAGTGCCCGATGGGTTCAGTTTGGCCACGAACGCGTCTCCGAAATGAAGAATTTGATTCCCACCAGATCCACCGAACATACTCTGGTATGGCGTTCCAGCTGTCGGGAAGTTCGCGGATGTAGTGCTTCCGGTAATGTATGCGTTTCCAGCCGCGTCTACCGCGATGGCCGTCGCCGTATCGTCGCCGCTGCCTCCGAGATACGTCAGATAGACTAACGCGCCCGAGGAACTGAACTTCGCGACGAATGCGTCGCCTTGCTGGTACGCAGCGGTCTCGCCTCCGAAATTCGGCTGGACGACTCCCGCGGTAGTTTTCAGGTTCGTGGTGGTGGTGTTTCCGGCGATATAAACATTCCCGCTCCCGTCGGCAGCGACGCCGCGCGCGCCTTCATTGCTAGAGCCGCCGAGAAACGTGGAATATGTGAGTGCTGGATCGATTACGAGTTCCCTGCCGCGTTCGTAGCCTGCGATCTCAAACCGGACGGTATTGCGGGAGACCATGAAATGTCCTTCGACAGGCCTACGGCTTCCATTAATGTCCTGATAAATGTCCGGGCGCCTCCAGCGTATCTCGCCGGCGCCCGTAGAAAGGATCAGGTCGCCGGCGGCATCAATGTGCACGCGGCGCTGCCCACTGAACTCCATTCGGATGGAGCCCGGATCTGCTTGCGGAGCGACGATGAAATCGTACTCCAGCCGGCCGCCTTCGCCGTGAAAGATCAGGTCGATTCCGGGATACACGTTCATAGACCGGATACGTCCATACCCGGTCACATCCGTCTTCCAGTTCTGCCCGTTGCCAAGGAAATAGTTCGACACGCCAGGCAAGCGATCAAGCGGTTCCATGCGTGCGTTAGGATTTCCGCCCCGAAGCGCCATACGCACGCGCCGGCCGCGAGTTGAGAGCCAGCTTTCCGTGGGGCGAAGGGCTAAATCGAAGTTGCCGCCGTGTGCGATGTAGACCGCGTGGCTGGCTGTCGAAGCGGGTCCATTTTCCTCAAATCGCAGTGGCAACCTGGACAATAGCCGGGTCTCCGGGGCAGATGCGATTGCACTCGTCAACAGAAGACCGTGTGACAAGGAAAGCAGGATTATCGTTTTCATTGCCCAGCTCCAAAACTATAGATCTGTGCAGAGCGTATCATACTCCGGTTCAGCTTGCGAAAATCCAGATTGAATTTGCCGCTGGGACGGGCGGCTGCTGCATTCTAAAAGGAGGACTCTGGCCGCCCGTAGATTTCCCGCCCGCCCGTTGATGCGACGTTAGCCGGGAAACCGGCTTCGCTGGGAGCGGTCCGGCCGGGTGCAACCAACCCTAGCATCCAGAACAGAAAGAGCGCCAATAATGCAATCGAAAAAAGGTACACTGGCCAAGGCCCCATGAAGTTCATCAATGTGTTGCTGCCAGGCTTGCGGCATAGGTAGGCGTAATTAGTCTGCGTGGCCCAGTTGAAGGCGCCGACGAAAGCTCCGTATCCTACCAGAATCGCGTAGGCCCTCCATATTGCTCCCGGACGCACTCGCACCATTCGGCCAAAAACCAGCACTGCGGCCGTGACGATGATAATGCCATGATTCACGAAGAATCGAGGAGGCCACTGCGCTCCCATATCCGGACTAAGCAAAGCCAACGCGGTGGCCGAAAAGCCCGAAAAATAGACGAATTCAGCCGCCCAGGGGGCCATGGTGATGCAAGCGAATACGGCCAACCACGTCGTAACGTTACAAATTTGGAGTGGCAAGCCATCCGGCCACTTCATTCCGTCGTGAAAATAACGTTGCAACTCGCCGCCGACCAGGAACAGGGCCAGGCCGCCGCGGACAAGCCGTGGGGGAACACGTTGGCGCCGGACCAGCTCGGCCAGTACGGCCGCCGTTGCCGCGATCCCAGACAACCAAAGGATGTGAGCAACTCCAAAAGCGTGCATCTTGTAAATTGTACAACGCCTCTATTTGGGGGTTAAGGTAGGCTTCAGCGCTTCAACACGCTCGACGTTAGGCGCCCCAACTTCCATGGGCCAGTGGGTGTCAGATGCGTTCGTGACGAAGTGCTTCCAGGGGTTTGTAGCGCAACAGCTGGTAAGTGGGAAGCCATCCGGCAGCCAAAGTCAGCATCGGTGAGACGAGCATGGCGCCTCCCAGAGCGCGCCACGAGATCGCTAGTTCAGCGTGATGAAAGAGCACGATTAATATCGCGGTGCTGAAGCCGCAGGCCAGCAGTCCGCCGATAGCTCCCGAGAAGGCGCCGAGTGCGACAAACTCGAGACTGTAAATTCTTAAGATCATCCAGCGCGTCGCACCCAGCGCGGCCAGAATGGCGATCTCGCGGGAGCGCGCCGCGCGCGAAGCCGCCACGATGCTGATCAGGATGAGGAACCCACCCACGGCCACCGACCAAGTGACTACGCGCAAAAGAGTCATCGCGTCCCCGGTGACGTCGCGAATGGTTGACTCAATTTCCTCAGAGGTAATGGCCGCGAGAGTCGGAAACCTGGTGTTGACGGCGCTCCGCACGGCCTGGATGCGATCCGGACGAACTTGGATCGCGGCGGTCTGAAACAGACTCGAACGCGGCAGCACGCTGCAATCGACGATGAACGTGAACCAGAATTTCTCTGCAGGCCGCGGATGATGAATCGCGCTGACGGTGGTGTGAACGGTTCCGCTGCGCATCTCGAATTCAAGATCGGATCCAGCGCCCGCGCCGAGGTGGCTGGCCAGGTCGTCCGCAATGACTGCCCCTGTCGTGGGGATGGCCGCGCACTGGACGAGGTATCTCGAATCTTCGACCGGAATCCCATTGACGCGCTCCACGCGCAGCCAGGTTTCGGTCCGCATTTCGACCGCTTCGACGCCCGGCTGCCGCTCCAGGAACGCACGGACCGTTTCGCGGCGAGAATCTTCGAAATTCGCGATCAGTAGGTTCTTATCCTTGTAAGGCAGAGCGTTCGAAACAACCCGCATGACGGCATCGCTTGTCTCGAAAGTTGCGGTGATCAGCATCACTCCCATTGCGACAGACACGATCAGAATCAACGGCCGGCTTCCGGACCGGCAGAGTCCAATAAGCGCGTGCTTCAGGATGGGTGCGCGGCGCGGCGAGGAAATCCAATGACTCAGATATCGCACCGCGCCCGCGGCGATCGCCCACGCGAAGCCTGCGCTCATCGCCAGGGTCCCTGCCACGAACAGCGCCGGTTTCCAGGTCTCGATCATCCGGTACGCAATCCCCGCCGCAGCCACGCACGAAATCGCCACTGCCGCGGCAGAGAGCCCACGCGTGCCCTGCCCCGGCGTATGCGATTCGGGAGCATCCCTGCGGAGAACAGCCAGTGGCCGGAACCTACGCAGCGCGTCCGTGGGCGCGGCCAACAGGGGAACCATGATCGCCGCGGCCGCAATCGCACTTTGGAGAATCGCGGAGCGATCCCAGCTGGTAGGCTGGGGAAGGATTAAATACCTGCCGGCCAGCGAAAGGATCGACAACTTCATCCCCCATCCGAGAGGAATACCCAGGGCTAATCCGCCAGCCAGCATCGCCGCCGTTTCGAGAACAAAAAACGAAGCCATCTGCGAGCTACGCGCGCCGAGGATGCGCATTATGGCCAGGGTTTCGATTCGCTGGTCCAAGTTCAGGCGAACCGCAGTGGCCACCCCGATCGCTCCGAGCGCAAACGCCAGGAACGCGACTAAGCTCACGAACGAAATCACCAGCTCAATGCGCGCAACCTCCGGCGCTGCCGCCTCCCGATAATCGAAAACACGACCTTCCGGAATCAATGCCTGAAGCCGCTGGCGCGCGTTTTTTATTTCAGAGCCGCGAGGCAGCCGAAGGACGATGCGATTCGTTCGGGAGTTGCCGGCGGCTGCGATCCTTTCGAACCCAGAACGCGATAGAATGCACCTCGGACCCCAGCCGAGGATACCGCTAGGCCGCTCCGGCTCAGCTCGAATCACGCCCGCAATGCTAAACTCCTTGGCTCCAATCCGAATGTGTCCTCCCACGTTAACGTGAAGCTGATCGAGCACGCGATCCGATACCACAACGGTGCCGGGGCGCAACGCATCGGCGAGTGAACGCTCAGGATATAGCGACGTCGCGCCGTAAAAGGGATAAACAGCCGGGTCGATCGCCTTCACTGAAATAAGAACCGGGTCGGGAGATTGATCGGAAGCGGCCACGGTCAGTATCCAGGTGACCATGGTCCACTGGATTCCTTCGCGCCGCATCTCGTTAAGGGCGGCAATCTGATCCTCGCTGATCGGTTCGGTAGTTTCGACGGCGACATCACCGGCCAGCCATACGCGAGAATCACGGCCCAGCCACTGACGAGCACTGGCAGCCGCGCCGTAGACCCCGGATACGCTGGCGATGCTGCTTGCCATCCCGAATACGATGAACGCGGCCCTGGCTTGCGAACTCCGGAGGTCACGCCACGCGAGCCGAGCCGAGATGCGCCAGAACCCCCCAAACATGCAAGCCACGATGATAGCGCGCTAGCCTGTTAGGATGACGAAAATGGGAGTTGCTGCGATGTTCGCTTTGGCGATGTTCGCGCAAGCTCAACCGGGAATTCGCCAGAACGGCGTGGTCAATTCGGCCAGCCGGATTCCCCCGACGCTGGCAGGCGGAGCGATCGCGCGCGGGGCTTTGTTCACTATCTACGGCGTCCGGCTTGGATCGGCGGGGCATACACAGGTGACCGTTTCTTCCGGTGGAAAATCCGCCCAAGTACACCTTCTTTCCGCCAGCACCGAGCAGATTGACGCTGAGATGCCTCCGTCGGCGACACTCGGCGCCTCAGATCTGATGGTGAAGGTCGACGGCCTGGCAAGCCGGCCGTTCCCCATGGAGGTGGCCGCTCAAAATCCGGGCTTGTTCAGCCGCAACGGCCGGGGATGGGGTCCTGGAAGGATCGAGAATATCGCTGCCGGCGAGCGTTTGGACAATTCGACTACGAATCCCGCCCGGCTCCAGCAGCGCGTGGCGCTGTTCGGCACGGGGTTCGGAGATTTGACCAGCTTTACGGTGGTAGTTGGCGGCCGTGCGATCAAACTCGCGCGGGCGGCCGCGATCCGGAGTAAAGAGAAAATCGAATTTCGAGTCCCGGCCGACGCTCCGGAAGGATGTTATGTGCCCGTATACGTGCTCGCTGCGCCGGTGCGCGCGAGCAATGTTGTCACCATGTCGATTCGCTCCGGTCCCGGACCTTGCCTGCCTGGGCCCGTTCCGCTGCTGGACGCCAGAGCAATCGGCGTCGCGATGCTTTCACGAACCAGAATGAAGGCGAAGTATGAAGACGTTGACTCAGTGGACGATGAAGCGGCCGTGACGTTCGCGTCCAAAGACGACCGGCCGGTGTTGTCGCCGCTCCTGCTGCTTCCGCCACCGGGAACGTGCACTGCGTACACGAGCAGTTTTCAAGACGACGTAGCGCTTCCCAATTCCATCTCCGCCGCGCTGATTTCGATACTCAAGAGCCGCGGGCTGGACGCCGGTTCAAAACTGACGATCAGTAGTGGCGGGCAAAGCAGGAATGTGAATCTCGAAAACGGCGTTCCCGGTTACTATCGCGGGCGTTTGGGGCAAATCGGACCGGCCGCGAGCCGCCGGGCCCCACCGTTATTCCTGGAACCGGGAGATTTGACTCTGGCCGGCACGGGCGGAAAGGATGTCGGCGCATTCCATGTTCACTTTTCCGCTCCGGCGTCTTTCGAATGGACTGACCGTGATTCGCTCGCCTCGATCACTCGGGGACGCACTTTGTTAGTCCGCTGGCGCGACCCGTCCGACGGCCATAACATCGTGATTCTGGCCACCAATGTGGATCAGCTCTCAACGGCGATCGGCACGTGCTTATGTGTTGCGAACAGCTCCGCGGGTGGTTTCGCGGTCCCCGCCGCCGTTTTGGCAAACCTTCCGGTCTCACGAGATATCCCAGGGATTCCGTACGATCAGCTATACCTCGCATCGATCGGAACGGGGTCGCCTCCGTCGATTCAAGCAACCGGGTTGGAGAAGGGCGCCGTCGTCAGCGTCTACGCCATCGGAAGGTTCGTTCAGTATCGATGATGGTTCTCAGCGGATAGGATTCTGTGACTATGCAAGACGAACACCCATGTGGGGTTTTCGATGTTGTCGAAGCTTGGGGATTTGGATACAAAACAGCGATCACCTGGGTTTCAAAGATCGGATGAGCACCGGTGAGTGGTTACGCGGAGTTGGAACACCACCTGCTGGCGACTTGGCCGCATGTATCAGAAGTGGTTGAGGGATACCGCGCCATCGGGTATGAAATGGAAGGGTGAGTCGAAATTGTAGATACCCGTTCGCTCGACAGTTAACCCAAGATCCTTCAATAGATGGGATTCGGGCACAGTTTTGGCACAGCACCGTTGTCCTAAAACTGAGCCACACTACCGCTTGATGGTTCTGGTTGTGATATAAACAAGCCACGGAACCGGACGGCGGGAAGGTGATGTTCCCAAGGTTGATTTGCACAAATCCGATGAAGACTCATCGGGATCTGCTGGCCGTCCATACCGACAAACGCATCCACGATGTGACTGAATCACTGGTGACACTCAAAATGACACTCCGAAAACTCGTCTTGACTGCGCCGCTTTTCCTATCGGCCACTATGTTTGGACAAGGCGGCGTCACTCCCTCTGAGCTCCTGAAGCCGCTCAAGGACTCCTGGCCCACCTACAGCGGCGATTACACCAGCAAACGCTACAGCGCGCTCACGCAGGTGAATCAGACCAACGTGATGCATTTGACGCTGGCTTGGACTACTCGTGTAACGCCCGGCCAGGCATCGGGTAGCCGCGGTGGGCGCAGTGGACCCGTGATCGTCGGCGGAGAAGGGCCCGGCGACATCACCGTCGGCGGCGGAAGCATAAAATCGTCGGCGCTCGAAGTGGATGGGATTATTTACTTCACCATGCCGGATAACGCC
>Ga0302326_10028078_pt1 | contig 11334 bp, 5 predicted proteins | sample Palsa_T0_3_FD_202264 | JGI IMG/M metagenome (GOLD analysis project Ga0302326, IMG submission 202264) | Peat permafrost microbial communities from Stordalen Mire near Abisko, Sweden - Palsa_T0_3 | ecosystem: Environmental > Terrestrial > Soil > Palsa > Peat permafrost | place: Sweden: Abisko...
GTCGCCCAGTAGCGAAACCAGCAGGTTCGAGCCGGGACCCGGGTTGTCGGTGTGGCAACCGTTGCAAGTGGTGCCGCCCCGAATAGTCAGCGTGTCGAAGACGCTCTGGCCGGTATTCGGATTGGCGGAGACTCCTGGCCGGTCCGGCAGCGGGATGGAATTCGGGAATGTGCCGTCCAGGTTCTGATTGGGATTCGGCTGGTACGCGATGGTGTTGATAAAATTCGTGAAAGCCGCCATATCCGCGTTCGAAAGTGGCTGCCCGCCGAGCAGGGCGGCGAAGGCGCCGTTAAATGCCGCGAAATCCGGCTGATCGCCTCGCCAGTGATACGGCTCCAAGTTGACCAGTCCGCGCAGAGTCTGGGTGGTCATGGGGCCTTTCATGGGGTGGAATTGAATGGTCTGGCCGCCTTGCTGCAGGATGGTCATGTTGCCGTCCGGATTGCCCAGGTTCCAGGCCAGCAGGTCCAGTTCGGCGTCAATGTGGCACGACGCGCATGCGCCCGTGCCGTTGCCGGACAGCTTGTGATCGTACAGGAATCCGCGGCCATTGCGGATCACTGTCGGGGTGGGATCGAACGAACCGGTGGGAAACTCCGCAGTCACCGCATGACTCGAGAGGTTCACGATGGAAATCGTGTTGTAGATACGATTCAACACGTAGAGCAGTTCGGCGGAGGAGTTCAGCGCCAGGCCGCGGGGTCCGCGCTTGGTTGCCGGGTTAACCGTGGCGCCGGTGGCCTGTGGGTCGATCTCGACGAAGTTCGTTACCAGGCCGGTGGTGGTGTCTAAAGTCGCCACACGATCCGTGCCAAAGGCCGCGATGTACAGATAGCGGCCGGTGGGCTCGAAAATAATCGACGTGGGCATGGCCAAAGCCGTGGCCAAGGCTGCCGGATTGGGCAATTGCGAGTAGTTAATTCCCGGATTCAGATCCCAGATCTGGGTTTGCCCGGTGGTGGGGTTCACTGAGGTGATCTGATGGTTGACGATGTGGCCGTTCAGGTTGGTCTCGAACATGACCAGATTGAGGGCGTCCGTATTGGCCACATACAGGTTCCCGGATTTGGGATTTACGGCCAATCCCAGGTTCACAGTGCCCAGATGCGAAAAATAGGTGACGCTGAAGCTGCTGGTGCTAATGGCCGCCACATCGTTGTCCGGCATGGTGTACTGAATCACGCCGCTCCAGGCGGGATCGGAGGCATCCACAATCAGGCCGACTTGCGGCGGAGGAGGCAAGGCCGGGTTGACGGGCGGAGGGGGAGGAGGCGCGATATTGGACGGAATCAGCGTGGTCTGGTTGCCGGATATCGCGAAGGCCACATAAACCGTGGCGCCGTTCGGACTCACCGCCAGCGCCCGCGGCTCCTCACCCGTTAGTGGAATGGACTTCACCAAAGCGTGCGTGGAAGCGTTGTAGACGTTCACCAGATTGCTGCGCGCGACGCTGACGAACGCCAATCCGTTGCCGGCGAAGACCACGTCGGCGGGCTCGTCTTTGGCATAGATCGTGTCGGTGACAATTCCCTTGGAGACCGAAACGACGCTGACGCTGTCGGATTCCTGATTGACTACCCAAGCTTCATCGTTGCCCGCGACGTTGGGATTGATGTTTACCGATACCGGCTCGATACCCACCGGGATCTCTACCGTCAGCGTTGGATTGGAAGGCGTTGTGAGGTCGAAAACCGAGACGGTCGCATTCGGGGTGTTTACCGCGAACAGGCGCGTGCCGTCGGCGGAGATCCGGATGGGATTGGTCTGAGCGCCTTCGAAATTGACGAATTCGCTGGGCGGCACTTGCGCCGTCAGCGGACCCATTGCGCACGCGGCAGCGATTGCGCTGCGCGCCCACACCTGTTTCATTCTCATTGGTCCCTCCCACCGCGATCGCGGCGCCATTTGAATCGCGAGCCGCCTTGTACAGCTATCGGGGCCATGCTACCATGGCCTCCAATCCCGGTCAAACTCTAAATGCAGTGTCATAGTACTGACATCTTCAGGCGCTGTAAAGAATTCGTAAGTTAATTGGCAGATGGGCAGTCTATCTTCTGTCTATGCCGATGTTTCTTATCTAAGGATGGTATTTATGCAGGTATTGTTTTCAACCATGATCGTCAGAGTCGCCCGCCTGATCCTGGCACTGACGATTTTGGCGTTTGCGGGGGCTGCGCAGACTGCTCCCGCTTTTTCCACTCTTTATAGCTTCACCGGCGGCGCCAATGGCGCCAATCCCGGCGCGGAGGTGATCATAGAAACCAATGGCAGTCTGTTCGGCACCACGCCGTACGGCGGGACCGAGGGCTATGGCACGGTATTCGAGCTGACACCCGGCACACCATGGACTCAGGCTGTGCTCTACAGTTTTGGCGGCGGCGACGACGGCGCCAATCCGGCCGCGGCGCTGACGCTGGGCACCGGCGGTGTGCTTTACGGGACCACCGCGGCGGGAGGAAGCTCGGGTAACGGTATGGTGTTTCAATTGACCCCGCCGGCGAAGACTGGCGACCCCTGGACGGAGACCGTACTTTACAGCTTCAAGGGAGGCACCGCCGACGGCAGCGGCCCTCAAGGCAGCGTGACCCGCATCGCAAATGGCGTGTTGTACGGGACCACTTTCACGGGTGGCGCCGGGGCGGCCGGCACAGTATTTCAATTGACTCCGCCTACCAGCGCCGGAGCGTGGACCGAGACGGTCATATATAACTTCAAAGGCGGCAAAGACGGCAGCGGCCCCGAGAGTGGCGTGATCGTAAGTGGGGGTGAGTTGTACGGCACCACGTGCTGCGGCACGGTGGGCGGAACCGTGTTCAAACTGGTGCCTAAAGGCGGCGGCGGTTGGGGCAAACAGATCCTGGTTTCTTTTTCTTCGTATAGCCAGGGAGCGTTTCCATACGGAAGCTTGGCCATGAACTCCAGCGGAGTGGTGTACGGAACAACCACCGCGGGCGGCGCGTCCGGGGCGGGCATCCTCTTTTCGTTAACGCCCGGCGCCACCGGCGAGCCTTACACGATGGCTACCATCCACAGTTTTACGAACGGCACGGACGGAGGCGCGCCCTATGGAGGACTGACTCTCGGGTCGCATGGAGAGTTGTATGCTACGGTCACTGCAGGATGCAGTTTCGGAAATGGCGGCGTGCTGTTATTCACTCCTCCCGCACACGGCACGGGTGCCTGGAGCGAGACCGTCCTTTATAACTTCATGGGGACTACCGACGGAAGCGAGCCTTTTGCCGGTGTCACTCTGGGATCGTCCAGCAACACACTCTACGGCACCACCACTTTCGGCGGCGTCGCCGGCCCGGCGGATTATGGCACGGTGTTCGAGTTGATACTGTAGGAGCAATGCCACATACTTTTTGCACCGTGGGGCGGCCAATCATGGCCGCAGCCGCCTTTTAGGCGGCCAGAGCCGGCTGAAAGCCGGCTGCGGGCAGAATTGCCCGCCCCACGGTGCGTGCCTGCCCCACGTCCTCAGAAGGTAAAACGGCTGCCGAGCTGAAACGCGCGCGGGCCGCCGGTGCCGAAAATATTCGATGTCCTTTGCGACGCTTGGCCGAAGTTCGGCGCATTCAGGATATCGTTATAGAAGGTGAGGTTCGCAATATTGAAAACATTGAAACACTCACCGAAAACGGCCAGCCGTACGCGTTCCCCATGCAACCGGAACGCCTTGGTGACACGCAGATCTTGCGAATTGAAGCTACGCGGAAAAGAAAAGCTAGAAGGCAGCGTGATGTAAGGAATCTGATGCCCCAAGGGATCCGTCTTTCCCGCATAGGTTTGATTGAACTGGTTCACTAATTGGATCAGATCGTTCTTCCCCTTGCTAACGCCGAACTGGTTAAATCCACCGCCGGGAAGGGGCGGTCCGGGGTAGGTGGTTTCGCCAGCCGAGGCGAATACTCCGTTCCCGTTCAGGTCGACGCCCGTCAGGAAGGGTTGGAAAGGCGACGCGCTCTGAAACGACGTGATACCCGATAGCTGGATGCCCCAAGGAAGGATCACCACCAGCGACCCGGTGAGAGTCTGATGGCCGGATTGCGGGCCCCAACTCGCAAAGTAATTACTGTTATCGATCAATCCGTTGTAACCCACCGCGCTGGCATACGCGTAGGCCAAGGTGGCCGTGGTCCGGTGAGAAAAACGTTTATCCACTTTGACCAGCAAACCCTTATAGTGCGAGCGTCCTCCGTCGAGTTCCGTTTCCATGGGGCCGATCGAACATTCGAGCGGCACGGTAAGTGCTTGCCCCGGCCCGCACTTGGGGATGACCGGACCCTCCACGCTGTTGTAGTGATTCAGGTCCGCCTCGTTGATCAACTGGTGAATGTATTGCCGGAACACAAAATCCGCGCTGATCACCAGGTCGCTGCGGATCTCCCGCTGCACGCCCACACTGACGTGCTCGGAATAGGGCAGTTTGAAATTGTCGGGGATCAAACCCTGCCCGGTCTTGAAGAGATCCACGTTACGAACCGCCAGGCTGGTGTTGCCAGAGGGTCCAAGTTCCGCTTCGGCGCCTTGCACAAACAACGGCAACAAGTTTTCCAGCCCTTGCCCGCGGAAACTGGTGGGCTCGCTGCTCAGGCCACTCGGCTGAATCGACGCCGGCAGATTCCCGAATCCATTCAGCGCGGAAATGGCGCCGAAAAACGAAGTATCCGGCAGTGGGATGCGGCCGGTGCCGAGCGGTCCCAGAATCACGCGTTCAATCAGCCGGTTGAATATGTCCCAGGTGTCGTAGTAGATCGCGGCGCCGCCTCGGATGACGGTCTTGTTATTTTTTCCCACGGTCCAGGCGAAGCCCAGCATGGGGCTGAAATTGTGCGGCGAGTGTTGTTCCAACCCCAGCCCGTTGGCTCCGAAGATGGGCGCCAGATAGGCCGGTTTCGTCAGGTCGTGATTCAGCGCGTTGCTCTCATAGGACCACGCCAGCCCATAGTTGAGATTGAAGCCCGGGCGGATCTTCCAGGTGTCCTCGCCATAGAAGTGGAACAGATTGTCATGGTCGGCATTGCCGCGATTGAACAACGGCGGTTGGGTAGGATTGCCGACGCCGATGGTAAACGCGTCTACCGGCAGCTTCAGAATGTCGGTAATGGTGTTGAACGTGGAAGGAATATTAATCTGATACTGCGGCGGCACCGGACCGCAATTAGTCTTGTTTTGACCGGTGCAGTAGCCGCCGGTATTGAAGGCCTGCACCAATTCCGGCGACCAGAGTTCCATGGCCGCCGGTTCTGCATAAGCGAAGGATCCAGTCCCCTTTTGATATTCCCAGTAACCGCCGTATTTGATCGAGTGCGTTCCTTTTTGCGCACTCACGTTGTCGGCAAAGATATGCCGCCGCAACAAACGGCTCTGCGGCGCGGAGGCGGCTTGTCCCAAAGCGAAATTGTTCACTCCGAGAATAGTGATCATGGGACCGTCGGAGTTAGTAGCATAGTCCCAACCCAGACAAGGGGCCGGGCATTGCGACAAGGTCGGCGGCAAATTGGTATTGGACCAGAAGGTGTACGAATAGCGGAACTCGTTGACGGTGGCCGGCGTGATCACGCTGATCAACGAAAAGACCCCGGAATCGGCCCAATTCGTGTTCACGTTCCAGTCCGATGGGAGGTCGCCGATGCCGGGCGGCGCATAGGAATTGTTGCCGTCGTGCGAATAACGGAGAAAAGCGTTCTGTTTGCTGTTGATCCGCCAGTCCAACCGCTCAGTGAGTTCGTTGGCATGATAGGGGCTTTCGGCATTCGTTCCAAACGACTGGAACAGCGGATCGCTCGGGAAGGCGCTGAATAAGGAAGTCTGGGCGATATGTTCCAGGCTGGAAAAGAAAAATAGCTTGTCCTTCTTGATTGGTCCGCCAATCCAGAAGCCGCCTTGCTTGCGGGCGAAGTAGGGGCTGGACGGCTCGCCCGGTTCATGACCCAAAGTCGGAAAAGCCGACAAGTTGTGATCGCGGTAGAAGAAAAACAAGCTGCCGTGGAAATCGTTGCCGCCCGAACGCGTCACCACATTGATGGCGCCGCCCGCACCGATGCCCGTCGAGAGGTCGAAATTGGTCGACGAAAGCTGGAACTCCTGAATCACTTCCTGCGAAAAGTTCTGTTGCGTGCCGCCGGTGATGGCGTCCTGTACGGTGGCGCCGTCCACCGTGATGCGCACGGAGTTGTTAGCGGAGCTGGCGCCTAGGATGGATACGTCGAATTGCTTGTTAAACTGGCCGACATTATTCGGCGTCACGTTCACGCCCGGCTCCAGCATCGACAATTGCAGAAAACTGCGGCCGTTCACCGGCAGGCTTTCGATATTCTCATGTGTGATGACGCCTGAGATGTCATGGCTGTCGTAGCTGATCTGGGCCACTTCGCCCTGTACGCTGATCACTTCCGCTTCGGCTCCGACCTGCAGTTCCAGGTCCGCGTTGGTGACTTGGCCGGTTTGCACGGTGGCGCTGGCCTCCAATGAGCGGAAGCCCGTGGCGGATGCCTTGATGCTGTAGTTGCCGGCGGGCAGGGACGCGGCGCTGAAAATGCCGTCCGCCGACGTGTCCATCTTTCGCTCGAGCCCGGTATCCTTGTTGGTTATGACGACGCTCACGCCCGGCATGATGGCGCCGGTACTGTCGTGGACGGTCCCGTTGATGGACCCCACCGGCGCTTGCGCCAGGCAGAGGACCGTGCCCCAAACCGCCAGCATAAAAAGCGACACCGAAAGTCGCAGCCGATCGAACATTACAATTCCTCCCGCGGCACGCCCTGAAAAGACGCGCCGTCCGCATGTTTTGGTTATTATGAAAACTTGTACTTCCGCACTCGCCCTTGAGACCTTGCGGCGCCCGTCTTGCCAGTTTACCATGCGGTATCCACCGCTGCGCCGGGTTTGGTACCAGTCTATCCAGGGACGCATGGCTACGGCCCATGAACTGCTGGCGGTTCAACGCCATCCGCTCGACGCGCAGTCCGCTTGCCGCGCTAGACAAAGTCAAAACCAATGGGATACCTTAAGGAGATGCCAGAGTCTATCAGCGATGACGAACTCGTCACATTTATCAAGGCCCCGGTCAGCAAACTAACTCCGGAAGAGGCCAAAGAAATCGCCCAAACGCACCCGTTCGTGGTTCTGGGCGGCCTGCATCGCAGCGGCACTACGTTGCTGTTCCGGATGCTGCGCGAGCATCCCGAGATCAGCGGTTTTGCGAACAACCAGGATGCCAACGAGTGGCTCGGCGCCGAAGACGAGGGCCAATACCTTCAGTCCGTCTATCCTCCCGCCATCTTCTGGGGCGGTCCCGGCAAGTTTGCGTTCTCTCCGGAAGCCAACCTGACGGAAGAATCCGAGTTCCTGACGCCGGAGAACAAGACCAGGCTGGCCTTGGAGTGGTTCCCGTTCTTCGATCTCTCGAAGCGTTTTCTGCTGGAAAAATCTCCGCCGAACATTCTCTGGACGCGCTTCTTGCAGAGCGTTTTTCCGAACTCCTGGGTCGTGATTATTGAGCGGCATCCCGTGGCCGTCTCCCTGGCGACAGAGAAATGGAGCCCCACGGGTCTGACCTCGCTGGTGGAACACTGGCTGGTGGCGCACGAGATTTTCGAGAAAGACCGCGCGCACCTGAAGCGGGTCATGACAGTCAAGTACGAAACTCTCATCTCGCAGCCGCTCCCTACCCTCACCACTATCTATCGGTTTCTGGGATTAGATCCGCACCCCACGACTTTCGAGGCCACCTCGGAACACAACAAGAAATACTTCGCGCAATGGCGCGCCCTGGCGAGCGATCCGCACTCGAGCGCTTCGATTCAGGAGTGCATCGAACGGTATGAAACGCGCGTACGCGCGTTCGGTTACAGCCTACAGGATTTGGATTTAGTCTAAATCATGTGGGGCAGGCCCTTGGCCTGCGCGGGTCCCTTGGACCCGCTAAGCCGGGCTACGCCCGGCGTGTCGCCATGAGTGGCGACTCGGCACGCTGAGAGCGTGCGCCACGTCGGCGATCAGCGATTCACCAGAAAATGGCCAACTCCAGCGCGGGTCCCTTGGACCCGCTGAGAAGATGGCGGCCTGGGAGGCCGCCGCAGGCCGAGGGCCTGCCCCACTTATTGACTTCTTACAACACCGGCGGATTGTACAAGTTCGGCATCTGCCAGCCGCGATACGAGTAATCCACGGTCCCTACATTTAGTATTACCGCGCCGGTGGTCTTATTCGGGGAGGCCGATATTTCGATGGCTTCGGTAGTGGGCAGTCCGGATTGGAAGGTGTAATTACCGTTGGAGAGCACCCCGGCGCCTCCTAATGCAGTGGTTTTGACGCCCAGATTCTGCAGTAAGACGGGTGTCACGCTCCAAGTCGCCTCATCCACCATCAAAGCCATGCCCCGGCTGTTGCAATCGTTCGGGCCGCAGTTAGTGCCCAACCCCAGCGGCGGCAGCGAATAACGTGTATTTCCGTTATCGAAAATGGTCAACAGGGGACCGGTGATACCGTTGATGGTTATGTCGGCGCCATTAACCGCATAAGTGACATCGTGCTGATGCGAAAACCACGGCCAGGCATCGTTGGTGATGTTATCGAAAGTAAAACAATGACTCGTGGGACAGGCCAGATTGTCCGGGGGACCCATGGACCACTGCAGGCAATTCGGCGCCGGCGAAGGTGCGCAACTGCCGGAGCCATTGTTGTAGTTGATTCTAACCACCAGATCCTGGTCTCGCATGGAAAGCAGGAAGTTGCCGCCGTCCGGGTTCATAGTAGTGGGGGCCGCTACATAGTCGACCGTATTGGCGTGCGTCCAGTCGTTGGCCACCGTACCGAGGAAAAGGTCGGTGGGACAATCCGAGGCTCCCGCCGAGCAGGTCTCTCCCAGCGGCGCCGTACGCTGGATGTCGAGTTCGTCAAACGTATTGTAAGACCACACCACTTGCCACGCGGAATTCAAGACGATAACCATCTCGCTGAGAATGTCCACATTGTTTCCGCTGGTATTGCCCTGCGTGCCGGGCGGATAAAGCTTTTCTATGTGCGCCATGAAGGCGGTGTAGTCCTGGCCGTCGATTACATATCGGATGGCATCATGGTGAAAATCGTTCAAGCAGGCGTCCCCTACCTTGGCTGGTTGAATAATCTGGCCGCAAGGGGTCGCATCCTGGACGCCCATGGCCACTAATTGACTCGCGACCACACCCGTGTTGGTCTCGTGTACGATGTTGCCCGCCAGATCGATCTCCCGCAGTATCTGCTGGACCTGATTCGATGAATCCCAGGAAGTGCCGTTCTGGATGGTGAGCATGGTGCCGCCCGACAGCGGACGAGTGAGCAGGGTTCCCGCACCGTTGCCGTAAAACCAAACGATGTTGCCGTTCAAGTCCGTGGCTACCGGTACAATCACCTTCGTAAAGGACCACAGCAGCATCGGATTCGGATCGGTGGGAGGGGGCGGAATGGTCACCGTAAAACTGGGGAAGAAGCCGCCCTCCGTCCGGCCCGGCAAAGATCCGGTAGTAACCGTGATCGGTGTGCCATTGGTGACTTTGCCGTTGGTCTCCGTCTGAGAATACATCGAATAAGGGGTGCTGGTCCGCATTCCGGCAACATAAAAATTCGCACTTTCCTTGGGATTGCAAGGCGCCCAAGCGGTGTAGGTGGTGGGCTCGGTTCCGGTGTAAAAGGCGACCCGTTTTGAACTTCCCGTGGCGCAGGCTGGTGAGCTGAACAGAGCCACCAGGGGATTGGCGGTCGCGTGGACGGCGTCTACGCCTTGCGATACCCGTGTGTTTAGCTGGAAACTCGCCGTTTTGGTGGCTGTTTGACCGCTGCTGAAATCCTTGGCGACCACCTGGACCGAATAGATGCCCTCTCCGGCGATGGTGGTCCATACTAAAGGCTGCGCGGTCCACGTACCCTCGGACTGCGTGCCGACGTTGAAATCGCTCAGCAGGGCGTAAGTCCCGTTAGGGGGAGCCACGTTGAACTGGAACGTCAGATTATTTGCCGTGGAATCGGTCGCCTTCACGGTCCAAGTCACCGTCGTGCCCAGCGGTTGCGGGGAAGCCACCGACGGCGTCATGGATACGATCGTCACCGTAGCGCCCAACGGCGCAATTCCCAGTGCGACCAGCAGACCTGCAGCATGAAGAATGTTAGTTCGTTTCAAAAGAAAACCCCTTTACACATTAACCCGGCCGATGTGCGCCGGCGTGTGGGCACAATGCCGCCGCGAGCGCATCGAAGAAGTCGCGATTGGCAATTCATTATCTGAATCCTGGCGCGGCAAAGTCAACACGTTCCAGTACCGGTACTAGACGCTACAGCGAGCCCATTATAGCAGCCGTTTGGCCCCTTTCGCCTTTGATTCCGGCGAGTGGAAAATCTTCGCGCCGGGTTTGAATAGAAGGAAGCGGAGGCCCTCTTGCAATCCGCAGTTTCCATGACATTTCAACCGTTTTTGAATCGCTTGCTCCCGTTCGCCGGGCCGCTGGCATGGCTGGCGCTGGCTGCCCATTTGCCGGCCCAGACTCAGCAGACCGAGCAGCAGTTCATCGCCTCCACGACGAGCGCCATCGCCGCCTTCCAGAGCAGTCTTGCCCCGGCCGCCGGCAATGTGGTCCTCAGCGGCAATCTGGTCTATGCCAACGGCGCCTTAGTCGCCCAGCCGTCAATACCGTTGAATGTCCTGCTGCAATACGTGGAAGGCTTGAAAGCAGCCGGCGCACAGCGCGTCGATCTGAACCCCGGGGTCACCTCGATAAACGATCCGGCCGCCACCGCCGCGTACGACGCGCTGGTGGCGCATATTCGGGAGTTGGGCATGCAATTGGCGCTCAATCCGCAAATCGTCGGTGGCGAACTGGGAGCCAGCCCTACATTCCAGGATTTCCAGAATACGGCGATGACTGCGTATCCGGCGCTGGTGGCTCGCTATCAGCCCGATAACTTCGTCATCGTGCATGAACCCACCACCATGAATGCGCGCCTGGGGGTCGCCGGCACCGTGCAGGAATGGGATAGTTTCATAAGATCCGTCGCCCCCCTCATCCAGGCGGCCTCCCCGCATACCCGGTTGGGCTCCGGGGGCTTCTATGATTCGGACGAGAATACGTTTTTTGAGGATTTCGCGACCATCCCGGTCCTGGATTTCATGACCATGGACGTTTACGACGACGACAACTTTCCCGGCCTTAACGCGTGGATTCAATTGGCGCATTCCGCGGTGGATCCGACCCATCCGAATGGCAAGGGCATTTATCTTGAAGAAACCTGGGCGCCCAAGTATCTGCCGAATCCCCTGCCGTCAAACTGGCAATCCAATCCGGCCGGTCTGAGCGC
>Ga0302326_10028080_pt1 | contig 11334 bp, 8 predicted proteins | sample Palsa_T0_3_FD_202264 | JGI IMG/M metagenome (GOLD analysis project Ga0302326, IMG submission 202264) | Peat permafrost microbial communities from Stordalen Mire near Abisko, Sweden - Palsa_T0_3 | ecosystem: Environmental > Terrestrial > Soil > Palsa > Peat permafrost | place: Sweden: Abisko...
GGCGGAAAAAACGGAGAAGGAAGTTGGAGTTCGGGAACGACAGGCGGACCGATTCGACTTAGGCGAGGTTTTGCTCGAAGCTGCTTTGGTTATTTGCTCCATAACGCTGCTCACTCGAAATCGGCTTTTTTGGGTCGCCGGCCTGCTGATAGGCACAGCCGGCGTCGTAGTCGCCGCGGCCGCATTTTTGGTGCATTAACAGCGATTGTTACTTGGCTGTAGCGGTGGAATGAGCTGCGACGTACGTCGCGATGTAGGCGCTGAAGACCTGCTCGAGTTTGCGAGTGATCGGGCCGGGCGCGGAGAACGTGTGGCCTGCGAGCTCGCCGACGCCCAGCAGGCTTCGATTCGTGGATGAGATGAATAGCTCGTCCGCCGAATACAAGTCTTCCGGGCGCAACGTGCGCTCTTCAACGGGCACGCCTGCTGCGGCGCCGATTTCGAGGAGAACCGAGCGGGTAATTCCTTCAAGACATCCCGAGTCGAGCGGCGGAGTCAGCACGCGACCATTGCGCACGCAAAAGATGTTCGCGGCGGTGCATTCGGCGGCTTCCCCTCGCTCGTTCAGCAGGAGAACTTCGTCGTAGCCGCTCTGCTGCGCCTCGTAGAGATTCCATACGTTGAGAAGCCACGACGTGACCTTCACGCCGGCGAGAGGCGAAGCCGCGTGGCGTCCCTGCTCGCGTATGCCGAGGCGCGCCGGTTCGCGATAGGCCGGTAGGCCGGCGGAATAGATCAGCAAATCGGCGTCGGGGAAGCTTTCTTCGCTGGCCCAAAAGCCACGTTGGTTGTAAATGATGTAAATTCGCGCGGTGCCGTCTTTTACCTTATTCGCGAGCAATACGTCGCTGAGTTGAGCCCGAACCTTGTTTTCTTCGAAAGGGAACGGGCAATGCGTTTTCGTGGCATCTTTCGCGAGCCTATGCCAATGACGCTCGAATGCGAACGGGACGCCGTCAGCGACACGCAGGGTAGTGAAGAGACCCCATCCGCTGAGGAGCCCGCTTTGGCCCGGAGAAAGGCGCACATCTTCCACCGGCATCAGGCGATCATTGTGAAAGACATAGCGATGGATCATGAAGTCTCCCTACGCGTACTCCAGCAATTCTAGCGCAGTTTCGGACCTGCTAATGCCGCAAGACCCTTCAGTTTGGACTGACGCGATCGGCCGGAACCTCAACCTCGCTAATGCCGCGAAAACTAAAGAGCAATTTTACGAGATACCTCGGGGGGTCCTCGCTGGTTATCTTGATGATGGTGCCGACAGCCGCGGTCACGGCGGCGTGAAAAAGCACGTCTTTAACTTGGAGACCTGCCAGATTTACGCGCACGGATTGGCCGGGGACGAACACCATATCATTTTGAGTTGAGTTGAAGGATTTTGCAAATGCCGGACGGGATTTCGAAACCGCAAGGGTTCGTTGTAGTTTCAATCTGGTACGCCATAAAATGTCACTTCAGCGCAGGACGATTTCTCTCTCAGTTTAGTTACTCGTAACGACAAAGGGGGTTGACTTCATGTGTGGAGCGCCCTACAGTAATGGTGCCCCGGTGGAGGTGTATCGTGCGAGCAGTAATTCGGGCCAGTTTAATATCCGCTCTAATAGGAACGCTGATTAATGCGCCGGTTCAGGCGTCGTCGACCAAACCCCTAGGTACGATTACTCAAGCTCAGGCGACTTGGATCGACCGATCCGTCGCCGCAGTCGGCACGACGGTATATCCTGGCGATACTCTAAAGACCGACGACAACGGCTCGATACGCGTGAGGGCGGGCTTGGCCCAGCTCTACATGATGTCCGCGAGCGAAGCGCGCTTGGAGGATGCCGGGAAGGGTATCCGTGCATCGTTGCTGAAGGGCACGGCGGGATTCTCTTCTGGTCCATCCGACACGGTTGAGTTCAATGCCTTGGGCGTTGTGATCCGCTCGCTCGATGGCCAGCCAGCTCATGGCCGCGTCTCGATAGTCGGTGAGAATCAACTTGTGGTCACCAGCTTCCGCGGCCCGTTCGAGGTCTCATACGACGGCGACACGCACGCGATTGCGGACGGTTCATCCTATCGTCTAACTGTGGCGGATGCCGTTGATAAGCCGGGCGAGGAAGGTAACGGCACGCAGGCCGTGCGAAGCCGGAAGAAGGTTCTGATGATCATTCTCATCAGCGCGGCAGTCGTGGGTGCCGGATTCGCCGCTTGGGCAATTTATGACGAGCTGTGTGAAAGCCCGACGAAGCCAACCCCGCAATAAATCAAATCGAACTTTTTGAAACGCATGTCTCCCAACCAGGGAGCTGTGTGTGTACGCAGTAACGAAGAAGCGAAAAACCTCGAAAGACAAACCCGCGTGCGGCGTCGCACACCGAGAAACGCCCGATATGGCTATTGAACTTTTAGCGTGAAGGAAGCCGACTTGGAATTGCCGTCGCCGTCGCCGGCAGTCAGTGTGTAGGTCGTATCTTTGGTGGGCGAAATATCGAAGCAGCGGTCGTAGGAGGGCCACACGGATGCGACCGGTGGATCGAGTCGCAGACTCTTGGTGTTCGATACGCCGTAGCAAAGTTGGGCGGAATCGCCCCGGCGGATTATTCCGGGAGAGGCGTAAAAGCTGATGATTTCGAAGCGATTGCCGCCGAGCGTATCGACAGTTTTCTCGTCCGCATCGTGTTCCTTGGCGGCCTTTTGTTGCGCTGCCTTGTATTCGAGATCGCGATTTTCCTGCCAGCGCGACCAGAGTGTCCAGCCGGAGAAGAGCGCGACTATCAGGATTACGATCGAGCCGTAGCGCCAGATCTTCCGCGCGGCCTTGTTGGGCTCCGGATTGTCTGCGCCAAGCAACTTACCCTCTCAGAGTAGCGGTTCGGGATGCCCGATTTTCGTTCGCTTCAATCCTAGCACTCGATTCGGCCGCACAAAAGCAAATGACTGCGGTGCGATACACTTGGTTTTAGAGTCCCGCTGCGATAACCTTCCTGCCGCCGCGACGATCGATAGCGTGAAATTTGCGGCCTGATGCAATTGCAAGGGGGCTTGATGCGACGTTTCGCGATTCTTGCAGTCTTGGGTGTTTGCTGTTCTTTGATTCCTGCTGCTGCCGATGAAGAACCGCTCGAGGGTTTCACGCGCGATGATTCAGCTGTGGAACGCCGGTGGGAGGTAAAGTTCCGCGCCATTCCGAGCCCGCAGAATCAGCGCGAGTACATGCAGCGCCTGTCAGCGCGTCCCCATAATGTCGGCACCGCCTACGACAAAGAAAATGCCGAGTGGATTCTCGCGCAGTACAAGCAATGGGGCTGGGATGCGCACATCGAGACCTTCGACGTGCTATACCCGACACCCAAGGAGCGCGTACTGGAGATGATCGCGCCCACGAAGTTCGTCGCGAAATTGCAGGAGCCGCCGGTAGTCGGAGATCCGACGTCGAGCCAACAGAGCGAGCAGTTGCCGTCGTACAACGCATATTCCATAGATGGCGACGTCACGGCGCCGCTCGTCTATGTGAATTACGGCGTGCCGGCCGACTACGACGAGCTTGAGCGGCTTGGTATTTCCGTGAAGGGTGCGATCGTCATCGCGCGCTATGGCGGATCATGGCGAGGCATCAAGCCGAAGGTTGCGGCCGAGCACGGGGCCATCGGATGTCTGATTTACTCCGATCCGCACGAGGATGGATATTTCGTAGACAACGTATTTCCGAAAGGTCCGATGCGCCCGGCTGATGGCGTTCAGCGCGGCAGCGTGATGGATTTTCCGTCGGCGCAGCCAGGAGATCCGCTGACTCCGGGAGTCGGCGCAACTCCTGATGCGAAGCGCATCGCCATCAAGGACAACCCTGCGCTCACGAAGATTCCGACTCTTCCGATTTCTTATGGCGATGCGCAACCATTGCTCGCGGCTCTCGAAGGCCCCATGGCCCCGGCGGAATGGCGCGGCTCGCTGCCGATTTCCTATCACGTCGGCCCGGGCGCGGCGCGAGTGCACCTGAAAGTGGTATTTAATTGGGACACGAAGACTCTTTACGACGTCATCGCGAAAATTCCCGGCTCCGAGCAACCTGACGAGTGGGTGATTCGCGGCAATCACCACGATGCGTGGGTGAATGGCGCCGAAGATCCTTTGTCGGGGCAAGTTGCGGAAATGGAAGAAGGCCGCGCATTCGGCGAGCTGCTCAAGCAGGGTTGGAAGCCGAAGCGCACCATCATTTATTGCGCGTGGGACGGAGAAGAGGCGGGGCTGCTCGGTTCAACCGAGTGGGCCGAGGCTCATGACGCGGAGTTGAAGCAGCATGCGGTGGCATACCTGAATACTGACGGGAACGGCCGCGGCTATCTTTCCGCGGAGGGTTCGCACACTCTCGAGCATTTCATGGACGGCGTTGCCCGCGACATCAACGATCCCGAAAAGAATATCTCCGTACGCGAGCGGTCTCGCTTGCACGACATTTCCGGTGTTCACAGTGACCACGCCGGCGAGGATCGCAAGGAAATTCGTGAGCGCGCGGACATTCGTATGGGCGCGATTGGCTCGGGCAGCGATTACACTGCTTTCGTAGATCATCTGGGCATCGCATCCATAAATCTGGCGTATAGCGGTGAAGACCGGGACGGCATTTATCACTCGGTTTACGACGACTTCTATTGGTTTACGCATTTTTCGGATACGGATTTTGTCTATGGCCGGGCGCTGTCGCAGACTGTGGGAACCGCGGTGATGCGGCTCGCTGATGCCGATTTGCTGCCATTCGAATTTACCGATTTTGCCGATACCATTCATCTGTATCTGAAGCAGCTCCACAAACTCGCAGATGAAGAAAGGGAGAAGGCGATCGAGCGCAATAAAGAGCTCGACGAAGGTTTATTCACTGCGACTAGCGATCCGCGGCGTCCCACGCTTGCGCCGCCCCACGAGGATGTGCCTCCGCACCTCAATTTCGCGCCGCTTGAAAATGCTGCTGACGCGCTGACGACGGCCGCGCAGCATTACCACGACGCGCTACGCAAGGCTTGGGCCGCCGGCGGAATTTCCTCGGCAACGCTTGAAGACCTAAATCATAAGCTGATGGAAAGTGAGCGCCGCCTCACGACGCAGGAAGGTCTTCCTCATCGCGGCTGGTATAAACACATGATCTACGCACCCGGTGTCTATTCCGGATATGGTGCGAAGACAATTCCCGGAGTGCGCGAAGGCATTGAATTGAAGCATTGGGATGAAGCCAATTCGGAGATTGGAAGAGTTTCCGCGGTACTCAACAACGAAACGGCGCTGATCAACGAGGCAACGAACATCTTGGAAGGGACAAGTCACTAAGGCCGGCCGCATCGTCAGTTCGAGTGCAAGAACACTGTTGCGTGCTGCCAGTTCCGAGATTGCCGTATTGCTCATCCAAGACTATTTCAGCCCGTCCTGAACCAAAAATCCAGTCTGCCGTTGGCAACAGTAGGTCATCTTTGGAGCCGTCTCTCTGCCCCGCTGAAAGAGTGAGTGATTTTCGGAAGATTGATATGGAAAACATACGAGTAGTCGGGTCCGGTCTGCGGCAATGCCAACATTGTTATAAACGGAAATTGCGGCTAGAGTGTCCAGCCGAGAACTGCAGCTATGGCATCCGTGAGAAAGCCCAACGTTGCGAGGTGAGATGAAGAAATTCCGAATCGCGACAGTTGCTGTCGTTTCGCTTCTGTTATCGCTGCCATTGGCGGCACAAGATAAGAGGATTAAAGTGATCGCGGACCAGGACAGCGCCGGGCCGCAGGGCACGAATTTTCTCTCGCTGCTTATGCTGCTGCGGGCGCGGAAGATCAATCTCCTGGGAATCACGACGATCAGCGGCGATCAGTGGGTGGATCCCGCGACGGTGTTCGCTCTTTGGGCCACGGAGCAAACCGGACGAACCGATGTTCCGGTGATTAAAGGAGCGGAATTGCCGCTCTTGAATACGAGACGTGAGCGCGATCTTCTCGAAGCTTTATACGGCTCCAACGCAGGCTGGCACGGCTCGTTCAATCCGGACGCGCCCGATCCCACGACGACTTGGCCCCCGCCAGGCGGTTATCCAAGTGTCAAAGTGAGGCCTGGACGTGCCGCGGACTTCATTATTGATACGATTCGCACAAATCCAGGTGAAGTGGTGCTCTACTGCGCCGGCCCGCTCACAAATATCGCTCTCGCCGTACGGATGGATCCCGGTATCGTAGCGCTGACGAAAGCAATTTACATCATGGGCGGAAGCAGCCGCGGAGGATCCGAGCTGAACTGGTGGTGGGATCCCGAAGCTGCAGCAATCGTGATGCGCGAACCGTGGAAAGAGATTGTCGTGAGCCCGGTGGAAGCAGGCGGCCAAGTTTACTCCAGCAAGCAACTCATGCAGCGCGTGGTGGATGCGGGTGGCCCTCTCGCTAAGCACGTGAAGGATCTTTACGTTGATTTCCAGGCCCCTGCGGGCACAACTCTTTGGTCTGCGATGTGGGACGAACTACTCGTTGCTTCACTCGTCGATCCTACCGTAATCAAGAAGTGGGAGACGATGTATCTCGACGCCGACGTCGAACACGGCCCGAAATATGGCGACACAGTCGTATGGAAACAGAAGGGAAGCGGTCCAGTTTTCTTCCTTCCGTATAGCGGACCCGGTGGACCCGACCGCGAAAAGTGGAAAGGCCATCTGACTCCGCCCTCACAACTTCATCCGGCGCGCGTGCAGATGGAAGTGGACGCAGAGAAATTCGACAACATCTTCGTCGATCTCATGAGTCACTAACCGTGTTCTGACGGGTTCCTTCTTCGCACGCGGTCTTCGAGATATCTCGAAACAGTTCGCCACGAGCTGTTTCCCCGGGCTCAGAATCTCGAAGCCTCTGAGCGAGGCACGCTGTGCGCTTTCATCAGTGGAGCGGTAGATATAGTCACCGAAGAATGCATCTGGTTCATTGGAACGCTCAGCCAAGAGTTACCCGAAGCCCATACCTGGGGCGGGGACTCCAGCCGTTAGATACGAAGCTCCTGCCAGAGTCATCGGTTAAAGAAAAATTATTCGAACTTGATATGGGAATCCTGCAGATCGCAGTTGTTGGCGAAGTTTTGCCTTTGCGATCTTGTTCTCTCCATCTCACTGAGCGAATGAAAAAATCAGTCGGGCTGTCTGGAGGAACTGGCAACATGTAGCGGCAGCTCAAAAAATCTGCGGTTTTATTGAGGATTTATTCAAATGGCGGAGAGGGGGGGATTCGAACCCCCGACACCCTTTTGGGGTGTAACTGCTTAGCAGGCAGCCCTGTTCGGCCACTCCAGCACCTCTCCGCAGGCTGCTAAGTTACTTGACCGCGCTTGCTTTGCCGTTGGAAAGACCCAACCGAGCGGCGACTTATTCGCGACGATCCAACGCGCTTGTAGGATATCATGGTCGCGCTTGTCGTTCTCATGTAACGACGAGCGTTACTCAAGAGTGTTCTTCCTCCTGTCCCCGAAGTACGGAGTCGCGCAAACTTCCAAAGGGCCTGGTACGCGAGTAGAACCAAAAATGCCCTTCTGGACAGTAGTTTGCGGCGGCCTCCATTGGCTTAATTGTCTGAACTGAGTCCTAGATCCAGGTCGCAAAGACGAGCAATCCAATTTAGATGGGGTGCCCGACTGTTTATTCGTCAATTCTAGGTCTTTCGATGACGTCTGCAAATTCGCGCGAGGGTCACAGGAGGCCCGAATGTCCAAATCCAAGCACTCGGCATCGAAAAATCAGCATTCGCAGAATATTTCTGAAGAGACAGAACGAAAAGGCTCGACGCGCCGCGCTTTCCTTGGGCAGGTAACTAGCGCGGCGGCGGTATCTGTCGCAGCGGCAACTGCCGCTTCGGTTTCTTTGCCTGCAGCAGCCGCATCGGCGGCGTCGGCGACCGTAACGCCGCCATCAACACCGCTATCCAGCGCGAGTGCCTCAGTGCGTGCGCTAACTTCCTTTTCCAATCGCGTCACGGCTGCACAAACGGAATTCAACGTTGCAACTCCCGTTGAAATCACGAACGGCGATGAAACGCGTTACCCGAATCTTATCGGCAACTATTCGAAGGGCCTCGCGCACAACTCAATCGGCGAGGTTGAGAGCGCGTCCTATGCAAGCCTGCTAAGGGCGATCCAAACGGGCAATCCTCAACAATTCGAGCAGATTCAACTCGGTGGCACCGCGCTGGAGGTTGATCCACAAGCGGGTCTCGCATTCGACTTGGAGGGAACTGACTCGCACAAATTCGCGATCGGAACTCCGCCGTCGGTGGCGAGCCAGGCGATCGCCGACGCCGCCATTGAAAGCTATTGGATGGCGCTTTGCCGCGATGTCAACTTTACTCAATATGGAAACGAGCCGCTCACTACAGCGGCCATCGCGGAACTGAATTCGCTTTCGGCATTTCACGGTCCGTCACCGGTCACACCTCAGAATCTATTTCGAGGCTTCACGCCCGGCGACGTGCTAGGTCCGTATGTTTCGCAATTCCTCTTGATACCTTTCAGCTACGGCGCGATACCTGTGACGCAGCTCTTCACTACTTATGTGCCGGGCGTTGACTACATGACGGATCAACCGTCATGGCTCGCCGTGCAAAACGGGCAAGGTCCATTCGGCGCAAACCAAGCTGATCCTGAGTTTCAGCACATGCGTAACGGGCGCGGACTCTCAGCATATGTGCACGTTGACATTTTATTTGAAGCTTACTTCAACGCCTGCATCGCTCTGATTGACCTGAACGCGCCGCTCGATCCGAACAATCCATACATAGGCTCGAAGACGCAGAGCGGATTCGGGACGTTTGGAACGCCGCATCTCAAGACGTGGGTTGCAGAGGTATCGCAGCGGGCGCTGAAGGCGGTGTGGTACGCGAAATGGTTCGTGCACCGGCATCTTCGCCCGGAGGAATACGGCGGACTTGTTCATATGACCAAGACAGGCCAGGCAAATTATCCATTACACGCCGACGTGTTGAATTCCAAGGCCCTCGCAAAAGTGTTCAGCGATCACGGGACGTACTTTTTGCCGCATGCGTTTCCAGAGGGATGTCCGCAGCATCCGTCATATGGACAGGGACACGCGACCGTTGCGGGGGCTTGCGCGACAGTCGTCAAGGCCTGGTTCAACGATCTCGCGCCACTCGTCTCCATTCCCGGTGTCGAAGTGTGGCAATCGAGTGAAGATGGATCGTCGCTGGTGCCGTACGCCGGAGCGGACGCAGGCGAACTAACGATCGGCGGCGAGATGAATAAACTCGCTGCAAATATCGGGATGGGACGCGTTCACGCGGGCGTTCACTGGCGTTATGACTACACCGATTCGTTGCCACTTGGCGAAGCCGTCGCGATTTCGATGTTGCAGGACATGGGCCACTGCTGGAACGAAACCTTCGAGGGATTTTCGTTCACGAAGTTTAATGGAACGAGGATTACTGGAGTTGGGAAAAACACTTAACGCGATTTGCGACCAATGCGGCTGTTACTAACGCCTAAAAAACTTCGACCGCTGAAATCACAACACTCAGTGCATTGAGCCTTCGGGGCGAAATCGCACGAACACGAGATAGCCCATTGGGTGTTGCCCGTAGATCGGGTCCAGGAACGCCGGCTTTCCGTAAAACGTCACTTGGGCGCCTGCGGCGGTTGAGAAATGGGGAAGCACGGGAATTTCGCGATCGTAGCCGGCCGTGTACGCCTGAACTCGCGCGAGAAAAGTTTCCTCGAATCCTGGGGGCAGCGGATTTTCGCCGATCAGAAGCAAGTTCGTGCGATCGACGTTTTCAATGCGTCCCCATGCTGCGTTCCGCGAGAAAAAATGAAGCGTTGATTCGAGAAGGTAGCTATTGAGCACGCCGCCATTGCTGAGCGAGCGCGTGCGACCCCAAACGAGAGAAGACGCCAAATTGCCGCGATCGAACGGCTGGTTATAAGTGATGGACGCGGTCATCCGGCGCTGGTCGTCGGTTGGATCAAGAGCTTCGGGGCTGTGCAGCGTGCCGAGCGAAAATTGGCCAGACCAATTTCGAGCGGGGTTCAGCGTGAGGCGAGCCGACCACGAATCAATTGCCCCCGCCTGAATGCTCCAGCGATTTTCATTTGGTTCGCGGCCGTGAAATCCCGAAACTTCGATTCGAGCGATGCTGTATGCGTAGCCGACGGTAACAACTTCGTCGGCGATGTGGGTGGAGTCCTGCATGTGATGACCGAGCACGGCAATCGGGTCTTCACTTGCGGACGTGCGATGCGGATAGGCAACCGGGCCGAGGGCAGGATCGCCGACGGGCGCGGCGTAGAACGACAGTACGTTTTTGCTGTTCAAGTTCCAATCATAGAAAGCGCCAATCTCCATGAAGAAGTCGTGCGGATGTTGTCCGTCGACGATGGGCAGGCCGAAGGCGGTCTCTCCGATTTGGAAAAGTTCTGGATAGCGACGCCCGGTAACAGTTGCAGGCTCGAGGCTCAGCATTACGCGCGCCGTGAATTTACCAGGGCCGAGTTGATGTTGCGCCATCGGCATGAACCAATTGGTTGAGAAAAACTTATCGCCTCCGCGAGGGCCGGTCTGCTGAAGTTCGTTTACGAATAGATTGCCATGGAACATGAGCTGCCAGCCCGCGCGTTCGTCCATCCACATCGGATGGGGAGTTGAAGCAGGCTCGACGTCGGTTCCGGATGTCCCGTGTAACTCGATTGCATCAATGAGCGAAGTCGCGTGCTCGTGCGACATCGAGTTATTCGACATAGGACCTTGCGACATCATGTCGTGTGGCGATTGGCTAGCTGGGTCGTGTCGCATCTTGCAGCACGATTGGAAGCACTCCAGAGGCGCGCTGCCGTTCGGCTGAATCGCCCACGCCGCGGAATTGCCGAGCAGCGCCGTTGAAAAAAGAGCAAGTCGAATTAGGCGGCTAACACGTTGCAACGGATTCTCCTTAATGCATTTCCGCGTCTTGCGCCGTAGCGGGGCGATTCTCTTTTGTTGAACGGATTACGCCAGCGTCATCCAAGTAGAAGTTGCGATAGCCGTAATTCCCGGGCCTGGCGAGCACCGTGAAGTTTTTGATGCGTCCATCGTCCGAAGCGGGCGCCGGAGTGTATTGAATTTCGTAGCCTGCGTTCTTGGCCGATTGTGCCGCTGAGCGAGCCGCGGCTCCGAGCGTTTCGAGCGAAGAAGGATAGCTGCCTACAGCCGCCGAGTATGACGTGAGCTCCCCACGCAATTCGGATAGCGCCGCGAGTGCACTTTTCTCGGCCTCCGATTTTGACGTGCCGGGTCGCGGTGGGAGAACAAACCAAACGATGGCCCAGAGGCTCGCGATCAGCAGGCCCCAGATGACTGCGATC
>Ga0302326_10028081_pt1 | contig 11334 bp, 8 predicted proteins | sample Palsa_T0_3_FD_202264 | JGI IMG/M metagenome (GOLD analysis project Ga0302326, IMG submission 202264) | Peat permafrost microbial communities from Stordalen Mire near Abisko, Sweden - Palsa_T0_3 | ecosystem: Environmental > Terrestrial > Soil > Palsa > Peat permafrost | place: Sweden: Abisko...
CCAGATTGTGCCTTGGGCAGATCCGTGCTTTGCATTTTTTATTCGGCGCCGCTGGTGCCGGCCGACGTATCTCAAATGTCTGGTCTCTAAGTTCCAAAGCCGCACAATTTCGTGCAGCTTTGATTATTGCAATTGCGATGCAACCATCTGGCGGCAACGCAGTCCCGCGGCGCAATTCGATGGGGCCGCCACAGCGCTCAGCCGAAACAGGTGACGGTGGCTCGTTGTCCTCCGATTTGGACGCAAGACCCACGGGGCAGGCGTTTGGGCGGTTGAAACCGTCAGTAAATGCTCGGCGGGCAAGGCGCATTCCCGGTTGTTAATCCATCTTGCCGCGAGCATGAATATCGGTATGCTGGACGTCTATCGATCGCGTCATGCAATTACTCAATCGTGCGACCTCTGCTCGCCGCTATGGCCGACGGTATTGGTGATTTCTCGAAAAAGCGCTTGGCTGGGAGGACTGAATGAAGCTGCTGATCACAGGCGCTACCGGATTTATTGGGTCGCGGCTTGCGCTGGCAGCGCGTCGCGATGGCACCGAGGTTACCGTCACGGGTCAGCTCAATACGCCTATCGAGGTGGCGCGTAGACAAGAGCTCGAGGCCGCTGGCATTGGTGTCGAGACGGGCGCTTTGCAGGATTCTGCCTTCGCGCGTCGAATAGTGGCCGGTTGCAGCCGCGTAATTCACCTGGCAGCTGCGCAGCACGAAGCGAATGTACCTGATAGCTATTTCTACGACGCGAACGTGGTTGGAACTCGCATGCTCCTCGAGGCATGCCGTACCGAGAAAGTAGGGCGATTCGTCTACGGCAGCACGATAGGTGTCTATGGTGCCGCGACGGATGGTGTTCTGGATGAAGAAAGTGCGCCGCGACCGCTTAACATTTACGGCCGCACGAAGCTTGAGGCGGAGGGAATCGTTAAGCAGTTTGGCAACGACCTGGAAGCCACGATTATCAGAATTTCTGAGACCTATGGACCGGGTGATTTTCGTTTGCTGAAGTTATTTCGCGCAATAGACAAAAAAAGTTTCGTGATGGTTGGATCAGGCCTTAACCGGCGACAGGTCATTCATGTCGACGATCTCGCACGCGGTCTGTTGGTGGCTTCTGAACACACTGCCGCTCCGGGGCAGACCTTCGTGCTGGCCGGAAACGAAGTGATGACGACCCGAAGTATGGTGGATGCGATTGCGCTGGCACTCAATCGCCGGCTTTCAACAATGCACGTACCGCTATGGCCGGTGCTTGTCGCCGCTATCGGTTTTGAACTCACCTTCAGGCCGCTTGGCATCCAACCGCCGCTACATCGGCGGCGTCTCGATTTTTTCCGTAAATCGTTCATCTTTTCGACCCGCAAGGCCGAGCAGCTAATCGACTTTCGACCGGCGATCAGCTTTGGCGAGGGCGCCGCGCAGACTGCAGCGTGGTATCGGGCGAACGGGTATCTAAAGGCACCGCCCTAGCGCATCGCAACCGCGGCGATCTTCTTGCTCAATATCTTTACTTTCTTCCCGTACATCATGAATACAACGCGCATCGCCAGCTCCAACACCGAGGTGACGGCAAGACCCACATAATTGAGAGGATTACGCCAAAACACGTACAATTTTAGTGGGAAGGCCCGATAGTCGCTGAAGCCTCCTAACTGAAGGATCTGGCCAAGGCTGTGTTCGGTGACGTTGTAAAAGTGATCGATATTGTGGGCGATATTTTCCGAGCCGACGAGCGGATTGGCGCCATTCATTGCGTAAATGATGATGCGGCCACCTGGTCGCAATGCTGTGCGACACAGCTTAAGGAATTCGATAGACTCATCGAGTGTCAGGTGATTTAGTTCCTGTTCGGGAATGATGACATCGTAGTCGGTGGCGGCGGCTTGAAGAAATGAAAACGCCTCCGCAACTTCGCAGGGCAACCCTCTACGTCGTCCGTGCTCAACCTTGGCGGCATCGGAATCAATGCCCAGGACGGTTTTGTAGCCTGCCTGGATTAGCACATTGACGAGATACCCAGGACCACAACTGATCACAAGAATGCGTGAGTTTTTGTCCGCGGGCAGATGCGGCAGGTAGTTAGCCCGGTAGTAGGCGGCGAAGGAGCCATAGCCGGCATCGATGTCCTGCGGGGCTTGCCAGTAGGAGTCGAACGGTTCCAAGCGGGCACTAAGGCTGCGCCGCAACGGAATTTCGGGCCTCGCGACGGTATACTCAGCGGATTTCATTGCTATGACACAGATTCGGCCTTCGTCACTACAGTATAAACCAAAGCTTACCACCACACGCGGCGCGACCTTAACATAATGGTTGCCCGCGCATTGATATGAAATTGACTGTATTCGCAGCATCAATTCGCACTGAATTGAGGCGGCCAAAAACGGCGCGGTGGCGTCGCCAACACCCATGGGATGGAGTCGCTGGATGTGCGGAATAGCGGGAATAGTCGGGCGAGTCGACAGCGCAGTCGCGGACATGCAGCGGATGCTGGACGCGCTCACGCATCGCGGGCCGGATGGTGAGGGCACTCATCGCGACAGCAATGTGATTCTCGGTCATCGGCGTTTGTCGATCATCGACTTGCATGGCGGCCGGCAGCCTTTGCGCAACGCGGCGGGCACCATTTGGCTCGTCTGCAATGGTGAGATCTACAACTATCGCGAGTTAAGGAAGCAGCTTGAGGCTGAAGGTTATCAGTTTCTGACGCACAGTGATTGCGAGGTCCTAATTGCGCTTTATGAGCGCTATGGTGACAAACTGCTCGCGCATGTGCGAGGCATGTTCGCGTTCGTGCTTTGGGACTCGCGCAACCAGCGACTGCTGGCAGCGCGGGATCACCTCGGCCAGAAACCTCTGTACTACGTTGATGATGCGCAGTACTTCGCCTGTGCTTCTGAAATCAAGTGCCTGCTTGCAATGGAACCGGCGTTGCGGGAACTGGATATCGACGCACTTGATCAATATCTCGCGCTGCGCCTCATCGCTCCGCCGCTATCGATGTTTCGTCGCGTGCGTAAGTTGCCGCCAGGATCGTTACTCACGCTTGAGCGCGGACAGCGGCCGAAGATAAACGAGTATTGGGACCTCAAGTTCCAACCGAAGCTCACCGGTGATGAGGAGTCGCTGACCGACGAGTTGGCAGCACAGATTGAGGAGGCATTGCGCCTGCACATGGTGAGCGACGTCCCTGTTGGGGCGTTCCTGAGCGGCGGTCTTGATTCAAGTTTGCTTGTCGCTATGCTCGCCGAACGGGTGGGTGTGCGTAATCTGCCAACTTTTACGATTGGCCTGCCCTACCGTCAGTTCAATGAGGCGCCTCACGCGCGCGCAGTCTCCATTCGCTACGGCACAGACCACCACGAGGAGACGCTTGCGCCGTCCCTTCTAGAACTTCTGCCCGATCTTGTCTGGCATCTTGATGAGCCATCGGATCCATTATCTTTGTGCGCGTATTTGATTGCACGCCTCGCGCGCCGATACGTGAAGGTGGTCATTGGCGGCGATGGCGGCGACGAGCTTTTTGGTGGTTACGACCGCTATTACGGCAATCTTTACGCGGAACGCTACGCCCACGTGCCGGCGGCCCTGCGCCAGCATGTCATCGGTCCCACGCTGTCACTCATACCTTCTGCCGGTTGGTACAAGAGCATCGGTCATCAGGCGCGCTGGTTGCACAAGCTTTCGTTTCTCTCGGGTGCAACGCGATACGCCGCAAGCTTGACCTATTTCTATTTTGATCAAGATGCGCGCCGCGAGCTGTTCAGTTCGGAAGCGAGCGCACGCCTTGCGTCGATCCGTGCCGAGTCCGCGATAGAGGCACCCTTTGACCGCTTGGACGGCGTTCCAGTGGACCGGATGCTGTATGCGGACAGTAAAGTGCGACTTCCGGATCATCCCGTCATGATCTCCGATAGAATGTCGATGGCACATGGAGTCGAGGTCCGCAGCCCTTTCATGGATCACCGACTTGCGGAATTTGCGGCGCGCTTGCCATGGACGCTCAAGATTCGCGGTCGTACGCAACGGTACATTCAGCGCAAGCTCGCTTCACGTTTTTTGCCAGCCACGGTGCTTAACCGGCCGAAGCAGGGCTTTTCCTCGGCGTTACCCTACATACTGCGAAACGAATATCGTGCCCTGTATCAGCACTTTTTGACTGATTCCGAGCTAGTCCGAGCCGGCGTACTGCGGCGGGCACCGATTCAACAAGTGCTGCGGGCGCACCTGTCTGGGAAGGTTGATCACGGCAACCGACTGTGGCTCCTAATCAACGCCGAGGTTTGGTATCGGATGAAGATTCTCGGTCAGAGCCGCTCCGATTTGCGTCTTGATCTGAAACTGGGACAGGCGGCAACCGCTTGACCGCATTGTGCTCCGCGCCGCCGTGTCCGATAGCGACGCAGCGCCTTTCAACTACATTCGCCTACGATGCAAAGAAATCTTGACGCCTTGAACGATGGCGAGTTTGACATTCTCGTGATTGGCGGCGGCGCTTCTGGTGCTGCGACCGCGCGCGAAGCGGCGTTACGCGGTTTGCGAACCGCGTTAATCGAGCGCGATGACTTCGGCGGGGGGGCTTCGGCACATTGTTTCAAGGTCGTTCACGGGGGTATCCGCTATCTGCAGCACGGCGATGTGCGCCGTCTGCGGACATCCTGTGGGGAACGATCGGCATTCTTGCGTATCGCACCGCATCTTGTATCGCCGCTGCCGTTCGCGATCCCCACTTATGGCTGGGGTCGCAGCAGCAAATGGTTTCTCGGCACCGGCATGCGTATTTATGATGCACTGAGCGCCGATCGCAATAGCGGGATCACCGACCAAAGCCGCCAAGTTCCTGGCACGCGCTTTATCGGACGCGACCAAACCATCGAATTGTTTCCGTTCGTCGAACGCGGAAATCTTACGGGTGCCGCTATTTTCGACGACGGGCAAATGTACAACCCGCCCCGTTTAGTGCTGGCGCTCGTGAATGCCGCGGTCGCCCGTGGCGCGGTGGTTGCCAACTACGTCGGAGCCGAGCACTTCTTGATGAAAGGCAATCGGGTTGTGGGTGTGCGAGCGCGCGACCACGTCGGCGGCTTGGCCTTTGACATACGGGCCCGCTTAGTCATCAATGCTGCGGGTCCGTGGGCCGAGGGTCTGCTCCAAACCCTGCCAGCGCGCGATAATACAGAGCCGGGCACTTACTCTCGCGACGCTTGTTTCGTCATCAATCGTCGTTTTCACCCCACCATGGCGATCGCCGTACCGGGACGCACTCGGGATGCCGACGCATTACTAGCGCGAGCGACGCGCCATCTCTTCCTTGTACCGTGGCGCGATCGGACCCTTGTTGGAGTCTGGCACAAGGTCGTCGCGCGCGAGCCTGACTTAGTGAATCTCGAACGTTCGGAGCTGTTGCAATTCATCGAAGAAATGAATGCCGGCTGTCCGGGCCTTGCCTTGTCTGAGGCAGATGTCTGTATCAGCGGGTTCGGTCTCGTTCCCTTTGGCAAGGCAGCCCAACAAGGAGCGGCCAGCATAAGTTTCGGAAAGGAGTCTCGGCTGACCGATCACTGGCATCAGAATCGTTTGGCCGGCTTGATCACGCTAGTCAGTGTCCGTTATACGGTCGCCCGAATCGATGCGGAAGCGGCGCTAGATCTGGCCTGCCGTCAACTAAGCGTAGATGCGACCACGTCGGAATCCAAGAGCGCCCGGGTGCCGGGCGCGGAGTTCGACGACTTCCCTAAATTTCTAGCCGATTGCCAGAGAGTTCGACCCGGCTGGATGACGGAGGCGGCAACTGAGTCGCTGGCTCGCAATTACGGCAGCGTCATCGAAAGAGTACTCGGCCATGCGCGAAGTAATCCAGCCCTGCAGGGCCTTTTGCCGGGCACTGATGTGAGCTTTGCAGAAGTGCTGCATGTCATACGCGAAGAAATGGCCGTTCACATGAGTGACATAGTATTTCGGCGTACGAACTTGGGGACTGCCGGGCATCCGGGAGAACTTGCGCTTCAAAGCCTTCAGGATTTTCTGCATCAGCACTGTGGCTGGGATCGGCGCCGAATAGATGAAGAGCGTACGGCCGTCGATCGGCATTACGCGCGCTACTTTCAATCGCCGGGCGGCCCCAGCGCTGCACCCGGATCGATTAGTCAGTTGCGCTGACGTCCCGATGCGCATCCTGTTTTGCAACTATGAGTATCCGCCTCTCGGCGGCGGTGGCGGGGTGGTGATGGAGGCGCTCGCGCAGGAGCTTGCTCGACGTCATACGGTCACAGTCCTCACGTCGCGTTCTGGCACACTGCCCGCGGAGTCGCTAGAGGACGGCGTACGCGTCGTGCGCGTCCCAGTGTTCTTTCGACGCCAGTTGGCGGTTGCAAACCTGCCGTCGATGCTCGCCTATCTTCCAACCGGTTTGTGGCGTGGCCTGCGCCTTGGGCGGCGACAGGCGTTCGACGTCATCAATACCCACTTCGTAGTTCCGACCGGGCCGGTCGGAGACTGGCTATCTCGGGCGCTGCACGTCCCAAATGTTTTATCGGTCCATGGCGGAGATTTATTCGACCCAAGCAAGTCAATGTCGCCGCACCGTCATCGTCTCCTTCGCATCGCCATCGCAAGGCTTCTTCGTCGGGCTGATGTACTTGTGGGTCAGTCTCGTGACACCGTGAGCCATGTGTCGAGGATCTATGGCGTGCACCGGCCTGTTGAGCTTGTGCCGCTCGGCATTGTGCGTCCGCCGTCCGGCATTCGGGGCGACCGCGCGCGATTTGGAATTCCCAATGACGCCTTCGTGATGGTCTCGGTCGGCCGATTGGTCCCGCGCAAGGCCGCGCCCCAGCTGGTACGCGTCCTCGCCGCGCTAGGTTCCACCGAGACGTACCTGCTCGTCGTGGGGGATGGCCCGGAAGGCGAAGCCGTGCGCCGCCTGGCGGTCGAACTTGGCGTTGCCGACCGCATCCGCTTGCTTGGTCATGTATCGGAGCAAGAGAAGAACGAGGCACTGAGCGTCGCCGACATATTTGTCTCTACCAGCCAGCACGAGGGTTTTGGCCTAGTATTTCTCGAAGCGATGGCCGTTGGCTTGCCCGTCGTATGTTACGACCGCGGTGGACAAACGGACTTTCTTTCGGGCCTTGCGACGGGCGCTCTCGTCAAGCTCAACGATATCGACTCATTCACCCGCAGCGTCAAGGAACTATACGAGTCCCGCGATCGACGCTCTTTAGTGCGCGCCCATAACCTCGTGCGGGTCGAGGATTTTTTCATCGAGCAGTGCGCAATCCGCTACGAGGCTCTATTCGAGAAAGCCCGGCTGGAATTTGGGAAACGTTAGCTGTGCGTATCGGAATCATGCTGCGGCATTACGACCAGCACGGTGGGGGCGTGAAGGTCTATACGCGCCAACTCCTCGATGCGTTACTTGCGAATCCGGCGCCTCACGAATACGTGTTTCTCTTTAACAACCCGAAACTCATTGGCACTTACCGCAATTACCCGCAGGTACAGGAAATAGCGGTGCAGGGAAAATCAGTGCTCTGGTGGGATCAGGTTGGAGTTCCTTCGGCCGTACGAAAGTACGGAATCGACATGCTATTCAATCCGAAGTATTCAATCCCGCTGGCGGTTCATTGCCCGACGGCTTGGGTCTGTCACGGGCTTGACTGGTACGTCATGCCTCAGGCATCGCGGTGGATAGATAGGCTCAGCCATCGCTATCTTGTTCCGCGTTACGCGGCAAAAGCACGCGCGATTATCGCGGTTTCGGAAATCACGCGGCAGCACGTGATGCAGTTTCTGAATGTACCCGCCGACCGTGTTCACACCGTATATTCGGGAGTGAGCTCGGCATATCATGCACATTGGGCGGAGCCAGCGCTACGCGCCGTGCGGGATCGCTACCAGCTTCCGACCCGGTATTTTCTATACTCGGGCGCAGTCTATCCGCCGAAAAACTTCACACGTCTAGTGCAGGCCTACGCAAAAGTGGGCCCAAGCCGCGGGATCTCGCTCGTCATCGCCGGCGGGGAGAATCGGTTTCTTTCGGAGCATGAATTACAGGAGCCGGCACGGCTAGGACTCGGCGAGTGGGTCAAGTGGTGTGGTTGGATTGATACGCAGACACTGCCGGCGTTTTATCAAATGGCCGAGGCATTGCTTCTGCCATCGCTTTTCGAGTCGCTTGGATTGCCAATTCTTGAGGCAATGGCATCAGGTTGCCCGGTCGTGACGTCAGATCGTTACGGCACCAAGGAAATCGCGCAGGATGCGGCCGTTCTGGTGGATCCCGAGTCGGTGGATGCAATCGCGGAGGGTATGCTAAGCGTGCTTGACAACGCGGCGTTACGCGGCCGCCTCATACAGGCTGGGCTGCAAAGGTCGGTGACCTTCACATGGGAACGATGTGCCGCGGAAATTCTGAAAGTGCTAACGCAATGTGTTTGAGCAAGCAAATTTCGCGCTTGTCGGCTCGACTTCATGGCTAGTCGCGTCATACGCATGCTGTACTTCGTCCGGGAGCCGTTTCCGACCTACCGACCGGATGTCGAAGTGCTGTTCGGGCGCGAGCTTTTAAAACGCGGTCATGAGATTGATTTCGTCATGCAGGCGGGGAGCGACCGTGATTCGCTGGGACCGCGCCCGTGGCACGGCCGAACAGTGTGGGTCGGAGCCACCGATTCTGGCGTGGGCCTTTTGCACCGATTGCGCAAGTACTACCGCGCACTGATGCACGATTTGCGCATGCTGAGGCTTGCACGGGCGGGCCGCTATGATGCGGTCCAGGTTAGGGACAAATTCTTGATCGCGGCGGTCGCGGCCAGCGTAGCCCGTCGGCGTGGCCTAAAGTTTTTCTATTGGCTGTCTTTTCCGGAGCCGGAATCGCAGCTGCAAAGAGCACGTGACAGGACCGCGCGCTATCCCCTGCTCACGTATGTCCGTGGAGTCGCATTTGCCTGGCTGCTGTATCGCTGGATTCTTCCGCGCTGCGATCATGCCTTCGTGCAGAGCGAACAAATGCGGCGTGATATTTCGTCACACCAGATTGACCTCGACAAACTCACGGCGGTGCCGATGGGCGTGGTGGCCTCTGATGTATCACCACCACAGGAATCACCCGCCGCAGAGAGTCCTACGGCACCGCACTCAATGATCATCGCCTACCTGGGAACGCTGAGTTCGCAGCGCCGGCTCGAAGTACTCGTTGAGATGCTCGCCATATTATTGCGCGGCCCAGTCAAGGTTCGGCTTCTCATGGTCGGCGATGGAGACGAGCCCGAAGACCGCAAACGTATTGAGCGACGTGCGGATGAACTCGGCGTGCGCGATCACCTCGAGATCACAGGTTTTATCCCGCAGCCGCAGGCCCTCATGCGTGTGCGCACTGCCGCTATTTGCATCTCTCCCTATTTTCCCTCGCCGATATTGCGCTCAACGTCACCTACCAAGCTGGTAGATTATCTCGGTCTCGGCATCCCGGTGGTGGCGAATGATCACCCAGAACAGCGTTCCGTCTTAAAAGACAGCAGGGCGGGAGTGTGCGTCCCTTGGGGCGCAAGGTTTTTCGCAAAGGGTGTCGCGTGGCTGGCCGCTTGTGGTGCGCTCGAACGCCACCGCATGGGTGAACGCGGCAGGCGCTGGGTGCTCGAGAACCGTACTTACGCGCAGATCGCCGATCGGCTCGAGGGCAAGTATTTGGAGTTACTATCCGTTTCAAATCAATAGCAGATGGTCAAGGAGCGTATCGTGAAGGTGTGTGTCGTTGTTGAAAATCATCCAAGTGCTGTGATGGGGGGGGCTCAATACCAGGGCCACCTGCTCGCCGAGGAATTTGCACGCCGGGACGGCGTCACGGTGACCTACCTTGCCAGAGGGGTTCGGTTGGATCGTTGTATCGAAGAGAAAATTTCCTATGCCGTGCGGCGTATCGGCACGAGCGCGGGGATTCGCCACCGCGCGGTCCTGTTTGATGCGCCGGAGTTGTGGCGTGCACTGCATGACCTGACGCCGGACGTCGTCTATCAACAGATGAGGCAAAGCTATACGGCAGTGTGCGCGCATTATGCACGCAAGGTTAAGATTCCGTTTTTCTTCCATATCGCTCACGATTTTGATCTTGATCCGCGCTGGTTTGCCAATCGCGTCTCAGCAAATCTTCCCTTTGATGTCGCCGAAAACGCCCTGGGTTTGTGGGGAATGCGCCATGCAAGCCACATCATTGCTCAAAGTGGCCGGCAAGGGCGGCTTCTGGAGGAGCGAATCGGCCGGGCGGCAGATACGATCGTGCGAAATTTCCAGCCGATACCTGCGCAGTTGCCGGCAAGGCCGGACGGTCCGCTGGAAGTGTTTTGGGTTGCGAATTTTAAGGACGTGAAACGACCCGAACTGTTTGTTCAGCTGGCCGAATCCTTCGTCGGTCGCGACGACGTGAAATTTACGATGGCCGGCAGATTGTCGTCGCACCGCCGCTTCACGGCTTTAATGGATCGAATAGAGCGCGCGCCTAACATAAAGTATCTCGGCGAGTTGTCGCTCGAGGCGGTCAACCAGCGCATGACCAAGGCCGGAATCCACGTGAGTACCAGTAGTCACGAGGGATTTCCCAATACCTTCATTCAGGCTTGGGCACATGGCGCCGTAGTGATGAGTCTCGCGGTAGATCCGGATGAGGAGGGCATGGAAGCGCTTGGTATCGGCTTTTGCACGGGCACGTTGGATCGCCTCAAGGTGATCATCGATGAAATGGCGCGATCACCGGCGCGTTTGCGCGCGGTCGCTGAGCGCGCTTTTGTATTCGCGGAAAAGAATCATTCCCTAGCGCACGGCGCGCGGCTTGTCGACTTGATGCTGGATGCCGCCAAGCAAGCGCGGCCGCTGCGTAATGGCGCAGTCGGTCGCGGCTGACGCAGTCAGTCACACTGCGCGCTTGCACATCAGTTCTAGTATTTGCCGCTCGGATGGTCAGTCGATCTGTAATTCTGTTAGGGCCCGCGCTGCACGCGGTCAGCGGGGTGTCCACCCATGTCAGGCAGCTACTTGGCTCGGATCTCGCCCATCGCGTACGGCTTTGGCATTTCCAGGTCGGGAGCGAGGGCCGCTCGGAGCGGGGCTATCAAAAAATCCTGCGCGTCCTCGCGAGCCCGGTTAGTTTGGCCGCGGTAATCCTCCGCCAGCGTGCTGATGTTGTTCACTTGAACACGTCGCTCTTGGCGAAAAGCTACTGGCGTGATCTGATGTATGTGCTGGTCGCGAGAGTGCTGCGCCGCAAAATCGTTTATCAAGTTCACGGCGGACGCCTGCCGCAGGATTTTTTTGCGGGCAATGCAATATTGACTGCGGTCCTGAT
>Ga0302326_10028082_pt1 | contig 11333 bp, 8 predicted proteins | sample Palsa_T0_3_FD_202264 | JGI IMG/M metagenome (GOLD analysis project Ga0302326, IMG submission 202264) | Peat permafrost microbial communities from Stordalen Mire near Abisko, Sweden - Palsa_T0_3 | ecosystem: Environmental > Terrestrial > Soil > Palsa > Peat permafrost | place: Sweden: Abisko...
CCGTTTCGCAGGAAATCTCCCCCGGTTCACCACCTTGGCTCACCATGAGATGGAGCAACCACGGCGGCTTTTCTTCCTGGGAACGCGCGCGGCGAGTGCAGAGAAGGGAGGAAGATTCCCGCGCGAACTCAGTTTGCACAAAGAGATTGCTGAACGCGGGATGGGCCGCGTCTGCGTCCTGAGTGGCGAGCACCACTTCGGCGTAACTGGTCAATTCAATGACACGCGTGACGCGCGAACGATTGGTGATCGTGATGCGCCGCAATTCCACGTCGTCTTCCGGCGACACGCTGATCTCAGTGTGGATTTCGAGGTCGGATTGTCGCTGCCGAAACTCCGCGCGGGATTGCGAGAAGATGGCTTCGTAGCCTTTGATGGTTCGCAAGGCGGGCTGATAAGCGGTGGACCAAAATTCTCCTGTCGCGACATCGCGCAGATAAACAAACGTGCCCCAACAATCGCGCGTGGCGTCCTCGCGCCAGCGGGTGACCGCCAGATCGCGCCAGCGACTGTAGCCGCTGCCAGCGCTGCTGATCACAACATGATAGCGGCCATTGGACAAAAGATGAACTTCCGGCGCCGGCGTGGTGGGATTGGTGAAAACGCGCATGACGGCTTCAGCGCTGGCGGTCTGCGTCCGCGATTCCGCAAATTCCAAATCTTCCGTGCGCACGCTCGGGGAGGACTTGGGCACACGCTCCTGCAAGAGCAAATCCGCCGCCTTGAGCAATGGACAGGCCATAAACCGGCGTTGCATGGGGTAGTCCTGCAACACATTCACCAGAGACAGCAAGCTCATCCCCTGGTGGTGCGCCATGAAGGAGCGGATGGTCGCGCTCTTTTCGTCCGGCGGCAGACGGGACGGCGTATAATCCACCGCTTCGTAGAAGCCGTAAGCGCCTTCCTGGCCTTCGCCCGCCATGCGTTGCAGGTTTTCACATGCGGCCCGGGGCGTGATCATCAGGGCCAGAGCCGTGGCGTACGGAGCGATGACCAAGTCCTCGGCCAACCCTCTTTTCAAGCCCAAGCCCGGCACGCCGAAGGCGCGATATTGGTAGTTCAGTTGGACATCGGTCCGGTTGTAGCCCGATTCGGAAACGCCCCAAGGTACGCCACGCAAATGGCCGTACGCGATTTGTTGCCGCACCGCCGCTTGGCAGGTGCGGTCGAGCAAAGTGTTTTCATAGTTGGGCATGACCAACAGCGGCATCAGATACTCGAACATCGAACCGCTCCACGAAACCAGGATCGGTCCGCCTCGCACCGCGACGAGCAGGCGGCCCATGGAAAACCAGTGGTCCTGCGGAACTTGCCCTAAAGCGATGGCGACGTAGCTGCATAAACGCGCCTCCGAGGCCAGCAGATCATAGAAGCTGGTGTCACAGCGGCGTTCGGTAACATTGAAGCCGATGGAGAATAAATCCCTCGCCGGGTCGAACAGAAAAGTAAAATCCATCCCCGCCAGTTCGTCGCATTGCGCGGCCAAGGCTTCCAACTCCAACAGCCGTTGGCGGGCATGGGCGCCGGCTTCCCGCAGGCTGCGTGAGAGATCAGCAAGTTGCCTTTGCTCTTCCTGCCGGGAGGCGGCGGGTTCGGCCGGGACGTCTTGCGAGGCCGCTTCGATCAACGGACGGAACGTCAGTTCATATTTCGCGATCTCTCGCAAGCTCGGCGCTTGATCAAGCAGGGCGATTTTCTCCGCAAATTTTGCCGCCGCTGACGCAGCCTCCGCAGGTCGGCTGCCGTGGGTCAAGGTTGGCATTGCCAGCCACGGCGCAAGAAAAAGAATGTCCGCCAAATGCGCCTCGCAATTTTGCGTTAGAGCCGCGGACCACCCCTTGATTTCTTCTGATTCGCCTGCCACTGATGCAGCAATTTCCGTCGCCTGGCTCGTCGCCTCTTCCAACACGGCCATCGCCGCGCGCAGTTCGGAAGGAAATTGTTTCAGCGATTCGCCGAGTCTGGTGAGCGCGGCTTTTTCAGGGACCAAATCCCTGAGAATCCCCACCGTGTCGCGCAAACCTGCAAAAATCTCGGGCCTGAAAATCCTTTCCTGAGCCTGCTCCCTCAGTCCTGCGCCAAGGGTCAGCAAGTGTCCCGCCAGATTGCCGCTGTCCACGCTGGAAATATAAAGCGGGCGAAGCGGTTGGAGTGTGCGGGTTTCGTACCAATTATAGAAGTGCCCGCGATACCTCTCCAGTCGTTGCATCGTGGCGAGGGTGTCTTTCGTACGCTGCATCAAGCCGCCTGTCGAAAGATGCCCCAAATCCCATGCAGCGAGATTGGCGAGCAGGGCCAAGCCCATATTCGTGGGCGAGGTCCGCGAAGCGATCGTCGGGACGGGCACTTCCTGAAGATTGTCCGGCGGCAGCCAGTTCTCCTGAGCGGTCACCAGCGCTTCGAAAAAATGCCACGTCTTGCGGGCCGTGAGTTTAAGAAAGGCCAATTGCTCGGGCGTCAGCGCCGGTTCCGCAGATTCAATCGGCTGGCTGATCCACCAGGCGATCCACGGCGCGGCGAGCCAGAACCCAAGGACTGGCAGCGCCAAAGACAGTTGGGCCGGCAGCACTTCGGCCAGGAAAAGTCCGGTCGCCAGCGCGGTTGCCGGCGCGATCCACATCGTGGCATAGAAGCCGGCGAGATCGGCGCGCTCCGTTCGTTCGGAATCGCTCGACGTCTGCCATTCAAGGAGTCGTCTGTGCGTTAAGAGCAAGCGGAGCAGGGTCCTTCCGATGGCGTCCAGGCTGATGAAGGCGTCGTAAGGTAGAAAAGCCAGGGTCAGAACGATCTGGCCGAGCTGTCGGCCGTAAGACCCGCCCACGGCCCGCAGATGCATCGCCCACGGCAAATCAGTCGGCTTGCGAAACACATCGACCAATGCCGACAATGATCCTGGGAGAACGATAATTCCAAGAACGACCAGAGTTCCCAAACCGTCACGATCGGGAAGGAGCAGCCAAGCGCCCAGCATGAGAAACAACAGGCCAGCGGGGACCAGACTGCGCCTCAGGTTGTCGAGAATCTTCCACTGGGACAGGACGGAAAGCGGGTTGGCAATGCGCCGGGCGTCAGAACCGGGCACACGCGGCAGGAGCCAATGCGAAATTTGCCAATCGCCGCGAATCCAGCGGTGACGCCGGTCAATGTCCACGTTGTAGCGGGAGGGGTATTCTTCGTAGAGTTCCACATCACTCACGAGGGCGGAGCGGGCATGGCACGCTTCCAACAAGTCATGGCTGAGAACAGTATTCTCCGGAAAGCGCCCGTTCATGGCTCGGTGAAAGGCGTCCACATCGTAAATGCCTTTGCCAATAAACGAGCCTTCCTGGAAAAGATCCTGATACACGTCTGAGACTTCCCGCGTATAGGGATCAATGCCCGCGTCGCCGGCAAAAAGCCGGACAAACCATGATCTCCTGGCGCTGGGCAGACTGACACCGACGCGCGGTTGCAGAATGCTGTAACCTTCGGCGACGATCCCACGCGTGGCGTCAAACACCGGACGGTTCAACGGGTGGGCCATGGTGCCGACCAACTGCCTGGCAGCCTCCCGCGGCAATTGGGTGTCCGTGTCGAGCGTGATGACATATTTGATGGCCGGCAAGACGGACGTGTCCCCCACGATCTCGGAGAAGCAAGCGCAGGAACCGCCGCGGAGGAGGGCGTTAAATTCCATGAGCTTTCCGCGCTTGCGCTCGTATCCCATCCACAGGCCTTCTCCAACATTCCAACGGCGAGGTCGATGAAACAAGAAAAAGAGGGTCGAAGTCTCGGAAGGATACTTATGGTTCAGCATCTCAACCCCGGCCCGCGCTCGTTGAAGCAAGGCTTGATCTCCCGGCAAAATCTCCGCCGGTGCGTCCCGGAAATCTGTCAGCAGAGCGAAGTGAAGCCGCTGGTCCCGATTCGCGAGATGATGAATCTCCAATGTCTCGATAAGACGATCAACCCCAACCAGACTCGTCAGCATGGTGGGAACCGCCACCATCGTGCTGCAATCAGGCGCGATGCCTGAGGAAAAATCCAGGCGCGGCAGCAGGCAAGGTTTAACCAGCAGCGTGGACAGCCAGTTCATCAGCGCCACGGCCAGTTGACTGGCACAAAGCAGGAAAACTGGGATGAAGAGAGTGAGTTCCCATGCTGGCGCTTCGAGTATCCGAGTCTCCTGCATCAGCCCGCACGCGGCCAATAACGTGATGACGCCGATGCCGCCCGCGTAAAACGTTAGTGGATAACGATGGATGCTTCGTTCGATAATGGTTCGCCAGGGGCGCCTTACTTGCGTGACGCGCCCAAGTGCCGTTTGGCCTTTGTCGATCAAGTAGAAGCCCACATGGGCTGACCGGTGCTCGCTGCCTTCTCTCCGGGCGCTGTCGGCGGCAAGGTGGATGGCATGTCGCGCGACATCCTCTTCCGAGAGTTGGCTATGTCGGGCCAGGAACTCGACCGAATGACGATAGCGATCTCGGGTTGAAAAATCCATCTTGACATAAACACCAGCCGGGTCGGATCGCAAAATTTCCTCGACCAGACTCAACTTCTCCACAAACTCCTTCCAGTCCATGGCGCTCAAAAAACGAAGACTGGCAATACTGTGGCTGACGGAAACCTGGTCGGCCGCCTGATTTTGGCTCTCCAACTGGACGAGTTGTTCGATGGACAACCCCTGTTCAATCAGCTTCTGTTCGAGCCAACTGCGCGCGAGATGCAAGACCGGAGTGTGGAGCGACAAACGCTGGCAGAATTCCGCCACAAAGGAACTGGAGAGGGGAAGATCGGATCTTGCCATCTCCGCCACCACTACCACGAGTTGGGACGGGGCTTTCTCCACCATGTCCTGTAATCGATCCACCCATAGGTCCGCCAGATCGCGATCCTTCCGTCCGATTGTCAGCTTGGTGGTGATGCGCTGTAGATTTTCGATCAATCCCAGGCGCAGCATGATGGGAATGGCCCACAACTCGCCCAATTTCAAGGAACTTACCGTTTGGTAGGCGGCGACGAAAGCACTCAGAGGCTCGGCGTCAATTTGAGCATCCACATGCGAGATTAATTCGAGAACGATGTCATAAACGCGAGGAAGTCCGGATGAAGGGCCGTTTGCGAGGCGAGGCAGCTCCCGACTGTAACCCCGGGGCAGGTGCCGCCGGGCCATTTGAATCTGCTCCTCGATCAGGTAGAAGTTGTCGAGGAACCATTCGGCGGCGGGAGTGATGCGCCGGCTCGGATTAACGGCCAGGCTCGCGCGATTGAAAGCCCTAAGGATATCCTCGTTTTGGTCCAGCTGGGCCAGCAGACGGTTGGTACCCTTCCGGGTGACGATTTGGTGATGTTCCACGAGCGCTTTGGCATGGCGCGCCAATTGTTCGACGCTGAACAACTCGCCACGCAACGGAGGCTCGCTCGCGCTTGGACGCAAGCGCGCATATCCGGCCTTCCAGCCTTGAAAGCGCAATGGCAAAGTCTGCATGTCCTTCTCGCTTTTGATCTCGATGCCTGCAACGAACCTCGCCGCAGGAATTCATCCTGTTTGGCCACTGCAGTCTAGCCCGTCGGCCCTGGGATAGCCCATGTAATGCCCAATTCCGGCGTCGAGCCCTTACTTTGAGGCTACCGAAAAGACGTCGCCGTGTTGACGACATTCTCCCCCTATAAATATGCGCTTGTGTCTGCCAAGAGGATATGGGGTGTTACCCTCATCTGTGATTGGGCAGTTCAAACGCTTGGTTAGCAATTGTTTATCCAGTCTAATGGCCACGTCACCGCTACCGCGTCCGGTCGAAAATCCCGCGCCATAACCATTCGGAACGAGCGGCCAGGAACACCAGGACCGAGCGTGCGGGCACGTGGAGTAAGGCTCTTTGCAACCAGGCGGCCCAGCGCAGTCGCGCGGCAAATCTCTCGTCGCAACGCAAGGCAATCTCCTGCGTCGCTCCTGCCCAAGTCAGCTCACCACGGCCGAATTTCGCGAGAGGTTCGATGGCTAGTTCAGCGGATTCGAAAGCCATCGACATGCCGTTGCCCGTTACGGGCGGAATCATGGTCAGGGCATCGCCAACGCAACATTCATTCCGTTGGGTCGCGCACTCCGGACGCAGGCAAAGACCCGCCACCGAACAGAAGGAGTTTTCATCGAATTGCGCGACGGCCAGACGCGAATGCAGCACCGAGGCCGAAGGTCCGCCCAGCCAGTCACGCCAACGTTGCGCCAGGTCGGGTACAGTCGCCTTGCTGCGGAACAAGCCGCAGATGTTCACTTCGCCGCTCGCCAATTTACACAAACCAACATAGCCCGACGGCACAAAATGCATTTCGAGGTCGGCGTCCATCGCGACGTCTCGTGCGTGGACTTTGAGCCCGAACAACCGCCAGCCGTTCGTCACCGGTTCCGCGCGGCGGCCGCTGGCCCGCACCATTCCCTTTCCGAATTCGCCGCGCCATCGCTCGCCCTGGCACAATTCGCCGCCAAGTCGCTGAAACTGACGAGCGAGCCATTGATCCAAATCAAAGCGTGAAATACACAGCGCCGCTTCCGGCAGTGGACGCTGCACGATCATCGTCGCCCCAGTAAAGAACGCCACGCTCCTGGCCAAACAAACTCCCGCCGTATGCAGTCCATCCAACATACCGAGTCGAGCGAGAGAGTTTTGCCCGTTGCCACTTATAAATTCGCCACAGACGCGGTGTCGCGGATAGGCCCCGGCTTCCCATACTGTGACCGTCACGCCTTGTCGGCGCAGTCCGATGCCGAGCGTCAAACCGGCCAACCCACCTCCTACGATGGTGATGTTCTCAGACATGTCGTTTCGCGATGAAGCAATGGCTGAACAAGCCGGCAGGGTGTTCGCTCAACTGCCACTGGTTGTCCGCTGGCCAGAGGGCGGAGAGTTCGCGGCCCAGAAAGCCCGCACGTACGCTGCGAACAGCATCGTGTTGGGTAATGCCGTTGCAACCGATGAGCCGGAGGCATCGGGAGGCTGCCAGAGCAAGTGGCGAACGGCGCGGTTCGCATGCGATGAACAGGTTCGTTCTCGCTGCCACCAATCGCAACAAGGCCCTCAGTATTTCGTCCGGAAAATGGTGCAGAAATAAATTAGCGAGCATCAGTTCTATGGCAGGAGCCGATTGCTTCAGCCATGCAAAAGCATCTGTCGTCGCGCTTTCCGTAGACCAATTGAGCGCAGCGAATGCACGGCGAGTTTCCGCTGAAACTAGATTTTGGCGGTCGAGCAAGGTGACCTCGGCGATCACGCCAACAGCAGCCGAGCGACGGGCTAACCGCAAGAGGAGGGTGCCATCGCCCGCGCCCAGTTCGACCAATCGGAGCGGTCGTGAGCGAAAAGCAGTTGCCTCCGCCTGATGTTGAAACGCGCGCGACAAAATGCCCGTGTGTCCCATGATGATGTTCAACCGCCGCAAGTCCGCGCGCGAGGCGACGGCGCGCGGATCGTTGGGCGGCAGTTCGTCGAGGAGTTCCGGTTCGACCACGCGATGCATGGGTCACTCAACCTTTAAGAGCGCTCCATGACAACTAAAACCCGCGCCGAAGGACGACATACACCACCAACCGCCAGGCGCGTTTTGCGCGAGCGCCCTTTCCAGCACAAAAAGCACAAACGGGCTGCTCACGTTGCCGAAGTCGAGCAACATTCCGGCACTCAGACTCAAAGCGCGCTCGCTGAGACCAAGACGTTTTTGGAGAGCGGCCAATACCTCGCGCCCGCCGGCATGCAGAATCCAACCGGTCACATCGGATCGCTTCAATGGGTAGCAACGGAGCATCTCTCTGAGAAGGCTTTCAACATGCTTCGCTGCGAACACGGGAACGTGCCGGTTCAGAATATTCCGCAACATGCCGTTGCGTTGCTCGAACCGGAGAGAGTCACGTTCGGTCGGGCTGAGAAGACTTCTCGATGCCTTCCACTCGACGCGACGCGCATGAGGGGCGGGCTGATTGGACAACACGGCGGCGCCCGCGCCATCGCCAAACAGGCAGGCGCTGATAAGCACACCGGGATCGTCGTCGAGATAAAAAGCCGCACTGCAAATCTCGACGCAAATGGACAAGACATGTTGCGCCCGGTTCGCCGCCAGCAACGCTTCAGCCATGCGCCAATTCGGCAACGCCGCGCCGCAGCCTTGCCCAACCAAATCGAGCGCCACGACGTCGGCGCGCAACCCCAACCGTTCGCTGACATAACTGGTGAGTCCAGGACACAGATAGCCGGTGCAGGTACTGATAATGATCGCGTCCACCTGCGAGGGCGCGAGTTGGGCAGTGGCGAGGGCGCGATCGGCGGCTTGGGCGGCGAGTTCGGGTGCGTGCCGGGCGAAGCGGGTGTGCAGCGCGTCGGGCGTCAGAACAAATGCCTCCTCCAGACTCTCCACCGCCAGATGTCGGGAGGCAATTCCGTTTTCACCGGTCAACACTTTCTTGAGCAAGGCGTGGGACCGCGCGTTGAGTTGCGGGAACTGGGGCGCGTGTTGCAGCGCCGCCAAACACTCCGGCTGTGTAAAACGCCGCAGCGGGACGGCCGTGCCGAGTCCGATCAAATACATAGCGCTGGTTGGTGCATAGCGACGGTAACTCCGTTTTCAGTGAACGAGGCAGTTTGAACAAGTTCGCGATCGCCCTCCTCTGGCTCAAGCCATCCCTTCGATTTTATCATTCATAAAAGGGCAAGAATATGCTGCTAGAGATGAAGGTCGCTATGGGGTGTTTACCCCAGAGGGGATTCTCCCAGGTCCAGGTCCGGGGGCCAGCGTTAACAAGCCGATAATCCGAGATTCGCTTCGGGCGCAGCAACTCCGCCTCCGGCGCGTCAATCACTGTTTATAGCGAATAGGGTTACATCCCATAGGAGAGGGCATGCCTTTGTCGTAATTTTGTTGATCGGGAGGCTACAGGAACTCTTCTGCCATCACGCTGGCGGCAAAGAACAATGAAAAGCAAAACGATCAGATGTGTTTATTAAAGCAGAAGGTGAATCCGATTCTAAAGAAATCGGTGAATGCGCTTTTGGAGCAACAAGACAGGCATGGATGCTGGAGTTTCCCCGCCCACCTAGGATCCCATTACATTTCCCTCCATGCGCTGTTCCTGGAGTGGCTCCGCTTCCGGGGGTTCTCTTAGCGCTTGGATTTGAACCGGCTGGCCACGATTCTGGTGGAGACCCAATTGGCGGACGGTTTCTGGAAATAGGTCCGGGACTGGCGATTCCTTCCGGCGACATCAATGCGACTGTGCTCAACTATGCCGCGCTCAAGTTCTTCAAATCCTCCATCTCGACCGCAAACGTGCAACCGGCCATGGAGGCGGCCAGAGAATTCATCCTTGCGGCCGGCGGCATCGATGCCACCAATCAGTTCACCAAGACCTTCCTGGCGCTTTTCGGATTGCGTGGATGGGAAGACCTCAGCGAAATCCCCTACCTGATTTTCCTGGAAGTGCTGCCGCTCAACTACCGGCAATTCTCGCAATGGGTCATCCCTCACCTGATTCCCATGGCTTGCCTGCGCCACAATCGCGTCTCACCCAAGATCCGCGGGACCTTCGGGCCGGAGCTTGACTTGGGCGAACTTTATGCCGGGCAGTCTTGGCAGTCGCACGAGAAAGAAAACGAACCCTCGGCTTTGGGAAGGCCGCTGGGGCATCAACACGCTCTTATGGCACCACCCAGGCCGGAACGGGGCTTCTGCGGGCCGGCGAATCGCCGCAATCGCCTTATCTCCGCATAGTCGCTCGGACGCTGATGAGTTTTCAAAATCCCGATGGCGGCTTCAACAGCGCAAATGCATGTCTAATATGGGACATTGCGCAAGCGATTGAGGTCGGTGCGCCGACTTGGCGGCGGCAATTAGAGGTGTTCCACCGTTGACAGCAAGTAGGCAATCATCATCGCTGCGAGCAGCGCAACGGCAATGGTCACAACCACAATCAACCCGCGATTAGCCCGCACTTCGCCACGCTCAATGGCCAGATTAACGAGGTGGTAATGCCACGCTGCCAGCACCGCCAGCGCGCCTCCCAGAGCCATCATCGTTATGCCCATTGGCAGCGACATGCCGGAGCTTTGGATCGGCGTTTGCGGGGCAAGCCGCAACGCAATTTCGCGCAGCCATACCCCGAACTTGGCGATCACAAAACCGAGAGTGATAACCGCGATACTCGTCCTGATCCATGCCAGAAATGTGCGCTCGTTGGCGAGATACTCCGTCGCCTTTCTGTCTTCAGGTAATGGCGTGCGCAAAATGTCTCGGACGTGGTGGCCAGTTCACTAAAGTTGACCGTCGATTCTGCCGTGACGGAATCAATCGCCGTTGCGGGAACAGCGCCGAGCGACGATAAAGCCGATGAATGCTCCAACCCCGGCGCCGATGGCGATGGCCTTATAGGGGTGCTCATGCACGGCTTCGTCGGCGGCTTGCGCGGTTCGGACCGCTTTGTCGCGGACATGGCCCGCGATTTTTTTGGCGTGTTCCAATGTGTCGGCCAGACGCTGGCGGGCTTCCCCGACTTTTTCTCCGGCCACATCGGCTGTCGCGGCCATCAGGGCGCGCGCGTCTTCGACGAGCGTACCCATGTCATTACTAGTTGCGTGTGTGTGTTTGTTCATGATCTTTTGCCGTCCTTATTTATTTGTGCTTTTCGACGCTGATCTATCTGCGGCGGCGGGAAGGGATGCTTCCGGCAATCTAGCCACTTTCAGGACGGAGTTTTTTCCGCCAAACGGGTTAGGCACGATTTCTCGGGCCAGCGGATCCGGCATCCATTGGCCATCCACCACCAGGCAGTATTCGTAAGTGCCAGGCGCCAAAGCAGTTTCCTTCCACCAGCGCCCGCCTCCTGTCGGATGCAAAGTCTTGGCCTCGGGCTGCCACCGGTTGAAAGTGCCTGCGACGCAAACGGTCGTGGCTGTCGTATGAGTGAATTCAAAATGAACGGGCACCAGTTGGGGGCCGGCGCTACGGACGTTGTCGTGGTTATGATTATGTTTCATGGTTGTGAATTTAATCGATTTCTTTGGTAAGCTCATTTGCCGAGCATTTTTGCAATGACGAAGATAACGAAGGCTCCGAAAAGGCCTCCGCCTCCGAGGAGATATATCAAGGAATAACCAGCGGCGGCGAACATTACCGGCATTACGAGCGCAATCATAGGTCAATGTATAGATGGTGTTGACAGCCCTGCAACCATGTGAATTTCTCGCGGCGGTCGCAGGGCCTTCGCCGTCTAGTGCAAAATGGAATCGCCGCGATTGCGGCCAATGCCAACCGGGCGAATACTCCTGCGGGGATTTCTCAATCCGCTGTCAGGCGCATCCTCCAATCGC